>Ga0182017_10003466_pt1 | contig 11761 bp, 5 predicted proteins | sample 712E3DmetaG_FD_120492 | JGI IMG/M metagenome (GOLD analysis project Ga0182017, IMG submission 120492) | Permafrost microbial communities from Stordalen Mire, Sweden - 712E3D metaG | ecosystem: Environmental > Terrestrial > Soil > Wetlands > Permafrost | place: Sweden: Stordalen | collected... | reverse complement strand
TTCATCGCTGTTCAGAATGGCCTGCAGGCGGCAGGCCCGATCGACCACTTGCTGCAACAACGTCGGATCACAGGGTTTGGACAGAAACATGTGGGCGATGAACACAGACTTCATCGCGCTCTCCAGCTCGGTCTGGCCCGAAAGAATCATGCGCACAGCCGATGGCTGCATCTCCTTGACTCTGGCTAGCAGGGTAGCGCCATCCATGCGAGGCATCCGCATGTCGCTCACCACGACGTCAAATGGACCCTCGGCCAGCTTGGCCAGCGCTTCTTCCGGGCCGATGGCGAAGACCATGTCCCACTCGCGGCGCTTCGTGCGCAGAACATTGCGGAGCCCAGTGAGGACGTTCGGATCATCGTCCACAAACAGGATTCGTTTCAGCGTGTTCGCTGTCTGTCCCATGTCTTGCCCAAGCCCCTCGCGCTCGACGATCTTCCGGTCCGCCTACCTGGCTCGGGTCGCCTTTTGACTTTCAGCCATACCAGATGGATCGGCAGATCGACTACAGGCTTGACCGGCACTGGCCTTCCCCAATTACCGGCATTTGCTTCGGTTGCTATCGATAAGAACTGCGGGCTCGTCGTCAACCACCAGGATTCGTTTCATCGATCCGGCTACTCGACAGCTTCGAGAACCGACTTGAGCCCTGGACGCGGGCAGTGGCCTGGCCAACCTGCGCGGCGGCGGATGCCTCAGCGCATCGCCGGCACCGAAACCGCCCTCGTGCGTGGCTCCACTTTTTCCCTCTCCCTGCCGAAACAGCGGAAAGGAGGGCTGAGTGCCAGATGATGTGCAAGGCAGCGGCGTCCCCATGGTGGACGATTGGCTCGATCAACCGCAACTAGTGGGCGCAATTCTGAAAGGTCGCGACATTCAGTTTCGACGGATATTGGGCGAAATGCTGTCCCGAGACGGCTTCGATGTGGTCACCGCCCAGAGCATGGGCCCGCCCATCGCCCGCGCCAGCGGCGTGGCCAAGTATCGCGGCTCACTGACGTTCGAAAGCGAGGTGGGCAAAGGAACTACGTTCAGGATTCTCCTGCCCATCTATGACGGTCCCGCTTCGACAGGTGGAACGTGACAACGCCGACGGCGGACGATTCGTTGGGAGGCTCCCACCTCACGCGAGTCCTGCGATGGTCGGCCGGCCTGCCGGTTGTCCTCATGCTGCTCGGTCTCGCGAGCGTGTCGGTGATCGCCTATTCCCTCGATAACCAGAGAGAGCAGCTCTCGCGACGTCTTTCGGCCGAGCACAAGAACATCGAGCCGGTGACCAGCATCCGGCGCGACGCACGCAAGACCTATGTGGCCCTGCTCGAACGGTGGTTGGTGCCACTGGAGGATCGGCCGAAGCTCGACAATGAGCTCAGGTCACAGGCGGCTGTGTTGGTGCGCTCATCGCGAGGCTTCCTCGAAGGGGTTGCCCTGACCGCCGCCGAGCACCGGCACCGCGCGGAACTCGCCAGCAAACTCACCGCATGGGCTGCCTTTCTCGATCGGGTTCTCGGTACGGCGGCGGGACCGCAGATGCGACCCGAGGCTCGTGAGCGCCTTGATGAGATCGATGGACATTGCAGTGCGATCCTGGCGGCCAACGTCGACGGCGCCGACCAGGATGATGCCGCCCGAGAAGCGGTGAAACAGAAAAGCAGTTTGAGTCACCTCGGCATCGTCGTGTTGCTGGCACTGCTCCTGGTTTACGTAGTGGTCTTGTACCTGCAGAAAATGGCCACGCGGAAGGTCGCAGAGGCCCACCTCCAGCAACGGCTGCAGGAGGAGCAGAGCCGGGTTCTCGAGGTCAGCCACAGGCAGCTAAGCCAGAGCATGTCGCAGCTTTCGGTCACGAAACAGGAGCTCGAGAAGCGAGTGCGCGAACTTGCGACGGCTCACGCTCAGCTCGTTCAGGTCGAGAAACTGCAAGCGGTCGGTCAGCTCGCCGCAGGCATCGCCCATGAGATCAACACGCCGATGCAATACGTTGGTGACGGCGTGCACTTCCTGAAAGAGGCATTTAACGGCTACCGTCGGCTGGTCAGCCTATGCCGGCGTGCCGTGGAAGTTGTTGAGAAGACCGGCGGACAAGCCGCGCTGGTCAGTGAGATCCGGGAGACAGAAGAGGACATCGACTTGTCCTACCTTGAGGCGAATGTGCCGGGAAGCTTCGATAGTTGCCAGGACGGCATCTTTCGCGTTTCGACCATCGTGCGGGCGATGAAAGAGTTCGCACACCCCGACCAAAAGGAGAAGGCCCCCGCCGATCTGAACCAGGCATTGCAGACCACACTCGCTATCGCCAGGAACGAATACAAGTACGTGGCTGAGGTCACGACCGAGTTCGGCGACCTGCCACTCGTGCTCTGCCATGTGAGCGACCTGAACCAGGTGTTCCTCAATCTCATCGTCAATGCCGCCCACGCGATAGGGGATGTGGTGGGCAAGGGGGGAGGGAGCAAGGGCAATATTCGAATCACGACCTCGAGCGCAGGCGATATGGTACGTGTCGATATTGCTGACACAGGGTCAGGGATTCCCGAAGCGATCCGCCATCGGATCTTCGAGCCCTTCTTCACCACCAAAGAAGTCGGCAAGGGCACGGGCCAGGGCCTGGCCATCGTTCGCGACATCGTCGTGTCCAAGCATCGCGGCTCCCTGACATTCGAAAGCGAGGTGGGCAAAGGGACCACGTTCACCATCCGGCTGCCGATTGATGGGGAGTGGTCAGCGCCAAGCACCGCGGTCGGCCAAGCGAAGGAGAAGCAGAGTGGCACATGATGTAGAAGGCAACCGCGTCCTTGTTGTGGACGATACCCCCGAGAGTTTACGACTCTTGGGCGCGATTCTGAAACGGGGCGGCCTGGTGCCCCGACCGGTCACCAGCGGCAGGCTGGCCCTCGAAGCGGCAGGTGCGGACCCTCCTGATCTCGTGCTTCTGGATGTCGTCATGCCAGAGATGTCCGGCCTGGAGGTTTGCCGACGCTTCAAGCAGGACCGCCGACTGCGCGATATTCCCGTCATCTTCATCAGCGCGCTCGAGGGTGCCGACAACAAGGTCGAGGGATTCCGGGCCGGCGGCGTCGACTACGTCTGCAAGCCCTTCGAGGAGCAGGAGGTGCTGGAACGGATCAAGACCCACTTGCTCCTGAGACGGCTGCATGTGGATCTAATGATCCAGCAACAGCAGGTGCGCGAGCATCTGAGCCAGAGCGAGCGATGCTTCCAGGCGATGTTCGAGCAGGCCGCCGTCGGCATGGCGATGGTTGACGCCGACGGGCAGATGCTTCGAGTAAACCGTCGCCTCTGCGAAATCGTCGGGTACACGGCCGACGAGCTACTCAGGCTACGGTTTCAGGATCTCACGCATCCTGACGATCTGGCGGCTGACCTGGAAGCGAGCCGCGCCATGCGCTCAGGCGAGCTGGCCAGCCATTTGAGGCACAAACGCTATTTCCGCAAAGACGGGGCCATCGTCTGGATCAAACTTGCCGTGGCGCCGGTCCGAGATGAGACCGGCCGCATCGACTACTTTGTGTCGGCGTTCGAGGACATCACCGAGGCCAAGCGCGCCGAGGTGGCCTTGCGGGAGAGCGAGGAGAAGTTTCGCTGTCTCTTCGATTCCTCTCGTGACGCCATCATGACGCTGGAGCCGCCAACCTGGCGGTTCACCGACGCCAATCCGGCCACCCTGGACATGTTCAAAGCCGCCGGTGTTGCGGAATTCACTTCCTACGCGCCCCATGATCTGTCGCCCGAGAAACAGCCAGACGGACGCGCATCCGGCGACGCGGCTCTAGAGATGATTGGCACGGCGATGCGCGAAGGCTCCGCCTATTTTGAATGGACTCACAAGCGGGTTGACGGCCAGGAGTTTCCTGCCACCGTGCTTCTGACCCGCATGGAGGGGGGCGGGAAGCCCTTTCTGCAGTCGACGGTCAGGGACATTTCCGAGCAGAAGCAGTTCGAGATCGAGCTGGGACACGCGCGCAAGCTCGAGGCGGTCGGTCAGCTCGCTGCGGGCATCGCCCATGAGATCAACACGCCGACCCAGTACGTGGGTGACGGCGTCCACTTCCTGAAGGGGGCATTCGAAGGCTATCAGCGGCTGGTCGCTCGGTACCAGCGCGCCGTGGAAATCCTTGCGACAGACGGTGGGCAAGAGGCGCTGCTCAGCGAGATCCGGGCGATAGAGGAGGAGATCGACCTTCCCTACCTCGACGCGAATGTGCCTGGCAGCTTCGAAAGCTGCCAGGACGGCATCTCGCGTATCACTACTATCGTACGCGCGATGAAGGAGTTCGCGCACCCCGATCAAAAGGAAAAAGCCCCCGCTGACCTGAACCAGGCTCTGCAGACCACGCTCAACATCGCCAGGAACGAATACAAGTACGTGGCTGACGTCACTACCGAGTCCGGCGACCTGCCGCCCGTGCTCTGCCATGTAGGCGCCTTGAACCAGGTCTTCTTGAACCTCGTTGTCAACGCGGCCCACGCCATCGGGGATGTGGTGGGCCAGAGCGGGAGCAAGGGCAAGATTCACATCAGGACGTTGCGAGAAGGCGACGTGGTGCGTGTCGACATCGCTGACACAGGGTCAGGGATTCCAGAAGCAATCCGCCATCGCATCTTCGACCCCTTCTTCACCACCAAAGGGGTGGGCAGGGGCAGCGGCCAAGGCCTGGCCATCGCTCGCTCTATTGTCGTAACCAAGCATCACGGCTCCCTGACCTTCGAGACCGAGGTTGGCAAAGGGACCACGTTCACGATCCGGTTGCCGATTGGGGAGGGCTCCGATTCGCAAGGCGGGGCATGACCACGTCGATGGCGAACAGTCCGCCTGAGCAAAGGCCGCCCCGCTGGGTCGTCAGCATTCGCGGAGGGTTGCTGTTTGCCTTCGCGCTCGTCGCGTTGTTGGTTTTGGGCAGCTTGTTGACAGCGTCGCTTCTCGGCACGTCCCAAATTGCGCGCGACGTGGCCGGCTCCCTCATGTTCGCGTTGGGGCGAGATGCGCAGGTCCGGCTACACGATCTGTTCGATCCAATCCGGCAAAAGATGATCGAGGACTATGCAGCGATCCGGCAGGGACGGTACTCGGCCAAAGACGGGGAAGCGCGCCGAGAACTGCTGATGCCGGGTCTTTTCTCGCTGCCCAAGGTCGATTCGATGATGCTCGCCGATCAGAAGGGCGCGCATTTTCTCGTGGAACGCTACAGCGAAGCGGTCCGCCGGTCCGCGCTCCTCAGATCCGTGTCGGACCGGCTGCCTTCGCCCGACCCTGGCCGCCTGCAATTCCTCACCCGGGATTTTCGGCCTGCCGAATGGGGTGAAACTAGTCGCTGGGCCCTGTGGGAGGACGCCGGACGACAGCTCGTGCAGAAATGGGATCTGTCCCTGTCCGGCTACGATGGTCGGCAACGCCCCTGGTACAAGGTGGCGATAGCGGCGTTTCGGGATCAAACCCTGCCCGAGGCGCAGACCGCTGCTTCCAGCCTGGCGGCGTGGACCGATGTCTACCCGCTTTATACCACGAAGGGCCCCGGCATTTCTGCGGCCGTTGCCGCGCGCGACCCGTCGGGCGAGATTCTGATCGTCACCTACAACTTGCCTCTGGACGAGATCGCCAAATTCACGATGTCGGCGCAACCCTCGCCGCGCGGGATGATGTTTGTGTTGACCGATGACGGGAGGCTGCTCGGGCCGCCTCGGGGCCACGCAACCGAGGGCAGGCCGGACGCCGACGTGCCCTCGCTGCAACCGGTTGCCGAAGCCGGCTCTCCGTACGTTGTTCAGGCGGTGGTGACATGGCGGGCCGACCGCGGAGGCCAGCCCGATCGCTTTCGCCTCGCGCTTGATGGCGAAACCTGGTGGGCGGGATTCACGCCTTTCGAAATCGGTTCCCAGCACCGCTTCTGGATCGGCGTGCTGCTGCCTGAGTCCGACCTCATTCCGTTTGCCCGCAAGAATCAGTGGCTGATCGCCGCAGTCGGTGTCTTGGCCCTGCTCGCCGCCGCTTTCTTGGCGCTGAGTCTAGCCCGCTGGTTCTCGAAACCTCTGACCGAACTGGCCGCGCAAAGCCGTCGCATCGCCTCACTCGACCTAACCGAAACCGCGCAGGTGCGCTCCCGCCTCGGCGAACTCGATCTTCTGTCCACGACGCTCGGCCAGATGCGCGATGCCCTGCGCAGGCACATGGAAGAGCGCGACCTATCCCGGCAGGAAGGACACGCGCGCAAGCTTGAGGCGGTCGGTCAGCTCGCCGCGGGCATTGCCCATGAAATCAACACGCCGGCCCAGTACGTTGGTGACGGCGTTCATTTTCTAAAGGAGGCATTCGAATGCTACCAGCGTCTCGTCAGTCAATACCGGCGTGCCGTGGAAGTTCTTGCGACGGCCGGCGGGCAGGATGCGCTGGTCAGCGAGATCCGCGAGACGGAAACGGACATCGACCTCGCCTACCTCGAGGCGAATGTTCCTGGCAGCTTCGCGAGCTGCCAGGACGGTATCTCCCGCATCTCGACCATCGTGCGGGCAATGAAGGAGTTTGCACACCCTGACCAAACGGAAATGGCTCCCGCTGACCTGAACCGGGCCTTGCAAACCACACTGGCCATCGCCAAGAACGAGTACAAGTACGTGGCTGAGGTAACCACCGAATTCGGCGACCTGCCGTCCGTGCTCTGCCATGTGGGCGACCTGAACCAGGTCTTTCTGAACCTCATTGTTAACGCCGCCCACGCCATCGGGGATGTGGTGAGCAAGGGAGGGGGAAAGGGCGCGATTCGCATCACCACTTGCCGAGAAGGCGACCTGGCGCGTATCGATATTGCTGACACCGGGTCAGGAATTCCCGAAACCATCCGCTCGCGAATCTTTGACCCATTCTTCACCACCAAGGAAGTGGGCAAGGGCAGTGGCCAGGGACTGGCCATAGCTCGCTCTATCGTCGTGACAAAGCATCATGGCTCACTGACCTTCGAGAGCGAGTTGGGCAAAGGCACCACCTTCACCATCCGGCTGCCGATTGCTGGCGAGCGAGATTCGGCATAGTGGCGACCAGCGGTCGCGCGGGCATCACGTTCGGAGCGACCGCAGGTCGCCCCTACCCCAGAAAGGGAGTGTTCCCATGTAGGGGCGACCAGCGGTCGCCCACGCGAACGGTACCAGTTAGCGTCTGTGAATGAGCGCGTGCGCGATTTGCGTGGGCGTGGGATACTGCCGCCCGCAAGTCGGTGATGAAGGGACGGTGCGATGGGCGCCACAGGAGAGCTGGACCGCTTGGTTCAGGAGAACGCAGCGCTTCGGCGCCGGGTCACAGCGCTGGAGGCGGAGGTCGAACGCTGCAAGGCGATTCCCCTGGGCATCGGCGATGCAGCGATGTTCCCCGCCGAGAACCCAAGCCCGGTGCTGCGCTTTGCTGCCGATGGGACGCTCCTGTACGCCAATGCGAGCAGCGCAGCTTTGCTCCAGCAATGGCGCTGCCAGATTGGTGGCCAGCCTCCAGCCGAGGTGCGCAGAGGCATCACCGAGGTGAATGCGACCGGAACTGCCCGCGAGATCGAGGCTTGCGTGGGCGGAACTGCCTACGCGCTCAAGGTTGTGCCAGTCCACGGCGCCAGCTACGTCAACGTGTATGCGAGCGACGTCACCGCACGCAAGCAGGCCGCGGATGCCTTGCGCGAGAGTGAGGCGCGCAACCGCACCACCTTGTACAGCATCGGCGATGCCGTGATCGCCGTTACCGCAGATGGCTGTCTCAGTCAGATGAACCCGGTTGCCGAGAAGCTTACCGGCTGGACCGAGGCCGAAGCCCGGGACAGACCTCTGCAAGAGCTCTTCCGCATCGTCAACGAGGAGACACGGGCCGGGGTCGAGAGCCCGGTCGAGCGCGTGCTGCGTGAAGGGGTTGTGGTGGGCCTGGCGAACCACACCCTGCTCATCGCCAAGGACGGCAGCGAGCGCCCCATCGCCGATAGTGGCGCGCCCATTCGCAATGAGAAGGGCGAGACCACCGGCGTCGTGCTCGTGTTTCGCGACCAGACCGAGGAGCGCGCAGCGCAGCGGTCGTTGCAGGAAAGCGAACGCCGGTACCGCACACTCGCCGAATCGTTGCCGCATCTTGTCTGGACCTGCCGGGCCGACGGACCCTGCGACTACCTAAGTCCCCGGTGGGTCGACTACACCGGGATCCCCGAGGCGGATCAACTCGGCTATCGCTGGCTCGAGCAGCTGCATCCCGATGACCGCGAGCGGGTGATCGCCGAGTGGGGCGAAGTCGCCCCGCGCGGCGGCGTCTTCGACATCGAGTTCCGCATCCGACGCGCGGACGGCGCGTACCGCTGGTTCAGAGCTCGAGCGATCCCGTTTCGCGACGCCGACGGCCGGGTGGTCAAGTGGTTTGGCAGCAACTCGGACATCGACGACTACAAACGGGTCCACGAGGCACTGCGCGAGAGCGAGGATTTGTTGTCGTTCTCTCTCTCGACCGCCCGGACCGGCGCCTGGGAACTCGACCTGGTGGACCACTCCGCGCATCGGTCCCTGCAGCACGACCAGATCTTCGGCTACCAGGAGCTTCTGCCGGAGTGGACCTACGAGATGTTCATCGAGCATGTGGTCCCGGAGGATCGTGAAGCAGTGGACGGGAAGTTCCGTCAGGCGATCGCCACCGGGGGCGACTGGAGCTTCGAATGCCGGATCTTGCGGCGCGACGGGGTGATCCGCTGGATATGGGCGGCCGGCCGCCATCGTACGGATGAGAGCGGCCGGCCTCGGAGCATGGCCGGAATCGTTCAGGACATCACCGAGCGCAAGCAGGCGGAGGAGCAGATCGCTCGGTTGAATTCCGAACTGGAAGCGAAGGTTGTCGAGCGAACGGCTGAATTGGAAGACGAGATGGAGCTGATCCAGAAGGTAATCAGCTCATCGCCCGTCGGTGTTTTCGCGTGCCGTGCCGATGGCCCGTGCGTGGTGGCCAACCCCGCGATCGCAGCCATTTCTGGAACCTCCGTCGAGAAAATGCTCCAGCTCAACTTCCGCGAGCTCGGTTCGTGGAAAGAGAATGGCCTCTTCGACAAGGTCCAGGCTGCGCTCGCGACGGGCGTGGACCAGCGCACCGAGGTCCACCTGACCACCACCTTTGGCAGGGATGCCTGGCTCAACTACACGGTCACGACCTTCGACCGCGCGGGAACGCCGCACTTTCTCATGATGGTCGAGGACATCACCGACCGGAAGACCAAGGAAGAGGAAATTCGGCTATCACGACAGCGGCTCGACCTACATGTCAAGCACACGCCGCTGGGCGTGATTGAGTTCACGCGCGACGGACACATTGCGCGCTGGAACCCTGCAGCGGCGGAGATCTTCGGGTTCAGCGAGGAAGAAGCGGTTGGCCAGCACTGGACCCTTATTGTGCCCGAGGAGGTTTGGGGCCAACTCGATGGCGTGTGGGAGGGACTGTTTTCTCAGAGCGGTGGCGGCCGGTCCACGAACCTGAACCGGCACAAGAGTGGTCGGACGTTGCACTGCGAGTGGTTCAACACCCCGCTGGTCGCCGCCGACGGAACGGCCATGGGGGTCGCGTCGCTGGTGATGGACGTGACCGAGCGCAATCTGGCACAGGAAGAGCTGGCGAGACATCGCGACCATCTGCAGGAGTTGGTGCAAGCGCGGACCGCCGAGCTGCAGGTGAGCGAGGCCCGTTTGATCGAGGCGCAGCGGGTGGGGCGCCTCGGCAACTGGGAATGGGACGTCGTCTCAGACGCGATCTCCGCCTCGGAGGAGTTCTACCGGCTGTTCGAGGTCGAGCCCGAGCAGATCGCGAGGTACCAGCACTTCGTCGAGTGCCTTCATCCAGATGACCGCGAGCGCGTAGGAACTGAGGTGAACGAAGCCCTGCGCCAGAATCGCGTCTACGACACCGACTACCGTGTACGGCTTCGCGACGGTCGCTGGCGCGATATTCACGCCAGGGGCGAGCTCTTCACCGATGCCAACGGAAAACCCGTGCGATTGGCGGGAACGTGTCTCGACATCACCGAGCGAAGACGGGCCGAGGCGGCGGTGCGGGAGAGCGAGGCGCGCTACCGTGCCACGTTGTACAGCATCGGCGACGCGGTCATCGCCACGGACGCAGAGAGCCGCGTAATCGGGATGAACCCGGTGGCGGAGCGCCTCACCGGTTGGCTCGAAGCCGAAGCCGAAGGCAAGCCCCTTAGCGAGGTCTTTCGCATCGTCAACGAAGAGACCCGCGCCGCGGTGGAGAGCCCAGTCACCCGCGTGCTGCGCGAGGGGCAGGTCGTGGGACTCGCCAACCACACTCTTCTTGTCGCCAAAAACGGAGCAGAACGACCCATCGCCGACAGCGGCGCGCCGATCCGCGACCAAAAGGGCGAGACCACCGGCGTTGTGCTGGTGTTCCGCGACCAGACCGAGGAACGGGTCGCGCAGAAGGCGTTGGAGGAGAGTGAGAAGCGCTATCGCACGATGTTCAACACATTGCTGGAGGGGTTCTGCATCATTGAAGTGCTGTTCGATGCGAGCAATCGACCTTTCGATTATCGCTTCCTGGAGATCAATCCCGCCTTTGAAGAGCAGACCGGCTTGAGGAATGCGCAGGGGAAGCTGATGCGCGAGCTTGCACCAGAGCATGAGACGCATTGGTTTGAGATCTACGGAAGGGTCGCCTTGACGGGCGAACCTGCTCGTTTTGTGAATGAAGCGAAGGCGCTGGACCGTTGGTATGAGGTGAGTGCCTACCGAATCGGAGGAAGCGACAGTCGCAGGGTCGCCATCCTCTTTAGCGACATCACCGAGCGCAAGCGAGCGGAAGATGAGGTCCGCCGGCTCAACACCGAGCTCGAACAACGTGTCCGGGATCGCACTGCCCAGCTCGAAGAATCGAACCGGGAGCTGGAGGCATTCTCCTACTCTGTCTCCCACGATCTGCGGGCGCCACTTCGGGCCATTGATGGCTTCACGCGGATTCTTGCCGACGATTACGCCTCACATCTGAACACAGAGGGCAAGCGGATCTGCTCCGTCGTCCGCGAGAACACGGGAAAGATGAGCCGTCTGATAGACGATCTTCTCGCGTTCTCCCGCCTGGGACGCGCCGAGATGAGCCTCTCTCCAATCGAGATGGGGACCATGGCAAACTCGATCTTCCACGAGCTGACCACGCCCGAGAGCCGGGCGCGCATCGACTTCCAAGTTGGCACCCTTCCGCCAGCGATCGCAGATCCAACGTTGATGCGCCAGGTGTGGATGAACCTGCTCTCGAACGCCATCAAGTTCTCATCCAAACGGCAAAGGGCTGTCATCAGGGTGAACGGACAGCAAGGCCAAGGCGAGAACGTCTATACCGTGCAGGACAACGGCGCGGGATTCGACATGCAATACGTCGGCAAGGTCTTCGGCGTGTTCCAGCGTTTGCACAGCAGCAAGGAGTTCGAAGGCACCGGCGTGGGTCTGGCCCTGGTCCAACGCGTGATTCATCGCCACGGTGGACGTGTCTGGGCCGAGGGCGAGATCGACAAGGGCGCAACTCTTTACTTTGCCCTTCAACAAAGAGGAGCGTGAGCATGACTGATACAGAAGCCGTGGACATCTTGCTGGTCGAAGACAACCCGCAGGACGCGGAGTTGACCACCAGGGCGCTGAAGAAGAACAACCTGGCCAACCGGCTGATTACCGTCGAGGATGGCGCCGAGGCGTTGGATTTCATTTTCTGTCGCGGCAAGTATGCGACACGAAATAATGGTCA
>Ga0182017_10003465_pt1 | contig 11766 bp, 9 predicted proteins | sample 712E3DmetaG_FD_120492 | JGI IMG/M metagenome (GOLD analysis project Ga0182017, IMG submission 120492) | Permafrost microbial communities from Stordalen Mire, Sweden - 712E3D metaG | ecosystem: Environmental > Terrestrial > Soil > Wetlands > Permafrost | place: Sweden: Stordalen | collected... | reverse complement strand
GGCTCCCTGCGCGATCGTGGTTTTCACGTGGCGCCAAGTCTCACTTTTACTGCGCTTTTGCTTGGGCCCACCGGTCTGCCGGTATTCGTTCGCAATGGTCGCCACTGGCTCGTACTCAGCTTCCTGGTGGCTCTGGCAGCTCTGTACGTCGCTTCTCGTGTGCGGGAGCGACACTGGATTCTCTCGCGCGGACCCAAGAAAGCTCTTGCGGCGGTATGGGCGCTCGCGCTCGTTTTCTCCCTTGGTTACGGTCCCTTGCACCCGTTCGATACGAATGGGTCAAGTGGAGTGCGATCTACCACACGACCGGACGGCGAGCAGTGGGAGCTTCCGAGGCACGGTCTCTCGATCGAAACGCTGTTCGTCCACAACTCGGGTCTCTTCGGCGCGACGCTCGTCGGAGTCGAGGCGCCGACGGCGCAGCGGCGCTTGACGAGCGTTCTGGTCGGCCACTGGGAACCATGGTTCGGTCCGAAAAACGCGGTCTGGCCCGACGGGCTGCCGAACGATTTCATCAAGACACCGCTTCACCGACTCACGCTCCCGGGGCACGCCACGCGCCAGATCACCGTGGTCTTCCGGCCCAAGCACTGTCGGCGCGTGGGCGACCTGGCGCCGGTGCGCTACGTGCGCCTGCGCTATCGCCTCGGCCCGCTCACGCTTACTCAGCCGTTCCCACTTCCGACGCCGCTCGCCCTTTGCGACACGACGCGAGCGCGTAAAGCGGCGTAGATCCGCGACAGACTTGTATCGCTTTCCCCGATAGCCTTCCTTCAGGGGTCGCGGCTTGATCCCTTGGGGGCGGTTGGGAGCATGAGGGCGTGACGACGGCAATACCGACATTCGAGCTAGTGGCGAGCGAGGGCGAGGCCCGGTCGGGCGTGCTCAGGACGGCGCACGGCGAGGTGCGAACGCCCGTGTTCATGCCGGTCGGCACCAAGGCGAGCGTCAAGAGCGTCGACCCCGAGGAGCTGCGCGCGCTCGGCGCCGAGATCGTGCTCTCGAACAGCTACCACCTGCACTTCCGCCCGGGCGAGGACCTGGTCGCCGAGCTGGGCGGGCTACACGGCTTCATGGGCTGGCAGGGGCCGATCCTGACCGACTCTGGCGGCTTCCAGGTCTTCTCGCTCAGGGACACATTGCTGGGCGTTGACGAGGAGGGCGTCACCTTCCGCTCGGTCTACGACGGCCAGGCGGCGAGCTTCACGCCCGAGCTATCGGCCGAGATTCAGCGCAAGCTCGGCTCGGACATCGCCATGTGCCTGGACGTCTGCCCGCCGGCCGGTGCTCCGCGCGCCGAGCTGGAGCGCTCGCTCGAGCTGACGACGATCTGGGCGCGGCGGCAACGGCAGGCGCCTCGGGCCGACGGGCAGCTCGTCTTCGGCATCGTCCAGGGCGGCACGAGCGAGGAGCTGCGCCGCCGCTCGGCCTCCGAAGTGGCCGAGCTCGAGTTCGACGGCTACGCGCTCGGCGGACTGAGCGTGGGGGAGGAGCGGCCCGAGATGCTCGCGGCGACGGCCTTCTCGGCGCCGCTATTACCGCGCGAGAAAGCGCGCTACTTCATGGGTATCGGCGATCCGGAGGGCGTGCTCGAGGTGATCGAGCGCGGGATCGACATGTTCGACTGCGTGCTGCCCACGCGCACGGCTCGCACTGGCTCGGCGCTGACCTGGGAGGGGAGGCTCAACCTCCACAACGCCCGCTTCGCCCGTGACGCGCGACCACTCGAGGAGGGCTGCGACTGCCCGGCTTGCGGCCGTTTCACCCGCGCCTATCTGCGCCACCTGGTCAATCAGCAGGAACTGCTCGGCCTGCGCCTGCTTAGCCTGCACAACCTGCGCTTTCTGATCAGGCTCGTCGGCGAGGCGCGACTGGCAATCGAGCAAGGCCGCTTTGCCGGCTTCAAGGGAGAAGCTCTGGCGCGGCTCGCGTCCGCGTCGTCGTAAGGCTTGCGCTAGCGGATCTCAGACGCCGGTTTTCGAGTGCGTTACCGTTGGCACTAGACCGTCCACGGTCTGCACAATTACGCGAGGAGCTCGTGCGACGCGCACCGGGCGCCTCGGTCGTGCAGGCCTGGCGGAATAGGTTCTAAGGTTCTGAGCATGCCCTCTTACTACGTAGTCGCCGTCGTCGCCTTCATCGGTGTTCTCTGGCTGCTCGTGGCGCTGCCGCAGAGACGGATAAACCGTCGGCACGCCGAGGTCGTGGCCGGTCTCGAAGTAGGCGATCGAGTGGTGACCGCGGGCGGCTTCCACGGCGTCGTGCGCGAGCTTGCCGAGGACACCGTTCGGCTCGAGGTCGCACCCGAGACTGTGGTCACGCTGGCGCTGGGCGCCGTAGCGGCTGTACTGGCACCGTCGCAGGAACCTGGCACCGGGGATGGAACCGGCGCAGACGTGGACTCGGACCGAGGTTCGTCAAGCTAAGCTGCACCCTCGAATGTCGTCGCGCCGTCCCCACATCATCCTGCTCCTGCTGATCCTGGCCACGCTGGGTGGGGTCTTCCTCTTTGCTGCGCCGCAGTCGCCTCTCTACAAGCCGCCGGCGCTCGGGCTTGATCTCAAGGGCGGCCTCCAGGTGGTGCTGCAAGCCGAGCCCACCGGCGGGCGCAAAGTGACCTCCGAGGACATGACACGCTCGGTGAACATCATGCGCCGGCGCGTCGACGCGCTCGGTGTCGCCGAGCCCGACATCCGTACTCAGGGATCGAACCAGATCGTCATCGATCTGCCGGGCGTAAGCAACCAGGCGCGAGCTTTGCAGGTGATCGGCAAGACCGCACAGCTCCAGATCTTCGATCTCGAAGCGGCCCTGGTTCCCCCGTCTGTGTCCCAATTCCACGCGCAGCCCCACACCCTCTACCCCTTACTCAAGGCCGTACAGGGGCAGGTGAAAGTGAGGGGAGCGTCCAGTTACTACTTCTTCACCGCCAAACACAAGCTCATCCTTGATCTGACTCCGTCGAAGAAAAAGAGCGCCATTCGTTTAGGCGTTCCGAAGTCGACGACGGTCGTCTCCTGCGACGTGAAGACCAGCCGTGTCTGTCCCGGCCCGACTCAGCCTTTCGTGCCAAAATCGGGGCAGACCTTCTGGTACCTGTTCAAGCTGCCGCCCGCGCTGACGGGCACGGACCTGAACGCGAGTGGAATCCGGGCCGACTTCGGTTCGGGCGGCGGCGCCATCGTCGACCTCAGTTTCACGAGCGCAGGAAACAAGGCCTTCCACAAGATCACGGCGGCCGAGTTCAACCGCGGCCAGGTGTACGGCACCCAGCACAACGCGATCGTGCTCGACGGCCAGCTGATCACTTTCCCACAGATCGACCCCACCGACCAGTCGCTCAGCAACGGTATCGATCCGTCGGTGACCGGCGCGATCATCGAGGGGGTCGGCTCGATCAACGAGGCCAAGGACATCGCGACGGTGCTGCAGACGGGCGCCCTGCCGGTGAGCTTCAAGACGATCGAGAACACCCAGATCTCGGCCACTCTGGGTAAGGACTCGCTGCATCAGGCGCTGGTGGCGGCGATCGTGGGACTGGCGCTCGTGGTCGTCTTCCTGCTAGTGCTCTATCGCTTCTTGGGCCTCGTCGCGGTGATCGGACTCGGCACCTACGCCCTCTTCCTGTATGGGGTGATCCTGCTCTTCAACGTCACTCTGACCCTGCCGGGCTTCGCGGGCATGATCCTCACGATCGGCGTGGCGGCCGACGCCAATGTCGTCATCTTCGAGCGCATCAAGGAGGAGTCCCGTGCGGGCAAATCGGTGAAAGCCGCTGTTGCCACGGGCTACCAGCGCGGCTTCCACACCATCCTCGACGCCAACGTCGTGACCGCGATCACCGCGGCAGTCCTCTTCCTGGTCGCCACAGCCGGAGTCAAGGGCTTCGCGCTGATGCTGCTGCTTGGCACCGGCATCTCGCTCATCACCGCCGTCGCCGGCACGCGCGCCATGCTCGGCCTGCTCTCCAACTTCCGCTGGTTCGGCAACCCGAGCTTCATGGGCGCCAAGGGCGCTCAGCGCGGACGCTGGTTGCAGATCGACTTCATGCGCAAGCGCTATCTGTGGCTGGCGCTTTCGGGAGTCGTGGTTCTGGTCAGCGCGGTGGCGCTCGGCACCAGGGGCCTCAACCTCGGCATCGACTTCAAGGGCGGTACGCAGATCATCTTCAACACGCCGAAGCCGACTCAGCTGGCGGACGTGCGCAGCCTCGTGACCAAGGTGACCGGCGAGCGGAGCGCCTTCATAGTCGGTCGAAGTAATAAAGCTACCGTCGGCGGTTCCGAGAGCTACAAGAGCTTTGAGATCCGCGTTCGCACTCCCAGTCGGGTCATCCAGACCTCCCTGACCAATCAGCTGGAGAGCAAGTTCCATGCCCCTCCCCCGAGCTCGCAGAACGTCTCGGCCAGTTTCGGACGCCAGATCGCCCGCAGCGCGATTCTGGCGATCATCGTTTCTTTCCTGCTGATCACGGGCTACATGACGATGCGCTTCGACTTCAAGTTCGCGGCGCCAGTGATCGTGGCGGTGCTGCACGACATCGTGATCACGGTCGGGGTCTATGCGCTGACGGCCCGCGAGGTGACGACCTCCACGGTCGCCGCTGTGCTGACCGTACTCGGCTACTCGATCTACGACACGATCATCATCTTCGACCGCATCCGCGAGAACGTGCCGCTGATGAGACAGGCGCCGTTCGCCCGCATCGTCAATGTCTCAGTCTGGGAGACGATCCGTCGCTCCCTGGCCACGACCTTCATCACCCTGCTTCCGGTCGGGGCACTCTTCATCGCCGGCGGCGACACGCTCAAGGACTTCGCCTTCGCGCTGCTGGTCGGAATCACGTCGGGCGCCTACTCCTCGATCTTCGTGGCGGCGCCGCTCTTGACGATCTGGAAGGAGCGGGAGCCGGAGTACGTGCGGCGCCTACAAGGGACCGGTTACCACGGCGGTCGCGACGAGTCGGTGAGCGGGAGGGCCCCGCAGCCGGCGCTGGCGGCGGCTGCCGAGCAGCCTGCCGTGTACGACAGGTACGAGGGCGAAGCAGCAGAGAAGCGAGAACGGCGCCGGCAGAGGAGAAGGCGCTCGAGGCCACATGGCCGGCCCCGCTAGCGGCTCGCGCCAACTCGCGAGCGAGCTCGCGCTGGCAGCCGTGGGCACGGTCGCCCTGACCGCCGAGAGGATCGATGCACTGGCCGAGGCTATCGCCGCCCGCGGCGGTGTTGCCACGAGCGAGGAGGCGCGCGCCTTCCTGCGCGAGCAGGTTGAGAGCTGGCGCGAGGAGGCGGCTCGGATGAGCGGTCAGGCGACCTCGTGGATCGGCGCTATCGCGCGCGAGCTCGGCCTGGTCAGCCGCGAGGAGGCCGACGAGCTGGAGTTGCGAGTCGCTCAGCTCGAGCACCGGCTGCAGCTCCTGGAGAGAGATTCCGACCCGGCGTGAACCCAGGCCGCGGCGAGTTTCTGGTCGGGACGCGCTCGGCGTCGGTAGAAGGGGTTACTCTGAAGACGTGACTCCAAGGCGGATGCCGCGAGTGCGAGTCGAGTCTCTGCTGGCTGCGGCGGCCGCGCTGGTGGGTGTGGTCGCGCTCGTCTCCGGTCTGACTCCGGAGTTCGCCGATCGCTCCAGGCTGATCAGGGGCGTGCTTCCGCCCGGCTTTCCCGAGATCGCCCGCGTGCTCACGCTCGCCTTCGGCCTGGCGCTGCTGCTGCTCTCACGCTCGCTGGCCAGAGGCCGCCGGCGCGCCTGGCAGCTGGCGCTCTTCGCTGTCGGCGGGGTCGCGCTCGCGCATCTGGCGAAGGGACTCGACTTCGAGGAGGCGATCATAAGCTCGCTGCTTGTGATCGGGCTGCTGCGCTACCGCTCCCACTTCGACGCGCCCGGCGATCCCGCGGTCCGGCGCCCGGTTCTCGGTGCGCTGCTGGCGCTAGCGGGCGTGGTTGGAATCGGGGTGGTACTGAGCACGCGCGATATACCCGATCGCGTCGGAAACCTGATCACCATCACGGCGGTGTTCTTCGGCTTGCGGGCGCTGATGCTCTGGCTCGGACCTTTCCCCGAGCACGTTCGCCAGTCGCTGGAGGAGCGGCACCGCGCCCGGGAGCTGGTCGATAGCTTTGGTCGGGACAGTCTCGCCTTCTTCACGCTCAGGCGCGATAAGAGCTACTACTTCTCGGATAGCGGCAACTCCTTCCTCGCCTACCGTCTGGTCGGCAGCTCGGCGCTGATCAGTGGCGACCCTGTGGGGGAGGAGAACGAGTTCCGCGACCTGCTCGGAGATTTCGCTCGCAGAGCCCGTGACCACGGTTGGCGTATAGCCGTCGTCGGAGCCGGCCCAGATTGGCTCGGCCTTTATCGGGAGCTCGGAATGCGGCGGGTGATCAAGATCGGCGACGAGGCTGTTGTCCGGCCGGAGGTCTTCTCGACCGAGGGCCGGGCGATCAGGAAAGTCCGGCAGTCTGCGCGCAAGATCGCCGAGCGCGATAGCGTGAGCTTTCTGATCGAGAGAGCGGCGGAGATGGACGAGGAGCGGCGCGCGCAACTCGAGGAGATCTCGAGCGCCTGGCTGGCGGGTCGCCGCGAGCGAGGTTTCTCGATGGCGATCGACGACCTCTTCGCCGCCGGAAGCGTCTTTGCGCTCGCGCTCGACTGCGGCGGCGAGCCGATCGCCTTTCTCCATCTCGTTCCCGGCTCGGCCGGCGGAGGTTACTCGCTCTCCAGCCAGAGGCGCCTACCGGGGTGTCCCGGAGGAATATCCGAGTACTTGATCGTGGAGACGCTCGCCTGGGCGCGAGAGGCCGGTGTGCGCGAGTTCTCGCTCAATTTCTGCGCCTTCCGCGACCTGCTCCGCGGCGACTCGCAGGGCCCGCTTCTGCATCGGCTGGCGCGACGGGTGTTACTCGGACTCGACTCCTTCTTCCAGATCGAGAGGCTCAACTCGTTCAGCCGCAAGTTCCTACCCGAGTGGCGGCCCCGCTACGTCTGCCTGGAACGGCTGAGCGATCTACCCGCCGTGGGCATCGCCTACTTGCGAGCAGAGTCACTGATCGCGTCGCCGCGAATGCCCGGTCGAAAGACGACCTGAGCGCTGCGCTTTTCGGTCGTCGCGTCCTTCCTGTCACACTTCCTCAATGGCCTCGCGTTCTCGAGCGAGCAATCTGGGCCGTCTCTCCGAGATCGCCCAGGTGGCTGTGCGTCACGGCTTCGGCTACCTGCTCGCCCGCCACCACTTGAGCGATCTGATTCCGGGGCACCGGCGCCTGCGCTTGGGGGAGATAACCGCAACCTCTGAGCGGGGTCGCCACCTGCGCGCCATGCTCGAGGAACTGGGACCGACCTTCGTCAAGTTCGGTCAGCTGCTGTCGATGCGTCCGGATATCCTGCCACCGGACGTGATCGCCGAGCTGCGCGGACTTCAAGACGACGTCCGCCCCTTTGCCTCCAGCGACGCGCAACGGGTCATTCAGCAGGATCTCGACCAGTCCCTCGAACGGCTATTCCTGGAGTTCGACGAGACGCCGATCGCCGCCGCTTCGATCGGGCAGGTGCACCGGGCGGTGCTCCCGAACGGCCACGTGGTTGCGGTCAAGGTGCAGCGCCCCGGCGCGCCCGAGCAGATCGAGGCCGACCTGGCGCTCCTGTACCAGCTCGCCCGCATCATCAAGGAGCGGGTGCGGGCGCTCGACTTCGTCGATGTGCGCGCGATCGTGGACGAGTTCTCGCGCTCGATCCGCCGCGAGCTCGACTATCACCAGGAAGGGCGGAATGCCGACAAACTCCGACGTCAGTTCGCCGCCAACCCGCACGTCCGCGTCCCGCACGTCTATTGGACCTACACCAGGGCACACGTGCTCACGCTCGAGTTCCTGGAAGGAACCAAGCTGGCTGACCTCGACGAACAGCTCTCGAGCGACGATCGTCGCCGGCTGGCGACGAGGGTTGCCAAGACCTGGATGGAGATGATCTTCAAACACGGCGTCTTTCACGGCGATCCGCACCCGGCCAACGTCTTCGTGCTCGGAAGTCCGGACGAGATCGGACTCGTCGACTTCGGACTGGTCGGGCGCCTCTCCGACGAGGACATGGGCGGGCTCACCCGTCTCTTCATCGACGCCGCCACCGAGAACGTCGACGCCCTGCCGCAGCGGCTCTACGACCTCGGTGTGCGCTGCCCTCCCGACCGCGAGCAGGAGTTCGCGCTCGAGCTGCACGAGGGCTACTACCGCTACCACGGAGCGAGCCTGGCCGAGATCGATCCCCTGCAGGTGATCCGCGAGACCTTCTCGATGATCTACTCGCTAAACCTGAGGTTGCCGACGCGCTTTCTGATCCTCGACAAGGCGCTGGCGACACTGGCCGCGGTGGGAGTGGAGTTGACTCCCGACTTCAATGTCTTCGAGATCGCTAAGCCTTACGCCCGCGATCTCGTGCGCGATCGCTTCAGCCCGGAGCGAGTGCTGCGGCGCGCGCGCCGCGACGGTGTCGAGTTGGTGAGGGTTGGGCGTGAGTTGCCCACGCTCCTGCACGGCGTGATGTCGCAAACCCGCGAGGGCCGGCTCGAGATCGGCTTCGTGCACAAAGGGCTGGAGGACGCGATCCACCAGGTCTCGGTCGCGTTCAACCGCCTCGTAATGGCGCTGATCGTGGTCGGCGGCCTGATCGGCTCGAGCCTGATCGGGATCTTCGCCCACGGGGGCCCGAAACCGCTCGGCGTAAACGTCATCTCCGTCGCCGGCTTTCTGCTCTCGGGCGTGCTCGGCGTCTGGCTGCTCTGGGGCGTTATTCGCTCCGGGCGGTTGTGAGAGCTCGCCTAGTGAGGAAGTGCACCGGCGCTTTAGTGCGCTCGAAGTCCCGACGATTGACACGCTTCCGGTACAAAGAAGAGTGCTTTTTCGCTTGACGGGACGGTAGTTTGGGAGAACCCCGCGGGTGGGTGGCTCGAGGGCGGGCGGAGAAACGTGGTGCCGTCACACACCCAACCGTCGATCTTCCTCTCGAGACGAAGTCCAAGGCGCGCGTCCCTAACCGCCTCGGCCGCTTCGGACGGCTGGGGATAGTCCGTCACAAATCGTCTGCAAAGCGGGCGGAAAAGGACACTGTTTGGGCGCTCTCTCGCCTGTTAGCGTCCTTCCCATGAGTGCAGCAGTCCTTCTCGCCGAGCCGGAGCCGCAGGTTCGCGGGCTGCTCGAGCGCCAGCTCTCGGTGGCCGGCTTCGCCGTCGTCGGGGCCGGTGCCGGCGACGAGGCGCTGAGCCTGGCCGAGCAGTCCTCGCCCGATCTCGTCCTGGTCGGAAACGAGCTTCCCGATTCCTCCGCCGCCGAGCTCTGCCGCCGCCTGCGCGAGGGCGAGCCCGGACGGTGCTGGAACCGCGAGGTGCCGGTGATCGTGCTCGGCGGCGTCGAGTCCGACACGATCGAGCGCGTGCAAGCGTTCGAGCGTGGCTGCGACGACTACCTGGCGCACCCCTTCCATCACGAGGAGCTCGTGGCCCGTATCCGCGCCGTGCTGCGCCGCACCTCGCCCGACACGCGCCAGCGCCTCGTCGCCGGCGAGGTCGAGCTCGACCGTCAGACACGTCGCGTCACCGTTCTCGGCGAGCGCGTGCTCCTCTCGGCGAAGGAGTTCGAGCTGCTGGCCAAGCTCGCCTCGGCGCCGCACCGCGTCTTCACGAAGGAAGAGCTGTTGAGAGAGGTCTGGGGCTTCCGCTCGCTTGGCCGCACGCGCACGGTCGACTCCCATGCCTCACGTGTGCGCCGCAAGCTCGCCCGTCCCGGTGCCGGCCCGTTCGTGATCAACGAGTGGGGAGTGGGCTACCGGCTGCTGGACGGCTAAGAGCGCGGAGCGGATTGAAGACCCGTCGACCGGGTGCGGTCGGTGAGTGCGAGGCTAGGACGCAGCATCGCGTTTGTAACCGGAAGCTACGGGCCCAACGACAACGTATCGCGGCGGAGTGCTTCGGTTTGTTCGGCGCTCTAAGAGATCGCGCCCTCGAGCTCGAGTAGCCAGCGCTTGCGATCGAGCCCGGCACCACGACCGCCGTAGCCGCGGAGCGAGCCGTCGGCGCCGATCACGCGGTGGCAGGGCAGCACGATCGTCAGTTGGTTCGAGCGCATCACGTTGCCGACAGCGCGAGCCGCTCCCGGGTGACCGGCCATGGCGGCGAGCTTACCGTAGCTGGTCGTCGTGCCGTAGGGGACGCGACCCAGTTCCTCCATCACGCGACGCTCGAACTCGCCCATTTTCAAATCGAGCGGGAGGTCGAACTCGCGCCGGCCACCGGCGAAGTACTCCTGGAGTTGGCGCACGGCCTCGGCGAGGATGCTGCCGGGCACCGGCTCGGAGTCGGGTCCGTGGTCGCCGGACCGGGCGAGGGCGACGTACGTCAATCCTCGTTCAGAGGCCTCGACGACGAGCGTGCCGAGCGGGGTGTCGACGAACGCGCGGCCGGTTGCGCTGGTTTTGGTCGTGGGCTCGGGGAGTGCGACTGCCATCTAACTCACTGTAGCGCCGCGGCCGGTTCTCAGGGGGTGCCAGGCACCGTCTCGTCTCGGGCGCTCAGGCGCGCAGCGGCAGGAGCAGGTGCGGGGCCAGGTAGACCTCTAGGAGCGCGGCGCAGACGAGAAGTGGCAGCGCCACCGCGAGGCTCGTCAGGAGCAGGCGCCCGGGCTTCTCGGCCGGCACGAAAATGCAGCTCGTCGCGGCTGCAAGTGGAAGGAGAAGGGCGCCGAACTCGAGCGTGCCGTGGGGGAGCATCGCCAGCAGCGCCCAGTGCGATACGAGACGGTGATCGAGCATCTGCGCCTGCCTGGAGAAGACCCAGCAGAGCGCGACCAACAGGCAGACGGCCACGAATGGGTAGAGAAAGCGGGCAACGATGTTCACGCTCGGGTGATCCCAGGTGTCATGGATTCCCCAACTCCAGAGGCGAGCGATCGGCCAGGCGAGCATCCCGATCGCCATCAGCCAGACGCAGTTGGTGCCGGCGACCGCGATCAGATCGCCCACGTGGGGATGCCTCGAAAGCAAGACAGAGGCGGAGCCGTCGTCGGGAACGGAATTCAGTCTCAGCGCCGCGGCGGCGAAGATTGCCACCTGCATAGTCAGCGAGCCGGCCAGGGCCGCGATAGCGATCCAGAAGGCGCGTTTGTCGAGTCGGATGGCGGCGATCATCTCTTGCGGTCGGTTACGAGCGAGCGTCGTTCCCTTTCTCGGCGGTCCGATCGGGCGGCTTTACCGTCGAGACGGGAGACTCGGAGCCTATCCCGTCAGGCCCGCGCCTACCTAACGAGATAGGCTCTACCGTTGTGCGCCTGGCCGTTGTCGGACACGTGGAGTGGATCGATTTCCTGCGCGTCGAGCGCGTGCCGGCGCAGGGCGAGATCGTGCACGCGAGCCGCGGCTGGGGAGATGCAGCCGGCGGCGGCGCGGTCGCGGCGGTTCAGCTCGCCAATCTCGGTGGCGAGGCGACGTTCTTCACAACCTTCGGATCGGACGCGCGCGGCCGCCAGGCGCGTGAGCGGTTGGAGCAGCAGCGCGTGCGCGTGCTCGCGCGTGAGATCGAGCAGCCGCAGCGTTACGGCGTCACCTTCGTCGACGACGAGGGCGAACGGACGATCACCGTCGTGGGGGAGAGGCTGACCCTGAAGGGCGCCGATCCCGAGCTGCCCTGGAGCGAGCTCGAGGGAGCCGACGGCGTCTACTTCGTCAGCGGCGACGCCGAGACCGTGCGTCGGGCTCGTAACGCACGAGTGCTGGTCGCCGCGTCTCGC
>Ga0182017_10003464_pt1 | contig 11775 bp, 12 predicted proteins | sample 712E3DmetaG_FD_120492 | JGI IMG/M metagenome (GOLD analysis project Ga0182017, IMG submission 120492) | Permafrost microbial communities from Stordalen Mire, Sweden - 712E3D metaG | ecosystem: Environmental > Terrestrial > Soil > Wetlands > Permafrost | place: Sweden: Stordalen | collected... | reverse complement strand
CGCAGCCGTAATAGGAGTAAGCACTTCATCTGGCAAATCAAGTTGCATTCCATCAAGGACTAATTTGCGCATAAAAGTATCTGCATCTTCATTATCTTCTGTAAGATGGCAATCTGAACCATGTTTTCGGAAAAGCTCTACAACCCCATCACCTATTTGCCCTCCACTGCTGCTGTAATATGACCACCATAATCCACAAGGAAAATTCGGGAGACCATAAGTGATTTCAAAACGGGATCACAATCACCCGAATATCCAACAACGATTAAAAGAGAATCTTGAACGGCTTCCTGTAAGACAGACGGATATAGATTCTGAACGCGATCCATTTCATCAGGTGTATTGGCAAGAAAAAGACTATGCATCTGACCATGTAGATACACTATTGTTGCCGGATCCAACGTTCCGGGAAAATATTTTCCCGTGGTATTTAGATCAAAAGTCCGGATAGGCTGACCCATAATTGCTAACGCATCGACTATCAGAGGATCAAAATTAGTCGTCAGAATTCGATTAATATATCCCTTCTCCACTAAAGCGGCAAGTAAAAGATGTGTCCAATTAATCTGTATTCGACCTTCTTTATCCTTAGCACGATCAACATATTTCTTTATACGTTTCGCTCTTTCTTTCGGTGATCCAAGTTTACCCATAAGAAAAGCATATTCACTTATTCCCTTTGGTGGATTACCCACATCCCGTAGAAATGGATTGAACTTTGCCTCATCCCGCAATTCTTTCACAATTTCGCCGGATAGAGGTATCCCTGCAGATTTTGAACATCCGGATCCTAATAGAATCGTAACAAAACATGATCTACTCTGATTTCACTTGGCGAATAAACTCACCAAGTTGGGCTGGATTATATTTTGCAATTGTTAAAGGATCAAATGGTGTAGTAGTCATAAAATTAATTTCTTCTATTATTTGTTTAAACCCACAAATGATAACCGCTATCCATGTATAGCATACCAAACCCTTGGCTTGTTTATAATGGAAATCTTATTAAAATTCTACCCCGCCTTCTTGATCTTCGGCATCTGGCTCCAGGTTTTGCCTTCAAGAATCCTGCCCGCCTTTTTCTTCCGGACGCCTCCCCACTGTTTGAAAAAGAAAGGAACTTTAGCGGCAACACATTGGTCGCGAATATCCATCACCCACGGTTCATCCATCGGCCTAGCTCCGGGACCCGATTCGCCGCCCACAATAACCCATCCGATATTTTTCAATTTTAATTTCCGCAGCGGGCCTAACAACGGTTCCAAAGACAGGAACTTCACAAAAGCATTCGTCTTCCGCAGGTCATCTATGCGGTACGTATAGTCCTGGTTCTCTACGCTCACTCCCATCCAGATATTGGGCTGCCAATCGAGTTCATCGTTCAATTCTACCAGACGATCAGAACGTTTTGTAAGAATTTGAAACCGGTGCCAATGCGCCCGCTTCATAACATCGAAGACTCTCTTAATAAATTCTTCCGAAACATCTTTATGAAATAAATCGCTCATGGAATTAACAAAAATGGTTTGAGGCTTTTTCCATTGCAACGGCAATTCTAATGCCTGTTCTTGTAATGTCAGCTTAAAACCGTTGATATAATTGGGCTGACCCATGCGCTGCAGACGAAATGCCATGCGCTCGGCATAACAATGCTTGCAGCCCGGGCTTATTTTATTGCATCCCGTAATAGGATTCCAGGTCGATTCAGTCCATTCAATTTGTGATTTTAGCGCCATCTTAGTTTAATATTTCTTGTGCAATTTTAATTGCGGTTTTTGCTCCTTTTACGTTCGCAGCTGCGAAACAAAGCAGATAGAGAGGGATATTCTTGCTGTTCCGAAGCGCAAGCGGTTTAGGAGCCACGCCGGGAAATATACTTAAAAGTCGATTAACAAAATACTCCGCTATCGAATCAAAACTACAATCTTTTATCGTTGCCTCATTTTCACCAAAAAGATCCTCTTTTCTCTTTTTCTGATAGAATGCTTGATACCAATCAGGCGAACCGAAAATGAAGTTCAGCCGTTTGCGAATTGCTGGGCTAATTTGAGCATCTCGTCGAAGCAACCGATTGACAGCAACGCCTAGCGGGAAGAGAATCCAGAGATCGATGGCTTTCGTCTCTGCTATTGCCTCTATGGTGCTCCATGAAACTTGCATACCGTATGGATCGAGGAAAAGCACAGCTCTGCCCTTCTTCCATGTATAGTTCCGACATCTATCCTGAAGCCACTCATTTGCATCTTTATTGACAATAAAGACATCTTTAGAAAGTTCAGGATAAGAATTACGTAGTTTTTCGAGTTCTACAATCTTCTTTGCATCACGTTCAATAAAAATATAATTGGAAAACCGTGGTCTCACATCCAAAGCAATTTTGGCAGAGCCCTCGACAAATGTCCTTGTATCATCTTCTAACAATTCCGGCATCGCCAATTGCGATCCATTCTGTTCGTCAGGAAGTATACGATAACCCGTCTCTGCAAAAGCATCAATAAAGGCAAATCGAAATTGTTGCTTATTCATGATCGTAGCATAAGCGACAAGATATTTTTTTACACGCCTAAGCTTTTCTTCAGTCCATTGTCCTCCAAAATTATGCTTGGTATTTTGCATAGTGATTCCCCTCGATGAATGATATTATAATTTTAAATGACTGGAATGAGAATGTGCAAATCTCCCAATAATTATAGACCAACTCTTCCCCATAAAAGAGCCTTATTTTTTTGTCTACACATCAGGAATTCTTATATAAACTTACAATATCGCTGGACAAAGCACAAATGTAAATCATTCTTTGCTTGTATTAGTTTTTATAGGTTGGCACATTTTAAGCTCATCCCACTTGCCTTTTGATTGACTCTCGTAGGGACGTTCAATTGAACGTCCCTACACTTCAAACTGGGACAAATGGTGATTCAAATGGTTCCATTGGAGGGCGCTCCATTGCTGCGGGGTCATTTTGCCGAAGAACGGATGCATATCCTTTGTAATTGCGCTGGGTCCCGATTGCATAAATCGCTGCACAAGAGCAATAAGCTGTTTCTTTTCCTTCTCGAATTCCCGTTCGTCCGTAATGATAAAATTCGGATCCGTCGGCATGCCGTGTCTCCACGGTTTTCCGCTCGTCATTTGTTTTAATGCCATGCGGCCGAAGAGTACACCAAACAACGATCTTTTTAACTTTAGCTCGCCGAACGCGCATCGTAGGGGCACCTGAGCGTGTGCAAGCATCTGCGGAACATTCATCTTTCCCCATAGTGCTTTTATCTCCGGTTGAAGCTTTTCAATTCTTTCAACGATTTCCTGGTTGTCCTTTGCATCGAATAAATCCATCATATTATACTCCATCAATTGTGCACGTATTACTGATTACGAAAGTAATTTGTGCGAGGGTTCTTGTTTCAAGGTGCAGCCGTTTTTTTGGTTCTACAGTTTTACAGTTCAGTTGTCGGCGCTTTTCCGGACCGAATTGCATCACCGAGAATGTTTTTCATTCTTGATATGGTACTGTGAATATCGCTTTTCCCCGATACGACAAAGCCGTGACCCGGAACAAGATATTCGAAGTTCAATAGTTCGATTATTTCCAATGAATCAATCCATCTCTGCCATTCCGCGACTTTTCCCTCCTCCAGATTCGGCAGCAGTTCCGGAATAACACAATCTCCGCAATAGAGCACTTTTTGAGCGTACACGGAAATGTTGGATTTCGTATGTCCTGGTGTCATGATAATATGGACCTGAATTCCTCCCAAATCCATATCGAACGCTTGATCGAATTTATGATCCGGATTCACTATCTTAGTGTTTTTAAAAGCAATAGCTGCTTCATTCGCATTTCTTCGGACAGCATTCGGAATCAAACAATTGAACTCGGAAATGCTCAATATAAGTTCATTTTGACTTCTGTCGATAGACTTATGGCCGAATATTAAATTGCCTTTGTCGGCAAAATATCCGTTCCCTCCGATATGGTCTAAATGTTTTTCCGTATTGATTACTATAATCTCATTATCCGGATTGACGCTGATTGCGTAACCGTTGATAGTCTGCGCAGAAATGGAGCTTCCTCCCGTGTCGACGATCAATGTCTTCTTCTTGCCTGCAATAAAGCCGGCATTCACACTCCAGGGCGGTATATAATACAGGCCCGTTACTGCGTAACAATTATCGGTCAGTCTCATTACCCTATCCTTTTAGATATTCACTATCTTTCTATTATTCAATGAAAAGAATATCTACAGGAAATTACCGGGTTTTCAGGATAAGCGCAAGATGCAGGATCCAGACCGGTAAACATCGAAATCGCTTCTTACTGCCGGTTTTTCATTGCAGTTCGCCGATTCTATACCGCTTTTGACTGTAAACTATCGTAATTTTAATAAAGCGCCCTGAAAATAAACATTTCATACAATATTTCGGAGCTTCATTCGTCTTATTATGAAAGAAGAGGAGCAGATATTGATCGATGCTGTAACACTTGGGAAACAGTCGGCGACAGATGCGACATTCCGATCCGAGCGAAAACGGCTCTTTGATTTTATCCGGCGCCGCGTTCGAAGCGAAGCCGATGCAGAGGATATTTTAGCCGATGTGTTTTACCAGATGGTCTTAAGTTACAATGTTACGGAACCGATAGAAAAAATGGCGTCATGGCTTCTGACCGTGGCACGGAATAAAATTATCGATTGGTACCGCAAACGGAAGCCAGAAGCGTTCCGGCAACGGGACGATGAGAACCGGATGCCGCTGAACCTGGAAGACATCCTCTACGATCCGGGTCAGAATCCCGATGTGCTCTATGCACGTTCGATGCTGTGGACGGAACTCGCCGGTGCGCTCGATGAGCTGCCGGAGGAACAGCGGGAAGTTTTCGTTATGCACGAACTGGACGGAAAAAGTTTTAAGGAGATTGCGGAGATTACCGGCGAGCCGGTCAACACTCTTCTTTCCCGCAAACGGTATGCGGTTCTTTTTCTGCGCGATGAGCTTCAGGAAATTTACAATGACTTTAACGATTTTTAATTAAATCATACAATATATAGAGGAGAATCATTATGAGATGCTGGTGTTTACCGAGAGGGGTAAAATTTATTGCAATTCCTATCATAGCCGCCGCCTTTTGTTTGGTATTCGGTTTCGGAACAATGCTGCTGTGGAATGCTCTTGTCCCCGATCTTTTCCACGGACCGATGCTTACGTTCTGGCAGGCGGTCGGACTGCTTGTCCTTTCCCACATTCTTTTCCGGGGTTTTGGAGGACATAGGCATGGCGACTGGGCACATCGCCACTGGAAGCATAGATTTGAAGAAAAGCTTGCCGCGATGACTCCGGAAGAACGTGAGAAATTCAAGGAAGAATATCATCATCGCTGCTGCTGCAAAGAGCCCGATAAGGAGAAATAGAATTATCGAATGATAAACAATCGACCGGGCTCCGCAGAACTAAGAAGCCCGGTTATGTATTGCACACAATTGATGTTTTTCAGCACTCTGCAAAAACGACTAATTGATTTGACGAATTAAATCCCTATGAAATAAATGGGGCGTGCAATGCTCCTCTGTATAAAATAAAAAGTTTTTCCTTCCGCACCCCTGCTGAAAACTGTTTTTTTGAACAAATTAATTCTTCACAGCCGCACTCCAGAAATCCGTACAAGCTTTGATAAATTCTTCCGGAGATTCGACAAACGGGAAATGACCGCAGTTTTTGAGCAGGACATACTGCGATCCCTTGATGGACGCATGAATATCTTCCGCATATTGCGGCAGGATCGGATCGTAATCGCCATGGATGATCAGTGTCGGACAGGTAAGCAGGGCAATCTGGGGCCGAATATCGTATCGCTGCAATTGCCGAAAGAAGATTGAAAAAATGGGAAATATATTGGATGCCGTACGCTGGGTGAAAGTGATCGTAAGCGAATCTGCAAGAGACCGGTTATAGAAATATGCCTTGTAGAGCAAACGGGTATATTCAGCTATTATCTTTGGATCCTGTTCTGCAAATTCCTGAGTGGCAAAAAGACGAGCTAAAGCAACGGTATCGTCATGAGTAGTTCGGACGGTGCGCAGCTGAAGAAACGGAAGAACCCAATTGGAATCCGCACCCATAGAGCATGCAAGCACTATCGAATTGACCCGCCGGGGATAAGCAATAGCATATTCCATCGCAAGAAAGCCTCCCCATGAATGGCCGAATAAATCCATCGTCTCGAGCATAAGCGCCTTCCGGAGTCCTTCCAGATCCTCGACAAATTGGTGAACCGTTATCGAAGCGGAATCGATATTTCCCGTGGATCGCCCGCTTGCTCGCTGGTCATAGAAAATTAATTTATAATTATCTGCCAGCTTGCCCATTTGCGGTAAGAGATACGAATGGTCCAATCCTGGTCCTCCGTGAAGAACGATAATTGGCCTGCCATTCCCAATGGTTTTTGTGTACAGGTCAATACCGTTAATACGATAAGTTTGTTCCCCTAATCCCGCCGGCTGAACTTGTGAAAAGACCGGCGCTGCAAGTAAGATCAAAAGAAATAAGCCGCTTATAAAATGAGTCCGAAGACTTTCGATCTCGAAGAAATGCATATTTGCCCCTTGATAAATATGAGAATCCAACTTTAACTTATACAATAATAACGATACTTTCTTGATAAAATCAAATCATGGGATTTACATACAAACGATGAAACCCATCTTTCTTTCAGCACTCCACAGTATCTTGCAGCTTTAATCGTTAAAGCTCTCTCTTTATTTCTATTCATTTTCATCAATAGAACCGCATTTTATTGATTTTCCGAAATTTTCCCGTAACTTCCTCCACAAATTCATCCCTACACGAGCGCGAGGTGGTTATGGAAAAGGAATTTACAATCGACGGTAAGACCAAAACCTTTAAACCGGAAAGTTTGATGATGAGCTACGGCTACAATCCAGAATGGTCGGAGGGAGCCGTTAAGTGCCCCATTTATCAAACATCCACATTCGTTTTTAAAACGGCTGAGGAAGGAAAGGAATTTTTCGAAATCGCCTACGGCTTTCTATACATCCTGCTATCGAAAAGGTTCTGTATCTCGGTTTGTTTGAAAAAGGAACACGTCAGTACGATATCTATAAAAAACAATGTCTCGCTCCGGGATCGATGATCAGCTTTCGAATCAGAGGAAACGAAGCAACGGCTTTTAAGTTCTTGAATTCTTTAAAAATGATTAAACTGGCGGTCAGTCTCGGCGGAACGGAATCACTCGTCGAACATCTGGCATCCATGACGCATTCTGCTATGGAGCCTGCCAAGAAAGAGGAATTCGGAATTACGGAAAATCTTGTCCGGCTCACCGTCGGGATCGAATATCCGGAGGATATCATCTGGGATCTGGAACAAGCGTTAAGAACGGTGAATAGTACTTGGTGAACTGCAAACGGTAAACGGCAAAAGAAGTGGTGACGTGCTTGGTGCTTCATTCGTGGTGATGAAATACTGCAATGCAATAAGTCAGTCAATAATCAATGGCAGCCTGTGACCTGCAAAGAGCAGACTAAAGACGATGCATAACAAGGCATTCGATGGAATACAATGTCATTTGTTATTACTCAGCGAGATATTGAAAGATTAAAATCACACTCTTTTAAAAAAATACCTTACGGTCCCGCCATCGGCAGTTTCCATCATAACCTCGCGAAACCGATCGGAAGTTCAGGAAGAAAAATTATTTTAAAACCGCTGTAAGCTTTCCTATTTTAGAAACAAAGTACCGAATGCTTCGTTTTTCAGAAAGAGCATCCGGAAATGTTTTGGATTCCGGTCGAGTCGAACTTTCATAAAAGGCCGGAATATCCGGTAGAAGAAAATGACCTATCGAATGAAGTTGTATCCTTTGTTGTTTCTTTTACTCTTATGTTCGGCACGCACCGCTGCGCAGGAATCCGATCTGTACGGAATTATACGATTGCCGGATGGCGCCCCTTCCGGCGGCGTTCACGTTTGGCTTTATGATCTCCCTGATACGATGCAATTTTTAGTGCAGCCGACCGATACCCGCGGCGCTTTCCGTTTCCATATTACGCGGAAAGGAACCTACCGCTTCGAAGCAAGCGAAATGGGCTATAAAAAAATCGTGCGGCTCATTCAGGCGAACGGTTCAAATATCGACCTCGATACCATAAAAATGACCGAAGCACCGATACATCTCGGAGCAGTTACGATCGAAGGAAGAACCCCGCCGGCGATTCAAAAGGATGATACGACGGAATTCAACGCGAATGCGTTCAAAACGCATCCGGATGCCACGATCGAGGAATTGGTCACCAAAATGCCCGGCATTACAGTCGACAATACGGGTACCGTCCAATCGAACGGCGAAACAGTCCAGCGAGTTTTAATCGACGGAAAACCCTTTTTTGGCGACGATCCTACACTTGCTATCCGCAACCTGCCGGCTGAGATCGTCGACAAGATACAGGTGTTCGATCAAATGAGCGATCAGGCGCAATTCACGGGATTCGATGACGGTCAATACGTTAAGACAATGAACGTCATTACGCGGCCGCACACGAGTAATTCCAATTTCGGAAAAATTGCTGGAGGGTACGGCGACGACGGTCGTTACGAGTCCAGCGCCAGCATTAATCTTTTCAACGGCAATCAGAGGACAACCCTTCTCGGTTCATCAAATAATACCAACACCCAGGCTTTTTCTATGCAGGATCTGTTCGGTGTAATGTCGGGAACCGGCCAGTCCCGCAACTACGGCAGGGGAGGCGGCAGAAGAAGCTCCAGCAACGCCGGCGGCACGGGTCCGCGCGGCGGTATTTTCACTCCCGGTAATAATGCGCGGACAGGAGCTTCGATCATCGGCGTACAGCAGGGCATTAATACAACCAGCTTCTTCGGCGCCAATTATATCGATTCCCTCACGCACGGCATGTTTCTTCAGGTCAATTATTTTTTTAACGAGACTAAGAACCAAAACAATCAGGATATCAACCGCCAGTACCTGTATTCCAGCGACTCCAGCTCTCTCTACGATCAGCAATCGGACATCAACGGCCTGAATTTCAATCATAGAATAAGCGCGCGGTGGGACTATGCCATCGACCAGTCAAACAGCATCAGGTTCACTCCATCGTTCGCCTATCAGGACAATCATGCTTCGAATTCCCAAAGCGATACAAACAGCCTTGCAAACGGGATTCCAGTTTCAGTGACGGACGCGCAAAACCATACGATAACAACCGGAAATAATCTTGCAGGTCATCTTATTTTTCAACATAAATTCAATACACCGGGACGGACTCTCTCTCTCGATATCGGATTCGGTGAAAGTTACAAATCAAGTTCGACCAATCTTAATGCAACGAGCAGTACGGCAGCAGGAACGCCGGATTCGATCGCTCCGATCGATGAATATTCACACGGGACAGCCAGTACTTACTCGATCGCGCCAAGTCTCGTATATACGGAACCCCTTGGGGGCAATCATCTTTTAGAACTCAACTATGAACCGACCTATTCCCACGGAACGGCGGATACGCGCACGTACAAACACGATTCGCTGACGCAACAATACGATGATACACTGCCTTCCCTTTCCAACGTTTACGGGACCCAATACTGGACTCAGGCCGCCGGCATCGGCTATCGGTACAGCACCGCAACCATGAATTTAAATATGCAGGTAGAAGGACAACAGGCAAGACTTTCCAATGAACAGACCTATCCGTCCTCGGTGTCCAGCGAAAGAGTTTTTACGAGCATACTGCCTTCTGCAACGCTTAATGTGAAGCTGCCCGACAACGAAAATCTCCGCATCTATTATCAGACGTCCACCCGCGCTCCGGCAGTAACGCAGCTGCAAGATGTCGTGAATAATTCGAATCCCCTGCTCCTGACTGCAGGAAATTCCCAGCTAAACCAGTCGTACTCACAATCACTGCTCTCCCGTTATTCCGTTACGAACCCGGTGGAAGGACGAAGTTTTTTCCTGCTGCTCTCTGCAAATTATTCGCTCGATTATATCGGCAGCGCAACCTTTGCGCCGGGCCGGGATACGGTGATCGATCAAACGAAGATTACACCCGGCACGCAACTCACGATACCCAAAAACTTCGATGGATACTGGTCGCTCCGTTCGTTTTCGACGTACGGATTTCCCATCGACCCGATTAAAACCAATGTCAACCTGAGCGGCGGCGTCAGTTATACACAGACTCCCGGCTCCATCAACGATGAGCTGAATATCGCCCACGCGTTCACTTCCACGGCCGGATGCGTCCTCGGCAGCAATATCGGTCCGAATTTGGATTTTACGCTCAGTTATCTCGGAAACTATTCTATCAGCCGGAATACAATTCAATCCGGCCTGAACTCAAGTTATTATTCACACACTGCAAGTCTTCGATTTAACCTGATATTCTGGGATGGAGTGGTTTATCATGACGATATTACCAATGCGCTGAACAACGGTCAAAGCAGCGGGTACAACCAAAATTCGGTTCTCTGGAACATGAGTCTTGCAAAAAAACTTTTTGCCAAGCAGGCGGGAGAAATTAAATTGAGCGTTTTCGATCTGCTCGGACAGAACAAAAGTCTTTCGAGGACAATTGCAAGCACCTACATCGAAGACGACCGCAATGAAGTCCTCACCAGATACTTGCTGCTTACTTTCACTTATACGATCCGCTGAGAAAAGAATGCAGCAATTTGTTCTCTTGTATTCATCTTATTGATTCGTATATTACCATTATATGCAATTATTCAGCATATTCTGTTAATAATAATTTCTCCCTTTCGAAGGGTGATGAAGAGGGGTTTTGCGAGTACGCAAGGAAAGCAAAATATATTCGATCTTATAAGCCCCCCGCAGCCCCATTCTAAAGAAGGCAAAACTAAATCCGAGTATCACTACAATCGCAAAATCATAACAAGCTGCACAATTACGGATATTATTTACAAGGAATCTCAATATGGAAAATATCGTTTTGTATATTCTCCTCGGATTATTGGCCGGCATCTTCAGCGGATTGATCGGCATCGGCGGAGGCATCATTATCGTTCCGGCGCTCGTTATCCTTTTCGGATTGACCCAGCACCAGGCACAGGGAACAACGCTGGCTCTGATGATCCCCCCTATCGGCATACTTGCAGCATGGACGTACTACAAACAGGGAAACGTCGACATTAAAATTGCAGTTCTTATTGCGGCAGGATTTTTTTTCGGCAGCTTGCTGGGAGCAAAAATATCCATCGGACTTCCCGATGCAGTGCTTCAAAGAGTCTTTGGAGCGGCTCTGCTATTGATCTCTTTAAAAATGATTTTTTTGAAATAGATCGACGTCTAAAAGTCCATTTGTTCGTGGTTCGTAGTGCGTAGTTTAATTTTATATAGCTTTTTGCTTCTATATTCTTAATTCTATATTCTTCATTCTGAATTCTTAATTCTGCATTTTTCATTCTTCCCGATGCACCGTCGCTGGTGAAAATGCCGGCAAACAAACGGAGACATATTCCGCACCTCCCTCGAAAGGCGTGCTGTATTGGACCCATTCGTTTCGAGCTATGAGAATGCCCTGACCCGCTGCAACGTCGATGGTTTTCAACTTCGTCTTGGTCTGAAGTATTCCTTTTAAAACGACGGTGTATTCATCGAATTCAGGGCACTGCGCCGGTTCGGTCCACCCGGCGGGACTAACCATTCGTGCAATACTGACCTCATCCGTTTTGCTGCCGAGGCATCCGAAATATTCTTCGATAATTTTTTTCTTCGTTCCGGCCGCT
>Ga0182017_10003463_pt1 | contig 11780 bp, 14 predicted proteins | sample 712E3DmetaG_FD_120492 | JGI IMG/M metagenome (GOLD analysis project Ga0182017, IMG submission 120492) | Permafrost microbial communities from Stordalen Mire, Sweden - 712E3D metaG | ecosystem: Environmental > Terrestrial > Soil > Wetlands > Permafrost | place: Sweden: Stordalen | collected... | reverse complement strand
GCGATGCCTCGCCGGGGCACCGCAGAGCCGCAGTTAAATCGCAACCCCACCGAAGTTGGTGGGGGACATGGGGTGGCTCCGGAGGAGGGATTCGAACCCCCGACCCGGCGGTTAACAGCCGCCGGGTATGAAACCGAATTCCCGTGGAAGATCGCCAGGTTGGTCCATCTGACAAGATCCCCGGTGGGCAAAGGTTGGGCTAAATCGCCTCCACCATTCGTCGCGCCCGCCGACGGCCGGGACTTCGCTCCGTCGCCGTTCCGCGAGTCGGCCTTTCCACGTCACTGGGCAGTCTGCACGGTGGCCGACACAAACGATGATGCGGGTATTTCCGCACCAAGGCTGTACAGTGCGTAGCCACTTGGAGCCGCAGCTTTGCTGCAAGAAGATGGCGTGCCAGAGTAGGCAGTGCCGGCAAATAGTGGTCCAACCTGGTAGGCAACATATCCGGTCGACTGGCAAGAACCGGGTATATATGGCGTTGCTATAGAGACTGTGTTCGGGACCGTGCATCCGGTCCCCGTATAGGCGCGGACAAGCTGCTGCGTGCATCCCGCGTCGGCGTAGTCGGTAATTGTCACCATTATTGTAGGCAGGCAACGCTGAACCTGGTCTGCGCCGGGAATGAAAACGCACTTCTCGCCTCGTTGGGAATCGTACCACTGGTTCGGGGGAAAATACTTGGAGCCATCTGCGCCAGCGTAGTACATCGACTTGAGCCGAGACCCGCTCTGGGTAGACTGTGCTTGCGCGTCGGGAACCGGATTGGTGAGCACGTCGAGAACTCTTGAGACATCGAATCCGCCAGGCCCCGAGACATCGAGTCCGCCGGGCGCCGACACATCGAATCCGCCAGACGTTGGGACATCGGCCCCGCCTGGCGCCGCGACGTCGAACGTCCCGCCATCTCGCACCGCCGTGCTGGTGCCAGCTTTTCCACAGGTCGCCACAACAACGTAGACGAGGATCGATCCGCCAAGAATCCGCAAGGTCTCTCGCACTCTCATGGTTTGCCTCCTATTGCCGAAGGGATGGGCGCTTCTGACGATCGGCCAGAACCGACACGCTTGCAACGCCCATGACGGTCCGGGCCGTAGTCAGGTAGTGCCGAGTTCATGGGCCCTCGCGCGGCTTGCCTGACTTCGGCACCTATCGGTGGGCAAGCCATATTTCTTCAAGGAGATTGCTCGTACTCCTCGGTGAGCACGGTCAGGTCGTGGTCGGTGAGGCCGACTCCGCACCTCTTGCCATTGATGTCCACTGACTGAACGGTATTTCGAGAGTCCTTCACGCCGGCGAAGTCCCTAGTGGCCGTGAGAGTCAGAGGCGGAAGGTGTGCCCATTCCTGGACGCGAGTCGAGTCGTGGAACATCCCGGCGGTCGTGGAGGTGACTGCCATCTGCCCACCACGGCCCTTGTAGTATTGCACTTCGACGGTGATGCCCTCGCCCACATCGAAGAACTCGATTTCCCGGTTGTTCTCTCCCGGCTTTCCGAGGTACTTCCGGATCGCCTGCCGAGACTTCCCAATGATTTTCGTGGCATCCACGTCGACTGATGGCAGCGGCAGCGTGGGAGCTGCGGGCACCGCTGCGACGGGCGGAGGTGTCGGCTGCTGCGGTTGATGACGATCTGCGTCTCCTGTGCACCAGCCAACAAGCACTGCCAAGACGATGATAGGGGTCACAATCAAGCCTATCAGGAATCTCCAGATTCCCCCCGCAACATCCCTGCTTCCCTGGCTCATGGATTCCCGTCACGGAAAACGTCAGAACGTCCAAACCCAGCTCTTGCTATAGCCATCGGCGGCAATGACCCGTTTGAAGCCTCGCTTCTGGATCTCGTCGAGAAGATCGCCCTTTTGGAAGTTGTGGATCCATACTTCGTCGAAGAGCACGAACGTGATCTGAAGAACTGTTGCGTCCGGGCCGGATGCACGCACCGTGATGTTCAGCCCATCGTCGTAGAACTTGTCTTGCAGGAGCTTCGCGTATAGACGGCGCGTCACCCCACCCATACGGCGGTTCTCGGCATCGGCGGCACGACGAACCTTCTTCGCGAGCGGGACAAGACTCTTCGTCAGTTGGTCGACCTTGGCACCCGCTGCCCCGTTCCTCTTGGCCACGGACAGCGCTTCCTCGGCAGCTTCGATCGCCTTCAGCGCAGCAGGGGGATCGGATTTCAGTATGTCACTCGCTTCCATGATCTTCTGTGGAAGTGAAGCCAACGCCATCTCGCGCGCCGCTGTCTGTCGCACCTCCTCGATCTCGCCGGAACCCCCAAGCCGCGGCGCTCGGGTGGCCGATGGAGGTTGCGATAGTTGCATCTCCGCGATTTCGCCGGAACCCCCACCCCCAAGCCTTAGCGCCCGGGTAGCCGACTCCAGTGCAGCCCCAAACTGTCCCAACGCCAGAAGGGACTTGGCCTGCCCTCCGAAGCCGTCAGCACATCGCAGGGCCACGTCGCTCTGCAGATCCACAGAGGGGCCAGCCCCGGCGAGCGCTCTGCTAACATCCGAGATCGCGCCACAGGCAGAAACGATCTGATCTGGCGATGCCGTCCAGGGCAGGGCCTTGAGCGCCGCAAGCGCGTTGAGTCGCTTCTCCTCTTCCGCGTGTTTGTTGCGATCAGTCTGCTCTTGGGCAGGGTTGGTGCATCCCCAAGCGAGAATTGCCAGAAGCCAAGATGCGAACGGCAAGCCGCCACGCTGGCGGTTCATGCGTCCTATGATCAGGCACCGTCGCAAGGTGGGATCTGCACTCACGCCTTCAGCGGAATGTCCGAACCACAGTTCTTGCACTTGGACGCTCCAGGCACTACGACGCCCTTGCATTGTGGGCACTTGGGTTGCTTATTCGGCCCCACCGCTATCGCCAGCCATCCGAGCGGTCCCGCCACCAACCCTAGCATGAAACCCGCCGTTGGGCGGCCCTTGTGCTTGCCGATCGCGAGGCCCACCGCAGCCGAGATCAGGCACGCGATCAGAACTTCCCACAGGACAAGGACATCGTTTGTCATCTTCTAGATCCCTTCGCCAGTTTTCTCGACGGCGTCTGCGCCACTCCCGAATACCGCCCGGAGATGATAGTCCGTTATAGCGGACTCCGTCAAGGCGGACAGCCCCTACCGTGGTCGTCAGCGAGACCACCGTGGACGAACTGCACCGGAGGGTAGCCCGACACATCCGGGAACGAGCGCAGGGGAAGAATATCCCCCTGTCGCACCTGCCTGACCGGGCGGCCGTTGCACGCTCGCACTTCTGGGAGGTTTTGGGCGGCAGAAAGTCGCCGACGTTGAACTGGCTCGGCCGGATCGCGACAGCGCTCGAAGTTGATGCCGCGGAACTTCTAGCACGCGATCCGAAGAACTCGCGTGCTCGTTCGTGAGAGGCATTCCCACGCGACCCGGCTCCATTCGTCGGCAGAGGTCGTGGGCACCGCTAGCCGGCCTTCGTCTCGTTCGTGAACGGCACCAACTGGCCCGCCGTTTCCACAGCTACCGGCTCGGCCGGCGCCGGTAGCGAGTCCATCGCCGCCCGCAAGTCCGCAGAGCCGAGGTGGGCATACCGACGGGCCATGACGAGCGAGGAGTGGCCGAGAACATCCGCCACCACGTCAAGCCCGGCGCCAGCTCGGCGAAGGCGCGTGGCCGTCGTGTGCCGCAGATCGTGAAAGCGGAAGTCATCAAGACCAGCATTCTTGACGGCCCGGCCGAACAAGACCCGCACGCCGTCGCAGGTGTAGCGCTGCCCCTTCCCATTCGAGAACACAAACGACCCGGGAGAGCGCGCCATCGCTTTCCGCAAGACCGCTGCCAGGGCCGCGTTGACGTAGACCCGGCGCACCTTGTTCGCCTTTGTGGTCGTGAGAGTGATCATCCCGGCCGAAAGATCCACCGCGTCCTTCGTCAGCGACACGACTTCGGCCTGCCTCATGCCCGAGAGCAGGGCCGTCAGCACAATGGGCCGAATGCCCGGCGACAGGTTCGCCAGCAAGCGGGCTTCCTCGTCGGCCGTCAGGTAGCGCACGCGGCCCGGCGGCTCTTTCAAGTGCGGCACCCCTTGCACGGCCCGCGCTTGATCCGTAGTCACCATTCCCCAAGAAGCGAACAAACCGAAGGAGTGGCCGAGAACTTCGAGATCCCTGTTGACAGTACCGGGTGCGGCCTCTGTTCCCGGCGGCGTCGGCTTCGTCCCGTCGGCCTTCGCCTTCCCGCCGCGCAGTTTGTTGTGCAATCGGTCTCGCTTGAACTTCTCTACGTGGAAGGGTGACACCTCGTTCACGCTGCGATCCCCGATGCCTGAAAGCAAGCGAGCGCATGTCGCTGCCCGTTGCCTCGCTGCCTTGGGCCGGTTCGACTCGCACCACTTGGAGTATTCGGCGAGCGCCTCGGCCAGCCGCCGGGGCTTGGCCTTCCGTGGGTCGAACCCGCCAGCCAGTGCCGCGTCGAGAATTTCGCGCGCTCGCGATTTTGCCGCAGCAGCGGACAGGCCCGCCGGCAGATTCTCCCGGTAGCGACGAAATTCGCCCGTGCCAGGTTCCCGCCATCGAAGGTCAAGCTGCCATCGCTTGCCCATGCGAAACAGCCCGCGCACACCCGATGTGCTCGCCCGCGCCACCGTTACCGCTCCTTTTCGATGGCTTGCAGACCAGTCAAGAGGGCAATGCGGATCGCATCGGTGCGGGTGACTTCGAGTCCGGGCCGGGAGAGCTTGGCCGCGATCACGTCCAGGCGGGCTATCAGTTCCGGGTCCAGCCGGACGGCGGTTTGCACGGTCGGTCCCTTTTCCTTCGCGGTCTTCGTTTTGCCCATGTCGTGTTCCCTTTCGTCTTCCAGGTAGCTTCCGAGACGTTCCCGCGCCTCGGGTGAGGTGAGTTGAGGCCAGCGCTTCACGGTGGCGTCCAGGCCGGCCAGGCCCCGCCGGACGGCGGCCACGTCAACCATACGCCTCTTGCCGCTCATGCCGCCAGCCGCGCAATCTGCGTGAGCGCGAACGGCCGCCCCACGCGGGAAACTATGCCCCGCCGCTCGCACTCGGCAGTCACCGCTCGCAGCGACAGACCCGCCGCTCGCAGCCCGCGGATCTGCCCGATGACTGCTTGCTCGGCCGCATTCTCGGCCAGGTGGACGCCATCGGCCGCCATCTCGTAGCCGTAGGGGATTCCGCCGATGCGCTCACCCCTGCCCCGCTTCACGGCCAGGGCGGCCCGCGTGCGGGACTTGATGACACCGCGCTCGTAGGCAGCGAACACATCCACGATCCCGCGCATCAACTGACCTTCCGGTCCCGCGCCATCGCTCGCCCCGTCGGCCGTGGTGACTACGGCGCCACCGCGGACGGCCGCCTGTTCGACCATAGCCACGATCACGGTGTCCCTGGCGATGCGGTCACGCTTCGCCGCCACCAGCAAGCCCGCCCCGTTCTCACGAAGGGCGGCCAGGGCGGCCAGCAAACCGGGGCGCTTCTCGGCTGGTGTGGCACCGCTCACCCCGTTGTCTGCGAAGACGGCCGCGACGCGGACACCGCGCGACTGTGCCCACTTCTCGATTGCGGCCCGCTGCGCCTCCGGCCCGAGGGACTGTTCGTCCGTGCTGACACGAACGTAGCCGACTGCCACCGTGGGATCGCCTGCCTTGATTCGCTTTGCCATGGTTTCAGTGTATACCACTGGTTTCTGTCGTCAAGTACGAAAGCGCATCGGTGTACACAAGCCGAACGGTTCGTGTACAGCGGGACAAGTCATCGGGCTAGCTTCTCCAGTATTCCCCGAATTTCGGCGTCAAAACCCGATTCCGGCGCTGGCGGTGCCATTCTGGCCATCACGCGGCCACCAGGTGTGGGTCAGTCATGCTGCTCCCCGGGGCTTCGCCTTCGGCGTCTGGCCGCCGAAAGCTATCTCCCGCTGCGTGGGCGGCCCGCTGGCGCGCGTTTGCGGCGTCGGTGGGTGCTGGGGCCTCGGAGGCTCGTTCGTCGGTTTGCTCACCTTCACGGCCACCTCATCCACGACCTTGGCCCATGACTGGTGCGCGTGTTCCGGCGTTTCCAGGGCGGCGCGCACGACTTGGGGAAGCCCGGCCGCCTCACGCTGCAGGTGGGGCGCGAGGCGGTTGCACTCGGCTTCCACCTGGCCCTCGAAGTCGTGCTCGCGCAAGATGGCGTCTTTCACGTCCGCGGCGACTTGCGCGCGGGCCTGTCGCTCCAAGTGCTCGGCCAGCACTTCGGCGGGCGGTATCAAGCGCCCCTGGCCGTGCTCTGCCATCTTGCCGTCAAGCCATGCGATGAGCTGGGGCGTGGTCATGGCGTTCAACTCGATTCGATGGCTCTGCAGCCACTCGGCCCACTTCTCGCCGTCGTCTCGCTCGGACACGTAGCGCGCGACGGGCTGGCGGCCCTTGTGTTCCGGCGACTCGACAGGCAGGCCCAGGGCGACGCCTTCCCAGGGTTCTAGGCCGAGGTTCACGATCTTCACGTTGCGGGCTGGCCGCGCCGCCGTCTCTTCCTGCAACGCTTGATAGATCATGGTTCCTGCGGCGTCCGCATCGTGCGCACAGAAGAACGTCAGCGGCTCACCCGTCGTGCCCAGCAAGTCGATCACGTCCCGCGCCGCTCGGCTGGCGAAGCCCTTGGCGGACATAAGGGCGCAGTCGTGGCGCTCGGGCCAGCGGGCTTGCCGCAGAATGGACACCACGCCTTCTTTCTCGACATAGGCCATCTTGTTGAACCTCCAAGCGGGCCGCTCGTACCCGTCCACCGCGCGCGTGCCTAACGGTATCTCTTGCTGAAGGTGAGGGTGATACAGCGTGCCCCTTGGGTCGCGGAACATGCCGGGAAGGGGGCCGTGCTCGGTTTCGTAGTCGCCCACCACTGTTGAGAAGTTCCCGTAAAGCAGTTCCTTGTTGCCGTCGGCGACCATGGGCCGCACCACGTAGAAAAGCTGGCGGATCGAAAACTCAAACTGCCCGTCGCCGCTGGCCTGCTTGACGGCTTCGTCCAGGCTGGCTTCGATGCGGGCCTTTTGACTGTCGCCCCGCCCGTCATTGCTGCCATAGATGCGGCGAGCGCAGCGGGCGGCCTTCTCTACCACCTCCCTCATCTCGTTCCCCATCGCGAGCAAATCGGGCGTCTTGCCGTCGTTTATGATCGGCATGTAGGGCGTGGTCACGTTCACCCGGATTGCCAGCGGCGCGCGGCCTACCGTGAAAGCGTGCTTTAGGCCGCAGCCGAAGACGCCAAGGGTTGTCCTTTCCCGCTGGCGCTGCACACTCACCGCCGCCGTCGTGGGGGTGCGGTTGATGTTCACCTGCAGGGAGTCGTCCCAGCTCGGCATGGCCCACGCTTCGAGCACGAAGGGGATAAGCGCCGGCAGTGAACGGCGCGACCGATTGGCGGTGAGGGTGCCCGTCGTCTTCGCGTAGCCGCGCGGAAAGTCGTCCGCCTTACCCACGCACCCGAGACGCGCGGCCTGCACTTCCTTCGCGCCGCCTCGAAGGGCGGCAAGTAGTTTCTTGGCTTCCTTGCGAGAGAGAGACCTGCACGCACGGCCGCGCCAGCGGGACGCCTCACCCGTCAGGCCAGCGGAGCACCCGTCAAAATCCGTGGCCAAGTCCCGCACCGTCCGCACGCCGGCCGCCTGTAGCAGTTCAAAGAACGTGTCGGAGTCGTACCAATGCGCGGACGTGTGCCCTGTGTAGGCCCGGCCGTGGCCCGCGAGCGCAACCGCCCGCCGGGCCAGCCCCAAGGCTTCATAGTCGAAGCCGCCCGCCGGCCAGGGGCCGTCACCTAACCAGACTTCAACCCGCGTTCCCTTCCGGCTGTAGGCGCCCGCCCGCTTCGCGGTCGTGGTGCCATCGTCATGGAAGTCGAGCCGATAGCGCGTGCCCCCTGTGGCGACGAACAGGCGCCCGCCTGTCGACAGCACGGCGCCGCAGACCACGCGAAGCCCGTTTCCAAGGGCGCCACGGGAAGGCAACCGGATCAATTTGCTCGAACGCAACGGACGCCTCACACAGAACAGACCAGCCACGCCAGCGGCGCCGCCCGCGATGCCCGGCCCGGCATCTTCCACGAACAGGCCGCCGTCAGGTAACAGGCCCACCTGGCACGCGTCGGACACGTCAAGGCCGTTGTCTGCAAGTTCCTTGGCAACCAACCGGGGAAGGTCGCCCTTCGCGACGCCGGCTTTCTGTCCAAGCGTCTCGGGGTTGCGAAACAGGGTCCAGTCATCGTGCTCGAACATGGGGCAGGGCGCGGCCTGGCCCTCCTCGGATTTCAAAGAACGCTCCGCTTTTGAAGTCCGTGAGCAAGCTGAAAAGCCTTCACGTTTTGCCGTTTTTTCAACTTTTGCCATGAGGTCACGGCATTACTTGCTCGGAATCACGCCCACCTGTGGCTGCGCCTGCGGGTGCTGCAGTCTCTGCACGGGTTGCGCCCAGGGCATCGGAACACTGGACAGTACGGGCGCGGGCGCCGGCGCGGCCACCGCCTCGATGGTCGCGAGCCCAGCCGGCGGCACAGCGGGCGCCACGGGCGGCGCTCCCACCTCTATCGCATCGATCGGGCGAGGCCCGGCCGCCTCTTCCGCCAGGATCTCATGGGCGATGCGGGTGGCTCGCACGAACCGCGCCGCCATCTCCGCGGGTGACAGGTTCTCCGTTTGCGATCCTTCGAGGCGTTCCACCCGGTCGGTCAACTTGTCGACTTCAAGAACGCGAAGGCCGATTTCCAAGATGGCCCGGCACGCACTGACCCGGGGTCCTTCTGCCGGCTTCTTGCCGCTCGCGATTGCTCGAAGTGCCTTTGCCGCCACCGATGCCCCCTGGCCGAGCGATAGGGTTCCGGCCTGGACTGCTTCGCGAGCACGTTCGCGGATCGCTGCCTGAACGTCGGCCCGCTTGCGCCACCGTCGCGCGGTGTTGTAGGCCACGCGTGCCCCCTTGGACGCTTCACGAATCGTCTGCCCCTCGGCCAGCTTTTCGATGAACGCCAGCTCTCGGGCGTTGAAGACGTCGTCACCGTCTGGCGGGCTCTTGTCAGATCGCCCACTTTCGACCACATGCCGGGTAGACGATTCGTCACCTTCCACGCTGCTCCCCTTCCCGCTGCACTAGCTCGCGCAGCTCGGCGACCGTGTGGCCAGCAACCAGCCAGTCGGACACGTCGCCATGCTCGGCCAGCCCGGGCAGGTCCACCGCGCGAACCGATGCCGCCGCGCCTGCCAGTGACCGCGCCACGTCCGCGGCGTGTTGCCTGCCCACCTCGTCGTGGTCGGGCAGGATTGCCACATGTCGGCCGCGCAGGGTGGCGCTGTACTCTGGCCGCCACTTACCCGCGCCGCCGGGGTTCGTCGTGGCGGTGAGTCCACCGCGCGCGAGGTTGTCCGCGTCCTTCTCACCTTCGACGAGGAAGACGGTTTCCGATGGATCGGCCGCCAACAGCTCGGGCAGCCTGTAGAGTACGCGGCGCACGCCTTCGACATCCCAGATCCACCCGTCGCGACCGTCGGGGCGTCGCTGGCGAAAAGTCTTTCCGTCGGGCGCCGGAGTGCGGACCACCTGGAAGAGCAGCTCGCCGCCCTCGTCCCGATAGTCGTAGAAGGTGCGCTCGTCGGTCCAGGAGGGCGGTCCGATGAATAGATCGCGCGCAGTCAGCCCCATGGCGCGGAGCATGTCGGCCAGCTCACAACCGCCGTGGCAGAACAGGAGCGCTCGGCCGTCCTTGCCCTCACCTATGGCGAGCGATGCGTGCCGATCATCGTGCGCCGGGCACCGGGCGCTCCATCCTGTGCCGGAGGGTCGGACACCGCGGTCCGCGAGTGCGGCCAGGACGCGGTCAACAGGCGCGGTCATCGGCTGCGCCTCTGCACCTGCCGTCGGAACACACCGGTTCCCATCCACTCCTCGCCCGGGTCGGGCTCGGCGGGCTCGCGCGCACGCTCGGGCCGCTGGGCCTCCCTATCCGTCTGGGGTGGTGGATCGATCTGGGTCGGACTCCCCGGAGTCGGACTGTGCAGAGTCGGATCGTCTGAGGGGAGAGCCTCCCCTGCCGCTGCGCTGGCCTCCGGTACGTTTCCCCTCCCTACGTCTCCCTTCCCCTCCTCTCCTCTCCCCTCGGCGGGCCGCTCCCCGGACGCCCCCCCGGCATTCTCCCCGGCGTCCCCCGCGGCATCGTCCGCAGAGTGTCGGATCCGTCGAGTCCGCACCTCACCCCAGACGTCGTATCCGTCGACGAGTAGATCGTCACCCTCCCACGCGGCCAGGCCCACCCGCACCACGCCATCAACGGCCAGCCGCGTAGTGTCGCAGCTCGACAACCAAGCACGTCGGGACCACAGCCGGCAACCCACGACACGCGCGCGGCCGAGCGGGCGGTGTCGTGTCACGCGCTCGTCGGGCACCCCCGCCTCCACGTCCGCAGCGTAGGCTGACACGCGCGCCCACGTGCCGATCACCGCATCCGATGCGCCCGCAGCGGGTGGAGTGCGCAGCCACGCACGGTGGACAGCGTGGAACTTCACCGGCACGCCTCCCGTGCCAACGGGTGCATTCTAGCCTCCACAAACGCCTCAAAGTCCGCAGCGCGGACGCGTGGATAGCGCCCGACCCGCACAAAGGGCAACTTTCCGCAGCGTCTCCACCATGCGACAGTGGCGACCGGCACCACCAACAAATTGGCGATCTCTGCGTCGGTCAAATACTCCCTGGTCGATGCCGTCCGCGCCGTGCTGTTCATGTCCCGGTCGTACCACCGCGGACCGCCACCGAACGGCATTCAATTAGGGCGGATTCTGGATTTGCGTGCCGATCTTCGTTTCCGCTTTTGTATATCCGCCAGTCCCTCGTTGAAGCGTTCCACTCTGCGAACCATTGCGCGGATCGCCCGCTTGAGCGCGTCGAACGATTCGCGACGGACGCCCGTGAGAAATAGGACCGCAGCGATGGCGTCTGCACCCCAGACGATGCGCCTGGCCTGGGCCGCCTCAACCGCGGCGGCCGGTGCATTCGTGAGCACCAGCATCCCCGGCACGAAGTAGCCTGGCGGTTTCTCGTCGATGCTCCCTCGCAAATCCCAGTCCACGGGGCGGCCACGGCCTAGCTTCGGTGGTCCCACCCTATCATGTAGCCGCGCCTTCTCGGCCAGCAGTTCCGCCAAGATTCTCTGGCGGACCTGTTCAGCTTGACCATTGCTGTTCAGATCCTCGGTCCTGAGCACCACTCGGTAGAGCTTGTCGATGGTTTCCAGATCGCGCTTGTCTCGCAACCAATGCTCCGAATGCCTGTACCTCTCAAAGTCGGTGTGCCGCTTCCCGAAGGCGAGCACGAAAGCAAGATGCCGCTCGTCGGCGAGATCAATGCGCGCCTCTTTCAGCGTATCGAGGGCACGATGTAGGTCAGGCCATCGCTTCGACTCGTCGGCTTCGTTCATCCACCACCACGTGGTCGCATTGGCTGCCGCACCCATCCGGCGAAGGAAGTCAGCCTTCGTGCGCGGCCTCGCGGTGGCCTTCGAGCGGGCTTTCATGGCGGGGAATTCGGCGGGCAAAGGATGGGCAAAACATCCCCATTTTGCCACTTCCAGCCGCTTCTTGCCGCGTATTCACCGCGGCGTGCGAGAGCGCGAAAAGAGCTGCATTCTCCGTCGAGAAACGCGAATTGTATGGGGCTCCGGAGGAGGGATTCGAACCCCCGACCCGGCGGTTAACAGCCGCCTGCTCTGCCGACTGAGCTACTCCGGAATGTGGAAGGCGATGATTATGGGCAGCCGCGCTTTGAGGTCAAGCAGT
>Ga0182017_10003462_pt1 | contig 11780 bp, 7 predicted proteins | sample 712E3DmetaG_FD_120492 | JGI IMG/M metagenome (GOLD analysis project Ga0182017, IMG submission 120492) | Permafrost microbial communities from Stordalen Mire, Sweden - 712E3D metaG | ecosystem: Environmental > Terrestrial > Soil > Wetlands > Permafrost | place: Sweden: Stordalen | collected... | reverse complement strand
GGTCGCGCCGGGTGCCGCCTGGATGGTCTGCGATCGGGCCCCGCATCGGGCTCGTACAACGGCGGTCACAGTTGGCTGCTGCGCTCCTTTGCTGCATCTACGAGAGCCTGAACGCACTCTGGTCGGGCCTCGAGCGGGATCTCGCACCCCGAAGAGAGGATGAAGCCCGGCCCCGCCCCCTCGAGGACCCGCAAGCAGGCCGCCGTGATTTCGTCTGGTTCCGAGTCGACAAACGCCAAGGAGCGGATGTTTCCATCCAGGCACAGCCGAGGAATCGCTGCCCGCGCGCGTTTCACATCGACACAGTAGTCGATGTTGGCGATGTCCACGCGACAGTCCGGGTAAAGCGGCAGGATGGGCTCGACCGGTCCAGCGATGTGCAGCCAGGTGACAGCGCCACTTTTGCGCTTGAGCGCATCGCACAGCCGCCGCAGCCTCGGGGCCAAGAGCTCACGGAAAAGCGCCGGCGGCACGACCGCCGGGGAAGCCGAGGGATCGAACACGACGCAGAGGTGCGCTCCGGCTTCCAGCTGCGCTTGCCCAAACCTCACCGCCACATCCGCAGCGAAATCCAGCAACCGCTCGAAGGCTTCCGGCTCGTCCACCGCAGCAAAGAGGGCGCGTTCGGCCCCGAGCAGCTGGCAAGCCAGGGTCATCGGTCCAAGCACGCAACCCGCTACCAGCACGCGATTTTCCAACCGCTGCCTGAGCAGCCGGGCCGCTTCCAGGAGGACAGGCATGCGGCCGGCCTTGCTGGGATCCGGGATTGCAAGCTCGGCGACGGCGGCCGGGTGTTCGATCGCAAAGTGCTCGACCGACGGGTAGCCGTCCCTTGGGAAACGCAGGCGAGAGCCCAGCGCTTCGGTTTCTACGTTGACGTCCAACAGGGCAAAGACCGCATCGTGGCGGTAGCGCTCCAGAGCTGCAAGCTGGCATTGGGCCAGAACCGTGGCGTTCGTAAGATAGCGATCCAGAGGCACCCCCGCGATTCTCGCGGCGTGACCGAAGATCTGCGGGACGACCGGAACCCTGTCGCTGGGGGTGAAATGAACCGCCGCAAGGATTCGTTCGAGCCCGGTCATCGGCGCAGCCCTTCCAGAAAATGGACGCAGTCGAAGGCATCACGAGCAACGTAGTCGACGTTCAACGCCTCCGCTGTGCACTGCTTGAGGGCAGCTCCGCCAGCCACGACTACAACATTGGAAAGGCCACGCTCGCGCAGCAGTCCGCGCAGCTGGCGCACCAGCGGAACGACAGGACTGATGAGCCCGCTTGCCAGCACGGCGAATGCCTGTTCGCGCGCGGCTGCGGCGACCATCTCAGCGACGGGGCAGTCTTTGCCGCAATCAACCACCCGGAAGCCCTTGGTGGTGAGCACCATCCTAGTGATGTTCTTGCCCAGATCGTGGACATCGCCCTGCGGTGTAGCGATGACCACCGTACCGCGCGTGCAGGGAATCGCGCCTTCGGGGAAAGCCTCGCGCGCCACCGCCATCGCCGCGCGGCCGGTTAGCATGATCTCCAGCAGGTTGAACTGCTCGGTCGTGCACTTGGCGCTCATGCCATCCATGGCGGCCTCGAGCCCTTCAACCAACAAACGCTGCCCGTCGGGTTGCGATGCCCGCACCCTGCGCGCCTGCGCGAGCGCAGCCTCGGAGTCTCCATCGAGGAGGTGCGCGACGAGCGTGCTCAGCGCGGCATCCATGCAGCTCGTGAAAGTATACGTCGCCTCATCGACTGGGCAACCAGAGAGCGTCGCCTTGCCACGCCGCTAGCGTAAGCAGCGGGCACGGGCCGAACAGTGAAGGTCACACAGGACGACGAAAGCAGACACAAAGGACGCCAGATTGTCATGAGCCCAGGGGCAGATCTATTCGGGAGCGCTGTAGATGCATCTTTCCCTGCGTGAGCCGGGAAACGTCGAGCAGCTTCTCCACATCTGTGTGAGATGCTTCGAAGTCGTGACAAACGCGCCTTTGAATCATCTGCGCGACTTTTGCGTCCTTTTCACCGCGCCACCGCGAGCCCGGGCGCGCGCTACCAGATAGTAAGGGCTCGCTGGTGGGGTGGTACGAAATGGGAACAGCGTCGCGCTCGCCGCAGCTTCGCGCGATCAGTGATCCTCGGACAACAAGCAGGCCTGGCCGGCAACGCGCGGCCAGACATCGGCAACCGCCGACCGGCACAGTTATTGCTCAACACCCAGCCAGGCTTCCATGACATGCGGGGAAGTCGACGAGCCTCTTCTGAAGCAAAAGGAGCAATGACAAATGGAATTCTCGACGGGCAAGGCGAATGGCGTGGCTGCCCTTCGCATCGCGGGCGTGCTGGATGCGGTCACCACCGCGGATCTTCGCCCGTCGGTCAACGCCCTGGTCGCCGAGCGGCATTCCCGCCTCGTGGTCGATGTGTCGGGCTTGCGCATCATTGACAGCACGGGTGTGGGCGCAGTGGTGTCCTTGTACAAGAAGCCCAAGGAGTACGGCGGCGTGCTGACCGTGCAAAACCTGCGTGATCAGCCGTTGGCGATCTTCAAGCTTCTGCGCATGGATCGCGTTCTGGCAGCGTGACGGCGCATGGTGCTGGGAGGATGCGGAGTGACGAAAGCAGAAGCACAGCTCGAGCCTGGCGTTGACACCATTCTGCGGGTAGGCCAACTCGTGGACGGAAAGTACAGGGTCGAGCACCTGCTTGGCGAGGGCGGAATGGCGGCGGTGTGGGCAGGAATGAATGAACGGACAGGCAAGCGAGTCGCACTGAAGGTCATTCTGCGGTCCCTGGCCGCGACGTGCGTGGCGCAGGGTCTTTTTCACCGCGAGGTGCTGGCCGCGAGCCTGGTGAACCATCCCAATGTGGTAACCGTATTCGACGTCATCGAACATGAAGGAATGGCGTGTATCGTCATGGAGTTGCTCGAGGGTGAGCCTCTCAGTAGCTACATCGCGCGCAGGGGTTTTCTCAGCGTCAACAAAGCTGCGATGCTGCTCTTGCCAGCCATGCGAGGGGTGGCCGCCGCTCACGCACAGGGCGTGGTTCACCGAGATCTCAAGCCGCAAAACATCTTCATTTGCATTGGACCCGACCGACGAATCGTGACTACCAAGGTGCTGGATTTCGGCATTTCGGTGATGGTGGAACGTGGGATGGAAGCTTCGGCAGGGCCGCCACTGTTTATGGGCACGCCAGCCTATATGTCTCCCGAGCACATATTGGGCGTGGCGGACATCGATGGGCGTGCCGATGTGTACGGCTTCGGTGTGTTGCTGTACGAGGCGTTGACCGGAAAGATGGCGTTTCCGGGTGAGCCAAGCCCGGTTCTCTTTGACCAAGTGTTGAACAAGCCTCCTCTGCCCGTGACGCTGCTGCGTGCCGATTTGTCGCCGGGGCTGGTACGCATCATCGAAACCGCCATGGCCAAGGAGCGCGACCAACGCTATCCAGACCTGCATTCCATGGTGAGGGCACTTGAGGACGAGCTGACGCCACCCACGCCCGCGCCGCGTTTGCTTACGCCGAAGGCAGGGGTGCCGTCCTCGTCTGCACACGAGCCCTTTCTTGGACCTTCTGTACCTGTGGTGGGCGCTGTTCTCAGCAGGGAGCCGTCTCGACCACATCAGGAGACACGAATCCTCTTCGAGTTTCCGCTGGAGCAGGAGGGCAAGCAGACCGGCCCTCATGCCCGGCCCAATGGCGGTTCGCGGGATGGCTCGGAGGAGTTGGTGCCACCGTGCCCGGCAGGCCGTGAAACGGTGTCGGTGGACTCGCGCAAGACGCGATCCTCTAGCATTGGGTTGCTCTCTGCTTTTCGCGGCTGGCGTGGGGCGACGTTCGCGGTCGTGCTCGGGTTCCTCGCGGTGTGGATGACCATGCGAGGTGCTCACTCGACAAGAACGGGTGCGCTGGCTTTGATCGCAAATGCCAGGCCAACAGGGGAACCCATCGTGCAGCCGGCTTCTCCTGCCGTCGTGTCACTCCCGACCGTTGTCTATGCGGCGGCCCGGGCCCCTTTGGCACCTTCACCATCCCCACCCGCGGCAGACGCGATGGCAGCGCACGAGCACGGCCAATCCACGCGTCATGCGCACGCCATGCCCGTTCCCTTAACGCTCAGTCACTCACGTGTGGCAGTGCGGGCCTCCGTGTCGTCGTCGGCGCGGAGGGCTGGCGCATCGGCGAAGTCCGCAGAGCCGCGTGCCGGTCGTCTGTCCAAGGACGATTTCTAGGGCGCCGGACAGTTTGCATTGCCGAGATCTAGTTCAGTACTGGATCTTGGTGGTGCAACGTCGAGTTTGCGTGCCCAGTCAGCGCTCTGGTTCGAATACGATTGGGCTCATCGGGATGGGCGAACCATCCACGTCGACACTGTCAGCCAGTTCGAGCGCGAAGTTGTGGCGACAGTCACTCGCACCCTCAGGGATGAATGCCAGTCGAACCTGCGTGTTTTCGCCGGGAAGAACCGTGACGACGTTCGAGCGTCGGGGCGGTGCGGCCTTCGCCCCCGGCAAATCGGCATCCGCAAGTCGAAGGTGCCCTTCCTCCAACTCTGCGACCTGGCTCGATTGGTTGTTGATTTGCAGTTTCACGTCGAGGCCGACTTGGTCCTCGTTGCCGCCGGTCTCAATCATGGGGTCGGCCTCCCGGTTCACATAGCAGCGAATCCCCGAGATGCCGACCTGTACGCCCCGCTCGGAAAGGGCCGGGCCCGAACTCTGGTACGGCGCGGTGTACGCGCAACCCGCGGCGAGAATTGCCGCCGCGGCCCCAAACATCAATGCCCCTTGCTTGTTCATGGTCATAACCTCCCTGCTGTTGTGTCCCCCACCTCTGCAACTAACCATCCGCAAATCGTCCACCTCTATGATGCGTGCGCTTCGCCGAGGGAGCAGCTGCACCAGGTTCAGCAGAACGAGCCCGGGGCCGACATCGTGAGAATTGCGCAATTTGTGCGCCCACCCCCCTGCAGAATGAAATCGCTGCGGATCAGGTTGACCGGATCCTGTCGCTTTTCCTCCATGCACCAGGGCACGCAGGGATCCATGGGCTGGGTTCCGCGGCGGGACGAAGGCGAGAGCCGGGCGAGATACCTGCTTATGAAGTTGCGGCCGGTTCCCCGGCAGGCCGTCTGCCAAGAACCCGCAGCACAGTCATGAGCACCAGCGGGACTACGCCCGCCACGATGAAGACTACGTCGGCACCGATGCGCAGCCATTCCAGTACGTGAAACGGCCCGCTCATCAGAAAGGTCAGCCGCCGGGCATGCCAGTATCCGTTGGTGAGCGAGTCGGCAAGTTGAAGCACGCCGCCCGGGAAGAGATCGATGGCCATCATCAACGCCAGGCCCGCATTGAGCCCCCAGAAACTGAGCTTGACCAGAGGCTCGGTTCGCTTCCAGCCGGCGTTGTCGGACAGGCAGCGCAGGCAGAACACCAGCACGGCCAGAGCGAGCAGTCCAAAGACGCCGAACATGGCCGCGTGACCGTGGTTGGCCGTCAAGAGCGTGCCCACTTCGAAATACGACACTATGGGCAGGTTGATCAGGAACCCGAACACGCCTGCCCCGACGAAGTTCCAGAAGCCCACGGCCATCAGGAAGTAGATGGTCCACTTGTGGTCCGCGGCGACCGTACGCACAGAGGGCTCGGCGCGCAGGTGGCGCAGACGGATGAAGTCCCACGCATCCAGGGTCAGCAGGGTGAGTGGAACGACCTCCATGGCCGAAAAGCAGGCGGCCAGGCCCATGTTCAGGGTGCCCTGCCCAGTGAAATACCAGTGGTGGCCAGTACCGATGATTCCCGCCGCGAGAAACAGAATGGCGTCCAGGTACACCATGCGAGTGGCGGTGCGCACCGACACCAGGCCAAGCTGGCGGAACATGACAGCCACCAGCACCGTAGCAAACAGCTCGAAGAAGCCCTCGACCCACAGATGGATGATCCAGAAACGCCAATTGTCGATGACTGCGAAATTGGTGCGCGGGCCAAAGAACAGCGCGGGCAGGTAAAATAGGGGAATGGCCACGGCGGCATAGAGAAACAGCGAGGACAGTTGCCCGCGCTCCGGTTGCCGCATCGCCGGCCGCAACGCGCGAAACATCAGCACCAGCCAGCCGACCAGTCCCGCGGCCAGCAGGAATTGCCAGAAGCGGCCCAGGTCCAGGTACTCCGAGCCCTGGTGCCCCAGCCAGAACCAAAGTGTCCCCAGCTTGTTGTTGATGCCGAGAAACTCGCCCCCGAGACTGCCCAGCACGACAACGGTCAGTGCGCCCAGCAACAGGAGGACGCCGGTTCGCTGGCCCTTGGGCTCGCCGCCACCCACCAGAGGAGCCATGAATAGACCGCCCGCCACCCAGGCCGTCGCAATCCAGAAGATAGCCAGTTGAAGATGGTACGTGCGCAGCAGGTTGTACGGCATGAAGGCTGAGATATCGATCCCGTAGAACGCGCCGGGCTCGACCCGGTAGTGCGCCAGGCCGCCGCCCACCAGCACCTGAAGCAGGAAGAGAACGACCACCACGGCGAAGTACAGTCCCGCCGCGCGCTGGCTGGGAGTGATCGACCAACTCAGCAAGGGACTGTCGTACACATGCTGGGCGTGGCGCTCGCCGTGCCAGCCAAGGTAGTCGAATCGCCCGACCAAGAACAGCACCGCGCCGAGGCCAGCCAGCAGGGTGATCAGACTCAACGCGCTCCACAGATAGATCGAGGCAGTCGGGTGATTTCCCGCGGCCGGGTCATAGGGGAAGTTGTTGGTGTACGAATAGTCCTTGCCGGGACGTTGGGCGGTCGCGGCCCAAGCTGCCCAAGCGAAGTACGAAGTGAGCGCCGCCAGCTCCTTGGGGTCGCTGATGTATCCGCGCGCGAGCCCCGGCGCGGGATTGTCGCCTGAAAAGTAGCTCGACCATTCCCTCTTCTGGATGGCGTAGGCAGCGACCTCCCCTGGTGCGAAGACCAGGGTGTCGCTCTCAGGGTGGTAGCGATTTTGCTTCAACGTTCGTTGCGTGAGCTCCGCGGTTTCCGCAGCTGCGCCCATCTCCAGGGCAGCGAACGGCCGGCCGAATCGCTCCCTGGCAATGGTGTCGCGCATGATCTCCGTCAGGCGATGCAAATATTCCGCGCTGTAGTCCGGGCCGAGATAGGCGCCGTGGCCCCACAAGGTGCCGTGTTCCATCAGCGCGTACTTGAGGAAGACCTCCTGCCCGGCCCCAATGTCGTCGCGGGTGAAGATGGTCGCGTCCAATTCGTCCGTGACCCGTCCCGGGATGGGTGGCGCATTGCTGTAGGTCTTTACGGTCACGAACGACAGCGCCGCGAAACCGATGACCATCACCAGGATCACGCCATGGCGCCACCACGCCGACAAAGGGGAACTCTCGGGCGCTTGGTTCGTCATTGAAGGTTCCTCCAGGGGGCTGGCCATAGGGTCGAAATTCGATGCGCATCGGCATCCCTGTGTGTCGGGAAAAACACACGGGACGAGGACCGGCAGCAACTGGTGGGATTTACGAGATAGCCCTTCTCCCCGATGCGAGCGCTTCCTCGATCTTCTCAAAGCTGGGTGGCTTGGCGAGGTGTCGGTCAAACCCGGCCTCCTGAGCGCGCTGTAGGTCCTCAGGGAGCGCGTAGCCGCTCAGGGCAACGAGAAACACGGCCTTCAGCGCAGCGTCGGCCCGAAACGCGCGCGCGACCTCGAAGCCATCCATGCCAGGCAGGCCGATATCGCAAAGCACGACCTCTGGCTTGAACTCCCGGGCCCGGGCCAGCCCCTCGGGACCGTTGTACGCGACCTCGACGACGTGGCCACCGAATGCGAGCACCTCGCGCAGACTGTCGGCCGCGTCGATGTTGTCCTCGATAATCAGCACACGTCGACGGCTCTGTTTCGCTCCGACCACCGTCGGGACCGCCTGGTCTGCCGCCGTCGCTTCCAGCGGCAACTCGACCACGAACTCCGCTCCCTTGCCCGGGCCGTCGCTGTGCGCGCAGACATCCCCACCGTGCATCTCCACCAGGCCTTTGACCAGCGCCAACCCAAGCCCCAAGCCGCCTTTGCTGCGATCCAAGGTAGCCTCGGCCTGCATGAACGGCTGGAACAATCGACTAAGCATCGCGGGCTCGATTCCAACCCCGTTGTCGCTGACCCGAAGTGTGGCGCGTCCTCTCGACGGCGCGGCCGCGGTGCTGACCGCCACGCGACCGCCGGCTGGGGTGAACTTGGCCGCGTTGTGTAGGAGATTCCCCACCATCTGAGCCAGGCGCGCGGCGTCGCCGCTCATCGGCAGTCGTTGCGCAGTCAAGGCCGTCTCGATAGAGATTCCTTTTGCCTCGAAGAGGGAGTGATGGTCTTCGACGGTGCGACGAACGAGTTCGTTCAGGTCCAGCGGGCTGCGCTGGAGCTGGATCTTGTTGCGTGAGATGCGAGTGACGTCGAGCAGGTCGTCAACCAGGCGAGCCAGCTGGCCACTCTGACGGCCGATCACCTCCTGGGCGCGCCTGGCCTGGTCCCCGCCCGGGGCCACTCGTTCAAGAACGAAGAGGCTGTTGCGAATGGGCGTGAGCGGGTTGCGCAGCTCGTGCGAAAGAACCGCCAGGAATTCGTTCTTGCGCTGGTCGGCTTCGGTGAGCTGGGCATTGGCCACACGCAGGGCCTCTTCGGCCCGAGATAGTCTCTCCTTCTCCGCTCGAACCGCGGCAAGCAGTCTCTGGTTTTCGACGTTGCTCTCCCGCAATGCCTCTTCGGCCTTCTTGCGCTCGGTGATGTCAGTGATCGAGTTGATGATGACCTGTTCGCCGCCTAGCGTGCTCACCTCGGACGAGACCAACCCTATCCACTCCCCACCACCCTTCCTAAAGAAGGTGAACTCGGCATTGCGAATCATGCCGTGCTGCTGGAGTTCGCGAACGAAACGGTCCCGGTCCTTAGGATCCCTCCAGATGTTGAGCCGAGGGCTCTTGTCTCCGACGACCTCACCGCGAGCCCATCCGGTTATGTCCAGGTATCGCTGGTTGACGTCAATGAAGAGGCCGTCATGTAGCCGCGTGATCGCCATTGCCGCCGTGTTGCCGTGGAATGCCTTGGCAAACTTTTCTTCCGAAAGCCGCAGCGCCTCTTCGGCCCCCTTGCGCTCGGTGATGTCGCGCATATAGACATCGAGGCCTCCCGTCCGCGGGAACATGAAAACTTCGTACCAGCGGCGGTTGAGAGGGGACTGGGCCTCGTAGTGCTCGTGGCTTCGCTTCTGAACCGCGTCCAGATAGTGCTGGTGGATGCGCGTGCCCGGGATGGCAGGAAAAACGTCCCAGATGACCTTGCCGAGCAGCTCGCTGGCGGGTCGCCCAAAGGGAGCCCGTTCGGCCGCCGGGTTCACCACCACGAAACGCCACTGGTCGTCGAGCGAATAGAAAGCGTCCGCGATGCTTTCCAGGATCGCGGTGGTCCGGTCATGGGACTCGCGCAGAGCCGCCTCCGCCTGCTTGCGCTCGGTGATGTCCTGGACGATCCCGGCCATGCGCCGAGGCTGGCCGGTCTCATCCGCGCGGTGCCGGCCTGCCGCCCATATCCAGCGGATCGTCCCGTCTTGCCGCAAGATCCGACATTCGAAGCTCCAGTCGCCCCGAGTGGCGAGCGCTTGACGGAAATTACGGTCTACCGCTTCGCGATCTTCCGGGAGCACGTGCTCGATGAACATCTCGTACGTCCACTGTGGCAGAAGCTCCTGGTAACCAAATATCTGGTCGTGCTGGAGGGACCGATGCGCCGTGTGGTCGACCAGGTCGAGGTCCCAGGCGCCGGTCCTGGCGGTCGAGAGAGAGAAGGACAGCAGAGCCTCGCTCTCTCGCAGCGCCGCCTCGGCGCGTTTGCGCTCGCTGACGTCGTTGAGAAACGACCGGTAGTGGACCACGTGGCCCTGGCTATCGAGCACGGGCTGGGCGAAAAGCTCGATGGGCACGCGCGAGCCATCCTTGCGGATGTATTCCTTCTCATAGCGCACGGGCTCTCCCGTGCGACTGGCCTTGCTCAGGATCTCGGCCTCGCGCTCGCGCCATTCCGGCGGCGTGAGGTCGGTGGCCCAGGTAAGACGTCGCTGCTCCAGTTCCTCGCGTGAGTAACCGGTCAGCTCGGCAAAGGCGCGGTTGAAGAGCAGCAAGCTACCGTCGGGTGCGCCCACGCCGAAGGGAGTGCTCGCGTTCTCGACCACCTCGGCAAGAAAGTGCTCTCGTTCTGTGGTCTGGCGGAGCGCCTCCTCGGCGCGCTTGAGTTCAGTCACGTCGACGAAGGTGACCACCACGCCGGCGATGAGATTCTCGACCGTACGGTAGGGCACCACGCGGAGGACGAACCACGCGCCGTCAGCGGAGCGGACCTGGCGCTCGATGGGGGTGAGGGCGCGCAGGACCTCCTGCGCATCCGTGGCCAGGTCCTGGCCCGCAAAGCGCTGCGCGAAGTCCGCGAGCGGCCGGCCAACGTCAGCCTCGATGAGGTGGAAGAGCGCGGTGGCCGCGGGCGTAAACTTCGCCACCCGCAAAGAGCGGTCGAGGAAGATGGTGGCGATCTCGGTGGCGACGAAAAGATTCTGCAGATCGCTGTTCGCAGAGCCCAGCTCGTCCACCTTCTGGCGCAGCTCGGTGTTGACCGTTTCCAACTCCTCGTTGAGCGACTGTAGCTCCTCTTTGGAGGTCTGCATCTCCTCGTTGGCTGACTGCAGTTCTTCGTTGGTCGAGATCAGCTCCTCGTTCGAGGACTTCAGCTCCTCGTTGGCGGATTCCAGCTCTTCGACGGTGGTCTTCAGCTCTGCGCGTGTTGTGCGCAGCTCGTCTTCCAGCTGCTCGACCGCGGGCTCGGCGGCTTCGCTGGCCCCGGAGTCCTCAGCGCCGCTTTCTTCGGGCGGCTCCGTCTCTTGCAGCGCCACCAGAAACAGGCCCGCTTCGGGCTCGACCGCTGGCATGGGCCGCACCGTCAGGTGCACACGACAAGTCAAGTCTCCGCTTTCGACGGAAATGTTCCTGCGCACGATTTTGCGTCGTTTTGCGCTAGCGGCTCGCAAGGCCATGCGCAGCTCTTGTCTCAGGTTCCCGCGAAAAGCCTCAAGCAGGTTGGTGGTGGTCAAGGCGCCCGCAGGTAGTTGCAGGTGGCGGCTGAGTGGTCCGGCCACGAAGAGCACGTCGCCACGCTCGTTGATGACCGCCGAGGGCGCCGCGTATTCCTCGAGAACCGTGCGTTCGAACGCGGCGCCGATCTTTTCGTGCGGGGTTTGGGCCCGGCGCTCGATCTGCGGGGTGGGCGAGGCCCCCGAAGCGCGCGCGCCACTTCGGCTGGAGAGGGGAAATTCCACCACCGGGCGGGTGACCGTCTCTTTGCGGCGGAAGATGCGATTCCGCTTGTCCGTGGCCTCGAACAGTTCGGGGCTGCCGGAGATGCCCTCGGATGGCCCCAGGAACAAGAAGCCGCCGGGGCGAAGCGCGTAGTGGAAGAGCGGCACCAGTTTCTTTTGCAGCTCGGCGCTGAGATAGATGAGGACATTCCGGCAGGAAATCAGATCGAGCTGCGAAAAGGGCGGATCGCGGATGAGGCTGTGCTCGGAGAAGATGCACATCTCGCGCAGCTCTTTTACTGCCTGGAAGTCGGCCGCGTGCGCGGAACCCGTCGGCGGGGCGCGGACAAAGAAGCGGGCCAGGCGTTCGGGGGACACCTGTTCGGCGATGTCCGCCGGGTAGCGACCATGTCGGGCCTCGGCCAGCATCGCCGCGTCGAGGTCGGTTGCGAAGATCTGCACGAACCGTCGC
>Ga0182017_10003461_pt1 | contig 11784 bp, 11 predicted proteins | sample 712E3DmetaG_FD_120492 | JGI IMG/M metagenome (GOLD analysis project Ga0182017, IMG submission 120492) | Permafrost microbial communities from Stordalen Mire, Sweden - 712E3D metaG | ecosystem: Environmental > Terrestrial > Soil > Wetlands > Permafrost | place: Sweden: Stordalen | collected... | reverse complement strand
TAGGCCATATCCAAAAGGATAAAGCGAGGTGCCCTTAAAATACATGTATGTCCTGTTGTTTTTTATATTATAATCATTCATCGGTGGCAAATCGGAAACCGACTTGTACCAGGTTGAACTCAATTTTCCTCTCGGATTATAGTCTCCAAAAATAACATCGGCAATTGCCTCTCCCTGTGCCTGACCGTCATACCATGCTGTTAAAATAGCAGGAATACTGTCTTGTGCCCAGTTAATAGCAAGTGAAAATCCTGTAACCAATACTACAATTGTTTTAGGGTTGGCATGGAACACCGCTTTGATCAATTGTTCCTGTACCCCCGGAAGATTCAATGAAGTTCGATCTGTTCCTTCATCTGCAACAGTAAGATCCGTGCCGCAAATAACAATGGCAACATCAGAATTTCTGGCCAGGTTAACTGCAGAGTCGAATGCAGCCTGATCAACGGCACCTTTTATAGAGCAGCCCAATGCATACTTAACAGTTTTTTCTCCTGGTACGGGTATGGTATCAGCAGGGTTGTAAAACCTGAACCAATTCAAATTAAATAAAAATCCGGCTCCTCCGGTAAATTCAAGATAAACTTTATGTACACCTGTAATGTTTGTTATATCATTTGTTAGCGTGGTCCAGTTTTGCCAGCCACCTGTTCCACTTACGGCAACAGTTCCTGCGGACAATCCGTTAATACTATCCAGGACAATTTGAATGTTTCCGCCACTGGTAAAGCTTGCAACACGTACATCAAATTTATTCTTTCCAATACTACCAAAATTTACACTGTCATATTCTGTATAATCTCCGTTATTAATATAACCCACTTCGCTGCCGCCTTCGGAACAGCTTTCAACCTGGATTCCGCTTTGGCTCGTGAAATTTTCAGCTTCTATAACCCCATTTGAAATATTAACTCCCAGTTTTAATGCTATTCCCTGGATAGGAGTGATCGAAACCGAAGGAGAACCACTATAACCGCCCAATTGAACAATGTTGGCATTTGGCCCGATTACAGCTATTGAATGAATAGAATCCTTATTAAGTGGTAATATAGCATCCTGATTTTTAAGCAATACGATGGCTTCTCTTGCAGCCTGAAGTGCCAGGTCGCGATTGGCTTTACAATCAAGCTGACTGCTTGGGATTGAAGTATAGGATACCATTGACTTGGGGTCGAATTCGCCCAATAAAAACCTGGCCTTAAATATCCTTTTTAAAGCAATGTCTATTTCTTCTTCAGACATCAAACCGATTGTAATTGCACTATTCGCGTTTAAAGAATTTGTAGTACCACAATTTAAGTCTGTTCCATTCCTTATAGAAATTGCAGTGGCCTCCGGAGCTGAAGAAACATAATGATGAGCATTCCAGACATTGCTCACTGCATCGCAATCGGAAACAACATACCCGTTAAAGCCCCATTCATTTCTGAGAATATGAGTCAGCAGCGTTCGATTTGCAGGACAAGGCACACCATTCACAGCATTGTATGCGCTCATAATTGAAAAAACTTTACCTTCGGTCACGCATGCCTTAAATGTTTGTAAATAATATTCCCGTAAACTTCTTTCATCAACATCAGATGATATGCCATACCGGTTCACTTCAACATTATTACAGGCAAAATGTTTTGCAGTAGCAACTGTTTTGAGGTATTTCGGGTCATTGCCCTGCATACCCTTAATAAAATTCACAGCTATTTGCGAAGCCAGGTAAGTATCTTCACCATAATTCTCCTCAGATCTGCCCCACCTGGGATCACGGGCCATATTTATGGTAGGGCTCCAGTAGGTCAATCCTTTGCCATCAGTATTATTTTTAACACGGGCCTCATCTGAGATGGCTGAAGCAATATTAAAAATTAATCCGGGATCCCAGGTAGATGAAAGAGCTATGGCTTGCGGAAAAGAAGTGGCCAGACCCGATCTGCCTATTCCATGCAAAGCTTCACTCCAATATTCATAAGCTGAAATACCTAAACGTGGGATTGCCGGGGCAGTGTTTCCTAGTTGCTGTATTTTCTCAGCCAGCGTCATTCGCGAAATAAGATCATTAACTCTGACGTCAAAGGACAAACTGGTATCCTGGTAAGGATCTACAGCCTTTACCAGGAAAATGTTTAAAACAACTGCTACAGAAATCAAATAATGTCTTAATCCAATGCCCCTCCAGAACTTCATAACAATAAAAATTTAATTTCAACACTTATCCTGAATTATTATTAAAGGTAATAATATATTTCCCTTTTCGGTTGATATTAATAATTTTACAGTATTAAGGTCCGATAAAGGAATTAAAACTTATGCAAATACAAAATAATGATCTTTTTTACTTACTAATTTTTGTTTACTATCCATGTTCTCAGCTATTTTGGAAAAAGAGTGTGTGCCACCCCCTGGTTAGGGTTTATCTTTCCGTTGGGGAAAAGTAAAGGTTTAAAAAATAACAATAAATTTGATGATATTTTACGGTTTTATATACCAAGAAGAGATGATAGTTAATAGTTGTTATTAGAAAGTCTCACAAAACTCAGTAATATGAATTTAAAATTGAATCCTGAAGTATCACAATTGAAAGAGCTTATAAGTAATTGTGATGATGAAAATTTCAACCACATAATATGGGTTTCAAAAAATGGTTCCGTCCATATCTATGCTACAACTTTATCAAATCCAATTCAGGCATTTGAAAATGAAAATGGTAAAAATCTTCAATTTTGGAAGGGAGTTTATTATATGGGTGACCATTACTTTGGAATGGAAGCTTCAAATGATTCTAAATATTTACAGGACCTTTATGATAATCTTATTAAGATTTGGAAGAGTAAAGTTTATGGTCATATAGATGACTAATCTCACAAAACCCACCTCAGATATTAAATGTTGATTTTCTAAAGACTTTAGTATTTTAAAAGCTTTACTTATACCAATTAAAACAGTATTGATAAATACAATATTAGAGTTTAAATTGTTTTTTGTTCCCAGCAGGCTTCGCTTGCGAGAACCTGCTGAGAGCAGTTATTCTAATATTCAGGGAATATCATTACTAAAGAATTTCTCTTATGAAATTTTTCACCTTTTCTTCAATTTCCCCTTCCATTTCCAAAGCCTTTATAAATGCCGTTCCAATAATAGCGCCATGAGCATATCTGCATGCATTTTGAAAAGTGCTTTTGTCTTTAATTCCAAAACCAATTAAACGGGGATTTTTTAGGTTCATGTTTTTCAGGCGTTCGAAATAGGATTGCGATTGTTCAAAACCTTTGCCACTTCCGGTAGTAGCATAACTCGATACCAGGTAAATAAAGCCTTTGGATAAAGCATCAAGATGCTTAATGCGATCATTATCAGTTTGCGGTGTAACCAGGAATATGTTGTACAAATCATTTTTTTCAAATGTTTTGATATACTTTTCTTCATATTCATAAGCCGGTAAATCAGGTATAATTGTTCCGTCAATTCCAACTTCCCTGCATTTGTCACAGAACTTTTCCATGCCAAACCTGAAAACAGGATTTAAAGGACCCATAAGTAAAATAGGTATGGATATTTCTTTCCTAATATTTTTTAATTGTTCGAAAAGCAACTTAAGTGACATGCCGTTTATTAGTGCCACCTTGTTGCTTTGCTGAATTAAAGGACCGTCGGCTATAGGGTCCGAAAAAGGTATTCCGATCTCGATCATATCAACCCCTGATTTTTCTATTGCTTTAATAATGGTAGCAGTATCTGACAGACCCGGATGACCGGCAGTAAAATAAATTGAAAGAATGTTGCTTTTTTTTGTCTGAAATAATTTGTCTATTCGGTTCATTGTATTATTAATTGTTTATATGAAAAACTGAAAAACTGAAAAACTGAAAAACTGAAAAACTGAAAAACTGAAAAAAAATTTTAATTTTTTAGTGAATTTGATATAGCTACGTAATAATTGTTTATCAACTTTCTTGAAATATCAAGTTTTTGATTCAAGTTCTCATAAGATTCCATTGTGATATAATTTAAATCTTTTGATAAGATCAGATAATATGCACATTCTTCAATTGAACCTTGAGAAATATTGTAAAACCTTAATTTATCAGCTTTCCCTTTTTTTCTATAGCCTTCAGCAATATTTGCAGCTATTGAAATGGCAGCTCTCCTGAATTGAGATACTAATCCAAACATTTCACTTTTGGGAAAGTTTTCTGAAGATTTGTAGATTTCTAAAACAAACTTATGAGATGCTTTCCAAGCATCTAATTCTTGAAACGATCTTGTTTTTTGTATCATAAAAATAAAATTTTAAATTTTTATTATTCACTGATTCTTTTACTTCAGGACTTCAGTAATTCAGATCTTCAGAATTTCAGAATTTCAGATCTTCATTTTTTTCTGTTCCAGGTACTTCAAATACGCTTCCATATCCTTATCCCCTCTGCCAGAAATAATGACCACTACCTGATCGGTAGGAGAGAAGCTCAGTTTTTCCAGTGCGGCTAACGCATGCGCCGATTCAAGCGCCGGGATAATGCCTTCCATTCGTGTAAGCATCATGGCTGCCTTGAGGGCTTCCTCATCGGTAGCATTCAGGAATGTTGCACGGCCCGTTTTATTTAAATAGGAATGTTGTGGCCCTATTCCCGGATAGTCCAATCCTGCTGAAATCGAGTAAGGTTCTGTAATTTGACCATCATTGTTTTGCATAAGCATTGTTTTGGAACCATGGATAATTCCCAATTCTCCTTTTGCCATGGTCGCAGCAGTTTCATCAGTATCAATGCCCTTACCAGCAGCTTCTACTGCATACAATTTCACTTTTTCATTATCCAGGTAATGATAAAATGCCCCTGCAGCATTACTACCACCTCCTACACAGGCAATAATATAATCAGGATAATCGCGGTTAATTTTCTCAGTCAATTGCCATTTCATTTCTTCACTTATAACAGATTGAAATCGCGCTACAAGATCAGGGTAGGGATGCGGACCCACAACAGAGCCTATAATATAATGTGTGTCTTCCGGATTTGATATCCAATCACGGAGCGCTTCATTGGTAGCGTCTTTGAGCGTTTTATTGCCGCTGTGCACCGGTACAACTTCTGCCCCCAGCATTTTCATGCGGGCAACGTTAGGCGCCTGTCTATTGACATCAGTGTCTCCCATATAAACAACGCATGTTACATTCATAAGAGCACAGACAGTGGCTGTGGCCACTCCATGCTGCCCTGCACCAGTTTCTGCAACAATACGTGTTTTACCCAATTGTTTTGCCAGTAATATTTGGCCCAACGTGTTGTTTATCTTGTGCGCACCGGTATGGTTCAAGTCCTCCCGCTTCAGATAAATATTGGTTTTGTAATGTTCCGACATACGTTTTGCCAGGTATAATGGACTGGGCCGTCCGGCATAATCTTTCAACAGACTATTAAATTCTTTTTGAAATTCATCCTTTTGAATAATGCTGAGGTATTTTTGTCGCAGTTCTTCAACATTGTGATAAAGCATTTCAGGAATGTAGGCACCTCCGTACTCACCGTAATAACCACGTTCGTTAACTGTATATTTCATGTATCTTTTACTTTAATTTTTTCTATAAATTCTTTAATTAGTTCAATATTCTTTAATCCGGGTTCTATTTCAAATTTGCTATTTAAGTCAATTGCATGTATTCCAGGAATGTCAAGGCTTTTAATATTATTTATATCATCTAAAGAAATACCTCCACTGAGAAAAAATGGAAGATAAAAATTTTGTTGACTCAAAATTTTCCAATCAAATTTTTGACCGCTACCTCCATACTTTATAGTTGGTGTATCGAACAGATAATAGTTACAACAAAAGCGATAATCAGTAAGTTTGTCCTGAAAATTTTCAATTGTTGCAGTAATGGCTTTTATAATTGTGAATCCTTTTTCAGACAATTTTTCGCAATATTCAGGAGTTTCATCACCGTGCAATTGAATAATTTCAATTTGATTTTCGTTTGCAGTATTTAATACTTCTTCAATAGATGAATTAACAAATACTCCGACTTTTTGAATAGTTGATGGGATTAATTTCAAAATTGAAGGTTCAATCTTGGAACCTACGAACCTGGGAGAACCAGGATAAAAAATGAAACCAATATAATCAATAGGTAATTTTACCAGGCTGGCAATATTATCCTTATCATGCATTCCACAGACCTTTATTCGGAGCCTCACCAACTTCGCCTGAGGCGCGGCTTTAGGCATTCTGATACTTTTACTATTTTTAATATCTTTCATTTATTCTATTTTAATACTTTCCCTTATTAGTAATAAGAGTTTTAGTGTTATGTTAAACATAGTTTGACATAGATTGCTTCGTCGTACCTCCTCGCAATGACGTTGATTGCAGCGTCATTGCGAACGAAGTGAAGCAATCTTTTGTTACAAATTTACACTTTACATAACACTAGCTTAAAATAACAATTAATAATATCGAATATCGAACAAGGAATTTTGAAATGCGAAGTAGTTTATCAACCTTTATAATTCGACATTCGGTGTTCCTTGTTCGTCATTTTTATTTACTTATTTTGGTACCATTACTATTTGGGCAAAAGGGGGCCTCTTAATTCTTTAATAAATTCCTCACATGCTTTTTCCGGTTGAGGTGAACGCATAAAATATTCCCCAATCAGAAATCCCTTAAATCCATTTGATTTCAGGTTTTGAATAATTGTGGGCGAATCAATTCCGCTTTCAGCAACTTTTATATAATTATCAGGAATAAGGGACGCTAGTTTTATTGATTGCTCCATATCAATTTTGAAATTTTTGAGGTTGCGGTTATTAATTCCAACCAGTTCAATTTCCGGTATTATTTTTTCCAGTTCATCATCGTTATGTATTTCAAGTAATATTTCCAGGCCAAGTGATTTAGCCAATTTTGAAAACCGGCTAATTACTTCTTTTGAAAGACAAGCAACTATCAATAAAATAGCATCTGCGCCAATGGATTTTGCCTCTATTATCTGGTACTCATCAACTATAAATTCTTTCCGGAGTATTGGGCAAGAGTTAACTTTTCGCGCCTTAATTAAATTTTCGTTTGATCCGCCAAAATATTTCTCATCAGTTAATATTGAAAGCGCCGAGGCACCAGCATTTACATATCCTTTTGTTACCTGTTCCACATCTACAAATTCATTAATCATCCCTTTGGATGGCGATTTGCGCTTGAATTCAGCAATGATACCTGAACTGCCAGTACTTAGTAATGCCTCTTTAATGGAGATAACCTGCCTGTTAAAAGAGGCGCTCTTTTCCAACTTCTTTATTGGAAGAAGCGTTTTGCGTTCTGCAACTTCTTTGCGCTTGAAAGCAACTATTTCATCTAAAATGTTCATAATATCAATGTGAAAATGTGAAAATGTGCAAATTTGCAGATTGAGATTTTTTTTCATTTGCAAATCTGCAAACTTGCATATTTGTAATTTTAATTTTGCATTTCAATTAATTTTCTCAACGCTTTCAAAGCTTTTCCTCCCAGCAATGATTCTCTTGCTTCAGCAATACAATCCTCAAATGATTTATCAGATTTCATACATCTTAGTGCTACTGCAGAATTGGCTATTACTACATCTGTTTGGGCTTTAGTCCCTTTACCTTCAAGTATTTTCATAAACAATTCAGTAGATTCAGGGACAGAAGCACCACTTGCAAGTTCTTCCGGTTTGGTTTTTATAAGCCCCAAAGTTCCAGGTTTCATAATAACTTCATAATCTCTTGAAATTAATTTAAACTCAGATGTAAGTGAAATTTCATCATAACCATCGAGGCTGTGAAGAATAACAAAATTCTTATCTGTTTGCTGATAAAGATAGTTATAGATGCGCGCAAGCTCCAGGCTGTATACACCTACCATCTGATTTTTCGGAAACGTAGGGTTTACCATTGGTCCGAGCATATTGAAAAAGGTTTTAACACCTAAATCTTTTCTCACAGGTGCGACATTTTTCATAGCCGGGTTAAAAATTGGAGCATGCAGATAACAAATGTTTGCAATTTCAAGTTCATTTTTCAATTTACCAGCATCACTTGAGAATTTATATCCCAGTGTTTCCATGATATTGGATGAACCGCAGCCTGAGGACACACCATAATTTCCATGCTTGGTAACCATTGCGCCGGTTCCGGCTACAACAAAAGATGCAAGTGTGGAAATATTAAATGTATTCTTACCATCGCCTCCTGTACCACAAAGGTCAATGGTATTGTAACCGTTCAGATCAATGGGAAGACAAAGTCCCAATAATGCATCTCTAAATCCTGATAATTCTTCTACAGTAATGTTTCGCAAAATATAAACACTTATAAAAGAGGCAATTTGACTGTGATTATACATGCCTTGTGCAATATTTGTAAGAACTGTTTTTGCTTCATCCCTTGATAATGTTTTGTGGGAATAGAGGTAATTTAAAATTTCTTTCATGACAATAAATTTAAGAAGTTGTGAAGTGTGAAGTTGTGAATATGTGAAGAGTGGAGTTGTGAATATTATCTTATTTGCGTATATTATTTGAAATAGCCCTGCAATAGCTATTTAATAATTTACTTGAATCATCTAATTCTTGTTTGAGAATTAAATATTTGTCCATATTGATATATCCTAAATCTTTGGATAAAATTATATAGTATTTGCATTCTTCAATTGAACCTTGTGAGATATTATAGAATCTCAATTTATCTTTAGGCCCATTCTTGCCATAGCCTTCAGCTATATTTGCTGCAACCGATACTGCGCTTCTTCGAAATTGTGACACCAATCCAAAAATTTCAGATTTTGGAAAATTCTCTGTAGTCTTATAAACATCAATTACAAATTTGTGTGCTTTTTTCCATGCATCAAGTTCTTCGAAGGATTTAGTCTTCTTTTCCATATTTTTTTACGTTTTAAAAAATTAGATACAATATTATATACTCAAAAAAATATTGAATTCACAACTTCTCTATTCACAACTTCACGATTCACAACTTCACACTTCTCAGCTTTCCAACCAATTCTCAATCATCTTTTCACCTAACGGAGTTAGCACCGATTCCGGATGGAATTGAACACCCCGAACATCATAAGTTTTATGACGAATTCCCATTATCTCTCCCTGTTTATCAATGGCAGTAATTTCAAGGCATTCAGGAAGCCCGTCACGCCTGACAATCCAGGAATGGTACCTTCCGCCTTCAAATATTTCAGGAATATCCTTGAACATCTTTTCATCATTCACAGTTTGAATAATTGTTGTTGCAACACCATGAAATACTTTATCAAGATTCATTATGGTTCCTCCAAATACTTCCCCAATGGCCTGCTGTCCAAGACATACACCTAAAATACATTTAGTCGGTGCCCATTTTTGAATTAACGCTTTCAGGATGCCAGATTCGTCAGGTATTCCGGGCCCTGGGGATAATACTATTTTATCATAAACTGAAAATTTACCTACCGGTACCTGGTCATTTCTAAAACATCAATTTTTTGTTTTAAAATTTTCTCGATAGCATGGACCAGGTTATAGGTAAATGAATCGTAATTATCTAAAATGGCTACTTTCATATCTCTATTATTTTCGATGACATTAAAATTGGTTAAATACTCTCGGCCTGAACAATTGCGCTTTTCAAAGCAGCCAATTTGTTGCCGACTTCATTTAATTCGCTTTCTTCCTTTGAATCCATTACTATTCCGGCTCCTGCCTGGTAGTACAATGTATTATTGCTGCTCAGGAACGAACGAATCATAATGGCAGTGTTGCAATCTCCATTAAACCCTATATAACCAATGCACCCGCCATAATATCCGCGACGATCTCCTTCGTATTTATCTATCAGTTCCATGGCTTTGAATTTTGGTGCCCCTGAAAGTGTTCCCATTGGAAATGAATCGGCAAGCACTTGTACCGGATTATAATTTTTGGGTAATTCGCCTGAAACAACAGATACCATATGTAACAAATGTGAGTAATATTGTATTTCGCGATAGGTCTCAACTATTACCTTGCTGGTATTTCGGCTCAAATCATTACGGGCCAAATCAACAAGCATTACATGTTCGGCATTTTCTTTTTTGTCTTTGGAGAGTTCCTCAGCCAATATTTTATCCTGTTCGTCATTTCCGGTACGCTTGAATGTTCCTGCAATTGGGTGAATATATGCTTTGCCGTTTTTAATTTCTATTTCAGCTTCCGGAGAAGAACCAAAAATTCGAAAACTTCCATAATCGAAGTAGAATAAATAAGGTGATGGATTAATTGAACGCAGTGACCTGTATACATTAAAATCGTCACCTGTAAATGTTTGCTGGTATCTTCGCGAAACAACTATTTGAAAAACATCTCCCCTCTGACAACTTTTTTTCCCTTTGCTAACCATTTCCATATATTCCTTATCGGTATGATTTGAAACTTCGTCATTATTTGTTCTAAAAGGATATACTGCAAAGCTCTTGCTCTGCAACAGGGTTACAATGTTTTCAATTGTACTTTGTTCACCTGGGAGCATATTTTCAATTATCAATAGGCGATTATGAAAATGATTAACGGCAACAATATACCTGTAAAAACTAAAAAAGATTTCAGGTATATAACGTTTGTCATCTATGCCTGATTTCAGTTTTATCTGCTCAAAATATTCAATACTGTCATAAGCAATATAACCAAAAAGGCCGTTGATAGGCACTTCATCGCCTTTACAGATAAAAGCCTGCCGAAATTCATCAAGCTTCTTTGCAACAGATATGTCTTTTTTTACCTGTGTAACTAATGAATTACCGTCGGGAAATTGCTCAATTATATTACCCTTTTCAACTTTGAAATTTGAAATTGGCTTTGCACATATAAATGACCAGTTACCACTATTCTTATGGTAATCCGAACTTTCAAGTAAAATGGTGAAGGGAAACACATCCCTAAGTTTCAGGTAAATGCTTACCGGTGTGATAGTATCTGCAAGTACCTGTTTTGATGATGTAGTAATGTTAAATTGCATAAAAATTATTTTTAAGTTTAAATATTCAAAAACAAAAAAGGCCTGCCATGATTTGGCAAGCCTCTTGATTTTATTTTGTTTACTTCGAAAATGCAATAGCGCTATCCCTCATCATGGTTTGTGATAAGAATACGCCACCACCAAATATTGCTTTTCAAAATGTTCATTTCAATTTTTTACTTATTGAATACAAAAAAAGAAATTATTTTTATAAAAAACAACGATTGCATCAAAAATATTTGTGATCAATGTTTTTTCCGGCGTCAGGTATCCGATATTATGAGTATTATTAATAAATAATTGTGGCATTTATTTTAGACCTTTGTTGGTATAATAATTAGAAGTAAACTAAATAGCATTAACTTTTTTGATATCATTCAAAAAATAACTATAACTTTCATTCGTTTAAATTTTTAAATATTTTTATATAACGAAAAAAAATTAATTTTACCAAATATTGATAAATACAGACCGGCAACTAAATAAATTAAATATAGTAATTGAATAGTAAATATATGATAATTAAATAGTTAATCAAAATATATACGATGAAAATTCTAAAAATTTTGGTCCTAATCACTGTTGTAATGCTCTTTTCAACTGTTGCAAATGCAGGAGGTAAAAAAATGTCAAAAGCGAATGCAACATATAATGCCGGAGAGTATGCAAAAGCTATCGAGCTTTTCAAAGATGCATATGAAGTTTCAGAAGACAAGAGTGAGAAGACTGAAATAATATTTAAAATAGCAAATTGCTATAGACATTTGGATGATCCGGCTCATGCGGAGCTATG
>Ga0182017_10003460_pt1 | contig 11786 bp, 5 predicted proteins | sample 712E3DmetaG_FD_120492 | JGI IMG/M metagenome (GOLD analysis project Ga0182017, IMG submission 120492) | Permafrost microbial communities from Stordalen Mire, Sweden - 712E3D metaG | ecosystem: Environmental > Terrestrial > Soil > Wetlands > Permafrost | place: Sweden: Stordalen | collected... | reverse complement strand
GCGGACTTCATTTATTTTCGATTCGATTCGCTGTTGGCTGATATCAATATCAGCGTTCCAGTTCATAAAAGCAGATATTTCACAACTTCCCCGGCTTGTAGCACTGCGTATGGTTTGTAAATCGGGAACTTTTTTGATGGCCAATTCAAGAGGACGGGTAACAGTAAGCATCATCTGATCAACCGGTAACTGGCCGGCATCTGCAATTACTTTAATTTTCGGGAAAGTGATTTCGGGAAATAAAGAAGTTTGCAATTTGCTGTATGTTAGTAAACCTCCCATTACAATTATTGCAATTGCAACTGTAAATGGATTTTTATATGTTGTATAAAAACGATTTGTCATTTCTCCTTATTTTCAACTGCAACTTTTACGGTATCAGGCAAACCATAATTACCACTAAGTAATATTTTATCTGAAGCATTAAACAAGGGTGATAATATTTCCACCCTGTCGGATGTCTCTATACCCTTGATAACAGGAACCTTTATAGCAGTAATACTGTCAATCATTTTCATAATCCAGAATTCGCTTTGTTCCTCATTTGTCAGGATGGCTTCTTTGGGTAATGATATGGCATTGTTCTTTATTCTTCTAATAAATTTTACCTTAGCTACAAGGTTTTCAGGAATTGACAAGCCTTGTGATATCCGGATAATATAATTCTGGGTTTGTGAAACGGGATCAACCGCAGGCATAGGTGTTGTTAATGTTCCAGAAAGTTTTTGTCCATCCGGCAGTGTTAGTATCAGGGATTTATTGGCAGCAAGATATGGCTTCAACTCATAGGGCAATTCCAGCATGAACACAAGACTATATAAGTCACTAATTGCAGCCAACGTTTCACCATCCTGAACATAATCACCTGTACGATACGAAAGTTGAGTAACAAATCCGCTTCCCGGGGAATTAATATTAACAAGGCCCGTGAAACGAAAGGAAGTATCGAGCTTATTTATAGTTTTATCTAAATATTCGGCTTCTTTTGAACGTATGACAAATATTTTCTCACCTTTGGTAACATTATCACCTGGCTTAATATTTACTTCTTGTAAATACCCGTTAGTATTTGATTTTACATAAGTTTTCAATAAAAAAACGGAAGTTGCATTAAGTTCAATTGCATCTTCCAAAGTGTTTATGCTAACGCTTGTAACATTCACAGGAACCCGACCCTCAGATTGAGATGTTTCTTCGTTTCTATTACCCGTTTTACAAGAACTTATAACAGCAAGAATAATAGAAGAAAACAGATATAATTTTTGCATAATATTTTATTTTGTTCTGTTCCAGTAATTCAATTCATTTATAATCTGGTATCTCTCAATAATATTTTGCACTAAAAGGTTTTTTGCGGTTAAATAATTTCCTATTGCCAGCATATAATCGGTTATCCGTATATCACCGGTTTGAAGAAGTTTTTGATAGGCATTCATTAAGGTTTGCGTGTAATCAATCTGGACTGAAATTTGTTCTTTAATTTTTTGATTTGCATGTAATTGCTGCAAAAACCGGTTAATTTGCTGATGGTATTGATTAATATAAAAGTCACGATAGTATTGCCGGGTTTGTTCTTCAATGGCAATTTTGTCATGCCTCAGTTTACGAAACGTTCCGTTAAATAGCGGTATATTTATTGATATGCCTACGCTTGCTCCGAAATTTCGTTCAGGCTGGTAGGTAAGTGAAGACAAATATCCACCGTCAGCAAGCAAGTTTATTTTAGGTTTATATGAAAAATCTATTTGTTTATCAGCGTTTTTAAGTTTAAGACTATCCACAATAAATTGGCCATAAAAAATTGAATTAAAAAATTCAGGAAGCGTTTCGGCAGACATATTAGGATCGGGTAATTGGATAAATGAAGTATCTTCAATTCCGCAAATGAAGTTTAGCAATGCAAAATCATTTTGATATTGGTTTTTAAGCCTTGTGCTAACTAATTCTTGCTGCTTAAGATTGACTAAAAAAGTAAGAAATTCAGTTTGTTTATAAACCCCATTTTCAGCGAGTTTCTTGAGAATTGTTTCTTCGTTTTTAAAAAGACCGAGCATTTCAATGTTGAAATTATATTGTTGCCAGTCCCCGTAAGTGATGATGTATTGACCAATAACATTTTTCTTTAGATCCTGTTCCGATATTTTACCTGAATTCATTGCCGATTGGCTTTGAAGTCTGATAGCTTCATACTGGTTTTGCCTATAGCGCCTGCCGGCAATTTCTTGTGATACAGTTGCCAGAGCATTAACATTTCTGAGGTTTGTAATAATTTCATCGTAACCCCAACCACTAATAACGGGAGCATAAGAATTGTTGCTAATAATGTTGAACTGGGGACCGAAATTTAACTTTGCCAGAATACTGTCTGTCTGGCTAATCATCGTCTGGTTCAGGTAATCTTTTAGCAATGGACTATTTTTTAAAGCCCTGGTCAAATAATAATCCAGATTTTGCTGCTGGGCAAATAAAGAAATTGCAGAAAACATAACCAATATCGTGCCAATACTTTTTCTCATTTTCAAATGACAATAATAACAAATGCTAAATTAATTCTACTTTAACAGATTATGAGTTTTGGTGAAATTTAGTGTTTTGGTGGCTTGTTTTTTTTGCCACCAAAACACTAAAACACCAAAAAATCACTAAAAAAACTAATTTATTACTATAATCTGTCGAAGTTAAATTAATTATTTTAATGTTTCGATGTCAATTATTACAAACGTATTGGGTTTAACCGCAGGACGGCGATTGGTTGCTGAAGGTTCAGATTCAAATTCAGCAGTTGGTGTATATAAATGATGTGTTGTTTTATCCACTGTCATAGTTCTGGCTCCTGCCTGAGTGGTTATAGTTTCCAGAACTTTAAAACTACCAGGATTCTCTTCCTGTACAACTGTTATTGTACCCTCGCCATTTGAACTATAAGCCCGTTTATAAAAAGGATCAAAAGCAGCGCCGTCACAATGGGAGCCAATAGGCAATGTAGTGATTACTTTACCGGTTTTTGCATCCATTATCACCATTAATTTATTATCACAAACACTGAATAAAATGTTGTTTTCTTTGTCCAGCGCTAATCCGCTGGGTTCTTCACCAGGTGCAATGGACCAATGATCTGTCACAATTCCTGTGACAGAATTAATAACATTTATCATGCTTTTGTCTTCAATATTTACAAAAACTTTTCCTTTACCATCTGTTACAGCAAACTCGGGTTTTCCGTCCAAGGGTATTGTTGACAATACCTTATTTTCATTTGCGTCAATTACAGTTGAATTTGAACTGCGTCCATTAAATGTAAATACTTTATGAGAAAAAGAATCATATAAAATCGCGTCCGGGTTTTGCCCTGTGACATAAACTTTTTTTATTATTTCAAAAGTCTTTAGGTTGAATATAGTAACCGAAGAATCACGTCCATTGCTGGTGAACCCTTTGTTCATGTCAGCTGCTATGGCAATTCCATGAATGCCTTTAGTATCCGGTATGGTACCAGCAATTTTTCCTGTTTTAATATCAATAGCCTGAGCCATATCTGCGTGTGATACAAATATTCTCCCATTTGTTTCATCCACTGAGATATAGTCCCACCTGCCATCGGCTTCAACTTTTATCTTTTTGGCAATTTTGTAGTTGGATTGAGCGGATAAGGAACAGCAGCAAATTGATGCTAAAAGGATTTGACTGATCACTAATTTTTTCATAGTTAATTGGTTTAATGTGAATGAATGAAACAAATGTCATTTATATTCTAAACAACATTATAAAATTAAATATTCGTATACATGAGCTTAAATTTGCATTTTATTTTTGACTAAAATCATTATAAAAAATTGCTAACTATAACAGGACAATCTCGTTTATATTAATAAATAAATTTCATGCTTGAATTAAACATTAATCTCAAACTTTTGTATTTCCTGTAATTTCTAGATTTTAGGAAATTAAAATTAGTGTTTTTTAGTTTATTTTATTCTAAAGTAGTTGCAATTCTTCTAATAATGGAATAAAAGGACAATAAGTTACCTGGTAATTTAAATTATGTTATTAAATAGTTCAGTTATAATTTGTTTTGCCAGATTACTCGTATGAGTTTATTCATACGATATAGCTCATTCTTCAATAGGATCATTTACTTTAGAATGATTTAAATATTTTTAACAATTCATTTTTTCTGCTTTTTGGCAATGTGAAATTTTTCTATCTTATCTTTATTAGCTTGTCATTTGTAGCCAATGAAGTATTTTTACTTCTACTATAATAGTTTGTTTTGTTGTTCTGAAAATATTTATTTGAATTGTCAAACTCAAAATAATATGAAACACCCATCTCGCCTTAGGCGAGACAAACACGCATGAATATTAATGTGGGTATTCTCCCGCAATTGCGGGACAAGCTATATGGCCTTAATTAACAAAATATATTCATATGAATAATTTCAGGTTGATATTTTAATATTTAGTAATTTAATTATTTTCAATGCAATACTAAAAGTATGATAGTGATTGGGAAGTATGAAAACAGATTTATCGTACTGTTATTTTCTTTCATTTTGATTTCAATAGTTGGTGTAATTGACTATTTTACTTCAGCAGAATTGACTTTAACCATCTTTTATTTAATCCCAATTTCATTGCATGCCTTGTACAAAAGAACAACCAGAACATCAATAATTATAAATTCGTTATTTGCTACTTTGGTATGGACTGTAGTGGTTTTTATTGATAAACTATATTCAAATAATTTTTATACCATCTGGAATGCTATAATTGTGCTTGTGTTTTTTTTAATCACCGGATTGTTATTGTTTTACCTTAAAGAGAAATACAAAGAAGTTCATGAGATGAATGCTCATTTGTTAAAGTTAAATGAAGAGAAAAATAAATTTATTGGTATTGCTGCCCACGATATGAGAACTCCAATAAGTACAATAAATGCATTTTCTGATTTGCTTCTTACGGATTATCTCACAACCGTTAGTCCTGATATTGTAAAAAAAATTGGCATTATTAAAGAAATAAGCGATAATGCACTTGTTTTACTTAAAAATCTGTTAAACGTTACTACTATAGAATCCGGGAAAATTAACCTGGTTTTAAAGAAACAGAGTTATTTGGAATTTGTAAAGGAAAATATTTTATTAAATCAAATACTTGCTGATAAAAAGGAAATATTGATTAAACTGGAAACAGATGAAAATGAGATTATTTTAACTTATGATGAACATTATTTGAGCGAGGTAATCAACAATCTATTAATGAATGCTATAAAATTTTCAAATAAGAACACTGAAATATTGGTAAAAATAACCAGGACTAAAAAAAATAGTTTTAAAACAGAGATTATTGATAAGGGGAAAGGAATTCCTCCTGAAGAGCAGCTTAAGTTATTTAACTATTTTCAAAAAGCAAGCACAACCCCAACAGCAGGAGAGAAGAGTACAGGTTTAGGTTTGGCAATTGCTAAAAAAATTGTCCTTGAACATGGTGGTCAAATTGGAGTGAATAGCAGCGTTGGAAATGGCTCTAACTTTTATTATGAGTTATATTAGTTAAGCAACCCTTCCTGAAATTGTTCTAGATTCTGTCAAGGTTAAAGTATATTTAGTAGTCTCTCAGTATTTTAAATATTGCCCCTAAAAATAAGTTAAAAAGAAAAAGAATAATAGCCACTAGAACACCAATGCACTATCACTGAGGCGGGACACCAAAAGAAGAATATAGACTTGCAGCCTTTGGCGGGTTTTGGTGTTTTGGTGCTTTGGCGCCTACGCTAAAGCTATGGCGTCAGCGTGGTGGCAATTTTTTAATTTTGACTATGAATATATGGTTGAATATCAGATATTTGAATAGTACTTATATAAGAATAATTTTTTGATTTGATTTTGCTTTATTGTTTAATATTAAGGTTTCATAATTACTCCAATACTTTGTCTCCCGTCTAATTTAATCTCTAGTGGTTTTTTAAAACGAATAATTCTCAGAAACTGGTTTTCATATACTGCAGGTTGTTTTTCAAGGAACGAATTATCAAAAAAGCCATCATTTATTTTCGGGTTAATAGTCAGGTAACCGGTTCTGAAAGTAGTGAGGTTCTGAAAAAAATGTGTTCCCTGGCTTGGTTCAATACGGTAGTTTTCAATACTTGCTTCTACAATGACACGGGCCTCGGTAATCTGGGCCCATTTGACCGGGATTCCGAGCCACGGATCGCTTGATCCCCATCGCCCCTGACCTGCAAGAACATAATTACGTTTTTCCATTCGCATCAAATCGTTTACCCTTTCAATTTCTTCGGTTATTCTTTGGTTGTCACCTGATGAATATTCTCCGGAACGAACATATACAAAATCACAGATGTCTTTAAACACACCGTTTCCCAGCGCCATCTTTGAGTATACAATTGCCTCTTTCAGATTGGGAATATCAATTTTCACCTCCGTGTCCTGGTTACTTTCGACTATTGGTCTGATTTGTAAAAAATAAAAAACTTTGGGTTCATTGGTTGGTACATCCAAATCTACAGCAAATTCGATTTCTATTGGATTATTCATCTCCTTTTGCCCAATCTCAAGTAGTTTTTGTAAAATTGAAGCTAACGGAAATATCTCATGAGTAAGAATATTTGAAAAAGTGATTACTTTTTTTGTTCCTTCAATCGGCATATCAGTAACCCGATTGCTATCATGTTCATAATAAGAAACAGCATGATGCAGTGCAGCATCATTTGCAACTTCACTGATCCTGATTTTCAAAATATTGACTTTGTCATCTACAGAGGGGCACCATTTTTTCGGATCGAGATCCAAGGCATAAAATGTTTTTTGGGTTTCCCGTAATATTGTTTCAGGATTTGAAAGCTGAAGTATTTTTTTTGGATATTTTGGTGAAAAACGCAGACTGACTCCGCCGTCTACAATATATTTCCCTAATCCATATGCAATATTGGCGATTCCACTTTCAGGTGTTTCAGGACTTAAAGGGTAAAAATTGATAGATCGGGCCACACCGCTAATTACAGGATAAAAACGGTTTTCATAGGCGTGCCCGCATACTTCCTCGAGAATAACTCCCATCTTTTCTTCTTCGATTATATTAGCTGTGGCAGAGATATATGCTTTACTGGCTTTGAAATATTGTGATGCATAAACACATTTTATGGCATCACCGATCATCGCCACAGTTGCAATGTCATCACCCGGAGTTAAAGGAACCATATATGTTGAATAAATTCCTGCAAACGGTTGATCATGTGAATCCTCAAGCTTACTGGAAGATCTTATGGCTATTGGGCTACTTATTGATTTGACGAAACTTGATAAATCGGTAATCAGGCGATTTGGGAGAGATGCTTTTATAAAATGATTTAATATTTCATTATCAGTTAAATTTGAAAGGCCGATATTTAACAAATTATTTTCTTCAATAAATTCATCAAAAACATCGGTGGAGATTACGACTGTTCTTGGTATTGTTATGTTTACTCCCTTGTAGCTGTCGAAAAGTTTATATTTCTTAATTATTGCATCTATAAATGCCAATCCTCTTCCTTTGCCACCAAGGGAACCTTCACCAATACGGGAAAAAGTAAGATATTCATCAAAACTTTTCTTGTCAAATGAAGCGATGATACCTCTGCCTTTGCTTGTTCTGAATTTGGAAATGGCATTGTATATATAAGCCCTGGCCTGTTCGGTACTTTCAAAATCTTTTAACTGTAGCGCTTTGAATATTTTGGCAATTGTGAATAGCGCACGGGCATTTAACCATTTTGAAATTTCATTTTTGCTGGCATGATAAGCCAGGACTTTTTCCGGTATTTTCAATATAACGTGTTGCAGGTCAGCAAGGTCAGATGCCCTTGCAACTTCGGCTTTTGATTTGGGATCCCTGAATATAAATTCACCAAAACCAAAATTGGAAAGAATATAATTTCGTAAATCAAGATTTAAGGTTTTTGAAAATTTATGAATAAACCCGGCATCCAGCTTTTTAGCATATTTTTCATTTGAAGCATCGGAAGATTGCAGAAGAAAAGGCATATGGGGATCATCAGATCTTACAATTTTACATAATTTAAGACCCTCCTGTGTTTCTTCTTCCTTTTTTTTACTTTTTTTAAAACTTACATCGGCTACAATGCCCAACATTTGTTGGCCATATTTTAAATAAAGGCTATAGGCTTCGTCAAAAGTCTTTGCCAGAAGTATTTTCGGTCGTCCCCTCAAGCGCAGCATTTTCTGATGTTCATTCAGTCCTTCCTGCATGAAATCGTATGATTGTTTAATTACAGCTTTATAAATATTAGGAAGAATTTGAGATATATACCTCACAGAATCTTCAACAAGCATAATTGTCTGGACGCCGATTTGCAATACATCATGCTCGGCATTCATCCGGTCCTCAAGGAGTTTAATAATTGCCAGGAGTAAATCGGCGTTGCCTAACCATGAAAATACATAGTCTACTGATGAAAGATCTTCTTTTTGTAATCGTAGCGAAACATCACGGGAAAAATGAGTCAAAACCGCGACTGGAATATCTGCATATTTTTGTTTTAACCCGCGGGCCAGTTCAAAAGGCTCAACATCTCCGATATTAAGCATTAAAATTACCAGGTCAATATTATCTGATTGCATTATTTCAAATGCTTTTCCAGCGCTATCGGTTTGAATGATAGCCGGGGGAAACCGCATGCTCAGATTTGTATATTCATTGAAAATTTGTTCATCAATCCGGCCGTCTTCCTCAAGCATAAAAAAATCGTAATTGCTGCATACAAGCAATACCCTGTAAATACGGCGTTGCATCAGCATGCTGAATTCCGTATGGCTGAATTCCAAATGTTGTGCGTCAAAAAGTTGAGAGTTCATTTTATTTCTCTTTTATTTTCCCCGACGTAAGTTTTGTTTGATTACAGTTTTCAATAAATTCGGACTGACCGGTTTGGAAATATAGTCATCACAACCCTCCTGCAGAACAAATCTTTTTTCATTTTCCATCGCAAAGGCTGTTAAAGCTATTATCCGCAAAACGGGTCTGAATTTTTTAATTTCTTTTGTTGCTTCAATGCCATTCATTTTTGGCATTTTGATATCCATTAAAACGAGGTTGATTTCCGGATAACGCTTGCATAAATTTACTGCCTCAAGTCCATTTGTTGCATGTATAAGTTTAATACCGCTTTCGGAAAGGACCTCCTCTATGTATAAGAAATTATGCTCTTCATCTTCAGCAACAAGAATTGTCAGATTCCTGTCAATTAATATTTTGTTACTCTTTTTAGAACTTTCCTTAGACTTTTGTTTCTTTTCAGTTATTTGTTTTTCATAAGGTATAGTGAAATAGAATGTTGAGCCTTTATCGGGTTCAGATTCAACCCATAATTTGCCACCTAATAATTCTACCAGTTTTTGAGATATTGACAAGCCTAAGCCGGTTCCTCCATATTGACGGGTCAGTTCCAGTTCGGCCTGACGAAAACGTTCAAAAATAGCACTTTGCAGGTTTTTTGGGATTCCAATGCCAGTATCTTTTACATAAAACATAATTGCATCGTTCTTCACTTCGTAGCCAAAGTCAATTTGACCTTTATTTGTGAATTTAATGGCATTATTCAGCAAGTTGTTCAAGATTTGATTTAATTTGACTTTGTCAGTATATATTGAACTGCTATTATTATCCAGTGTATTGTGAAAGTACAATGAAATGTTACTTGATTTTGCGATATTGTCATATAAGGTAAATAATTCGAAAATTACTTCATTTACAACCACATTTTCCTTTTTTATTTCAACCTGCCCCGAATCGATAATAGAAATGTCCAATATATCATTTACGATAGACATTAATTTTTTACAGCTGTTAATTACTATTACTGTGTACTTGTTTTTTTTCTCGTCACTTAGACCAGGCTTAAGTAGAATCTCGCTGAATCCTATGATCGCATTCATCGGTGTGCGTATTTCATGACTCATATTGGCAAGAAAGGCAGATTTCAACTTGTCACTTTCTTCAGCTTTTACTTTTGCAATGATCAATTCTTCCTGGTATTTTTGTTTTTCTACCATTTTCCAGACAGAATCCATAAGAATAGTTAGTTGTTGTGCATCTACATTATTATAGTTTGTCTCTTTGTTGCCGACTTCAATTATTGCAACAGTTTTGTCATAAACTATTATTGGAACGGAAAGGAAGTTTTTAATCGTTTGATGTCCTTTAGGCAATAAAGCAATATTTTTTTTATTACCCTCAAAATTATTTTCAATGTACGGTTTACGTTTTCGTATTAGTTCACCCAGCCGATCTATTGAATCAATATTAAAAACAACTGGTCCGTCAGTGTTTTTATAATTACTCATTGCATTTTCTGAACTTGAAATTAAAGATAACTGACGGGTATCTTCATTATACAAATGAATAAATCCTATTTTGCTGTCAGTTAACTCTATTGCTTCATTTAATGCATAATTGATCAATTGTTGGGTTGTTTCGGCTTTGAACTGTGATATACGGAATGTACTCTCCAGTCTTTTATTGTGACTGTCAATTTCGTTTTCGGCTTTTTTGCGTTCAGATATGTCTATTGCCATACCTATAATACCAATAATATCTCCTTCTATATTTTTTCTTGGTATTTTCGTGGTAAGTACCCATTGGGCCTCGCCTGATTTGTTGATAATTAATTCTTCTTTATTGGCCAAAGGTATCCCACTTGTTAAAACGCTTATGTCATCGGCCATAGTATTCACAGAGACTTCAACAGGTAAAAGTTCTTTATCTGTCTTACCGAGAACTTCGGATTCGGGTTTACCAATATTTTTTAAATCAACCGGGTTGGTGATTACTTTTCTCCCATTCTTGTCTTTAATATAAAGCGCTATTGGCAGATTATCCACAATAGTCCTCAAAAGGGCACGTTCTTCACGCAACGCTTCCTCGGCAAGGTTTCGTTCAGTGATATCCAAGGCCAGAGATATTATGCATTGCTGGTTTCCAAGTTTAATTAATACTGCTGAATACAAGATATTCAGAATTTTCCCGGATTTGGAATAAAACTTTACAGGCACTTCCTGTATCTTTTTCCCTGCCAACAGTTCTTTTCTAATCTGTGCTCTTTCTTCCCTGTTCACCCAGATATTTAAATCAAGGGATGTCTTACCTATTATCACTTTCCTTGAATATCCAGTTAGTTTTGTATACGCTTCATTTATGTCCAAATACTTTCCCTCAGCAACAGTAGAAATAGCCAATGATACCGGCATTAAATGAAATGCTTTGGAAAATTTTTCTTCACTTTCCCTTAAACCCTCTTCTGCTTTTTTACGATCAGTGATATCGCGCAATACACCGTCAACTCTGACAAGCTTATTGCCTTCATATGCAGGAACAGAATGATCTTCCATGAACAGCATGGTTCCATTTTTGGTTCGCCACCAGTGTTCCCAAACAGGAGTTTCTTTGATTTTGTTTCTTTGAAGATCATTTAATACAGGATCTTTTTCATTAGGAGAATTGTCCTGAACAATTTGTTTTAAGAAAGGCCATCTTCCTCCCATCGAATCAATATCGGAAAGAGAGTATCCCAATTTCCTTTCAAAAACAGGGCTTAGAAATTCGAATTCCCCGGTATTTGCATCTATACTATATATTATATCATCAATTGAACTGGTAATACGTGCAAGGGTTTCCTGTGATTTTTTAAGAGCTTCTTCAGCCTGTTTACGCCCTGTGATGTCCCTATAGTTGACCACAATTGCTTTGACACTTGGTTTGTTAAGCAAATTT
>Ga0182017_10003458_pt1 | contig 11793 bp, 8 predicted proteins | sample 712E3DmetaG_FD_120492 | JGI IMG/M metagenome (GOLD analysis project Ga0182017, IMG submission 120492) | Permafrost microbial communities from Stordalen Mire, Sweden - 712E3D metaG | ecosystem: Environmental > Terrestrial > Soil > Wetlands > Permafrost | place: Sweden: Stordalen | collected... | reverse complement strand
GTTGGAGGACCAGCCCGCCATGATGATGCCCACCACGGCAAGCGAGGAGATGGACACCATGTAGAGCAAGCCGATGTTCAGGTCGCGGACGATCAGGCCGGGGGCCCACGGGATCGTGACATAGCTCGCCAGGGCGGCCGCGAAGACCACCATGGGGGCCAGGACGAACACGATCTTGTCCGCCCTGGTGGGAATGATGTCCTCCTTGAGGAGGAGCTTGATCCCGTCGGCGATGCTCTGGGCCCAGCCGTGCCAGCCCCCCACCCGCATCGGGCCGAAGCGGACCTGGATGTGGGCGCTGATCTTGCGCTCCCACCAGATCATGAACATGGACGCCACGGAGATGTAGGCGATGACGACGCCCACCACGACGGTCATCACCACCAGCGTGGGAACGAGCCAGGGGAGGCCCCAGGCCGCCGTCAGCGCGTAGAATTGTTCGACGAGTTTGGCAAAGGTGATCATCGTGTCGTGTGTCGCCCCGCTGCCCTACCGATCCACTTCGCCCAAGACGATGTCCGCACTCCCCAGGATCGCCACCGCATCCGCCACCAGGCACCCCCTCATCATCTCGTGAATGGCGCTCAGGTTGCAGAAGGCCGGGGAGCGCACCTTGTACCGGTACGGCTTGGGCGAGCCGTCGCTGATCAAATAGAAACCCAGTTCGCCTCGCGGGCTCTCGGTGCGGGCATAGATCTGGCCGGCCGGCGGCTTGATGGTCTTGGGCATCTTGGCCAGGACCTCGCCCGCGGGCAGCCGATCCAGCGCCTGTTCGATGATCTTGACGCTCTCGATCATCTCCTGGCGGCGGACCAGAAACCGGGCCCAGACGTCGCAACTGTCAAACACGGGGATGTCGAACTCGAAACGGTCGTAGATCGAGTACGGGTCGTTGCGGCGCAGGTCCCATTTAATGCCGGCGCCGCGGAGCATCGGCCCGGAGAGCCCGTAGTTCACGCTGGATTCGCGGTCTAGGACCCCGATCCCCTGGAGGCGCTTTCGGAACAGGATGTTGTCGGTGACCAAGGCGTCGTACTCGGGAATACGCGGCTTGAACCATTTCAGGAAGGCCCGGCAGTCCGCGACCCAGTTGTCCGGAAAGTCCATGGCCATCCCGCCGATGCGGTAGAAGCTATAATTCAGCCGCTGCCCGCTCACCGCCTCGAAGAGGTCCAGGATCATTTCGCGTTCGCGGAAGCAGTAGATGAAGATGGTGAAGTTTCCCAGGTCCAGGCCGAACGTCCCCAGCCAGAGGAGGTGGCTGGCGATCCGCTGCAGCTCGCCCAGGATGACCCGCATGTGCTCGGCCCGCTCCGGGATCTTCTGGCCCATCAGTCGCTCGACGGCAAGCACGTAGCCGAAGTTCATGGACATGGAGGCCAGGTAGTCCAGCCGGTCTGTGTAGGGAACGATCTGGGGATAGCTCCGGTTTTCCCCGATCTTTTCGTGGCAGCGATGCAGGTAGCCGATGTAGGGGATGCAGTCGGTGATGACCTCCCCATCCAACTTCAGCAAGAGGCGGAGCACCCCGTGTGTGGACGGGTGCTGGGGCCCCATGTTGATATACATCTCCTCCATCGTCTCCCCGAGACGCTCGACCGTCACCGTGGTGCCGATGGGAACCGGAGCTTGCACCTTCTCCATCGCGTGTCAGCCTTCCGCAGCGCCGAGATGAACGAATCCTCGTCGCGCACCCTCCGGCTACGAAGCCACCGGCTTGGGCGGGGGGGCGGGGGAAGCCTTGACCGCTCCCTTGGCGGCTTCGCTCTTGGCGACCTTCTCCTCCATCCCGTAATCCGTGTACGGGACCATACGCTCGTTCGCGTAATCCTTCCGCAGCGGATACCCCACCCAGTCCTCCGACAGCAGAATGCGCCGGTGGTCCGGATGCCGGTCGAAGCGGATGCCGAACAGGTCGTAGCACTCTCGCTCGTGCCAATCGGCCGCCCGCCAGAGATCGCTCACCGTCCGGACCAGGGGGTCTTCTCGGCTCACCTTCACCCGAAGGTGCACCTTGTTCGGGTGCCGGAGGGACGAGAGATCATAGACCACCTCCAGATGCGTCACCCAGTCCGCCCCACTGAGGCAGTTTAGGTATTCGAAGCCCATCTCGTGGAGCAGTCGGCACACCTCCCGCCCGTGCTCCGGAGTGGTCGTCAGACGGACTTCGACCTCCCGCACCTCGGTCTCGCCGATGGCGTCGCCGAATTTCTGTTTGAGTTGTTCGAGGATCTCATCGGGTGTCATCATTCACTGCCTGGCAATTGGGCAATCTGGTGATTGGGCGATTGGGACGGCCCGGATTGCCAAGTTGCCCGATTGCCTAGTCGGCCGTCACACCCACTCCAAGGCCTTCTTCTTCCACGCGTAGGCCAGCCCCACCAGCAGGATGCCGATGAAGATCATCATCTCCACGAAGGCGAAGAGGCCCATTTCCCGAAACACCACGGCCCAGGGGAAGAGGAAGACGGTCTCCACGGCGAAGATGATATACACCAAGGCGTAGAGATAATACCGCACGTGGTATCGGACCCAGCCGACCCCGATGGGCTCTTCCCCGCACTCGTAGCTCGACAGCTTGCGCGGGTTCGGATTATCGGGGCGGATGAGCCGAGAAACGATTTCGATGTTCAGGACGACGAACAGGACACCAACGATCAGAAAGAAACCGACGTAGGCGTAATCCGCTGCCATGAAGCCTCCCTTCCAGGAGTCAGCGACAGACGGTCAGAAACCGTGCGGCGAGACCGCTTGTGAAGCTATGCACAATTCCTGGCGTTACCCACGACACGAATACCACTCGGTCGGGGCTTCTTGTCTGGCCCGAAACCGGGCCAAATGTGTCGGTTTTCTAGCATCCCGTCCAGACCCTGTCAAGGGAAATGCTGACGCGGCGCCGGCCTTCCGGGCTGGGCCAAACCCGAGATTACCGGAAGAGCAGAACGGAAAGGAGCAGACCGGCGGCGACCACCAGGGGGAGATCCACACCCCACCAAAGGGCGATGAAGGCCGCAGCCGACAGCAGGACGCCGGGGATGTCGATCAGTGTCACGCTCCCGAAGCGGAACAGGATGGAGAGCAGCATCCCGACAAAGGAGGCGACGATGCCGCCGATCATCACCTGCGCGGCTCGGCGTCGGCTCCAGGCCTGGAAGCCGGGCGCCGCGGATACCAGGATCACCCAGGACGGCGAAAAGATGGCCGCCGTGGCCGCGAAGGCGCCAACCCAGCCTCCCGCGGCGTACCCGATGAAGGTAGCCGTAAGCATGATCGGGCCCGGCGTGATCTGGCCGAGGGCGATTCCGTCCATGAACGCTCGGATAGAGAGCAGCCCGAGGTTGTCGACGACCTGCTGCTGGATCAGCGGGATCATGGAGTAGCCCCCGCCGAACGCCACGGATCCGATCCCGAGAAACACCAGGCAGAGCCGCCCCAGCAGGGGCGCGGCCATCCAGATCCCGGCCAGGACCGCGCACGTCGCGCCGGCGAGCCCCGCCCACACACGAGGATCCACGCGCCGAATTCCGCTCTCGCCGGCTACGGGCGCGGCTTCGGGCGGCTGGTCCTTGCGAGAGAATAACCAAGCGGCGGCGGCGGCCCCGATCACCACCAGGAATGCGTTGATGCGGAAAAGATGGGCCGCACACGCCGCCAGCGCGATCAGGGCACTTGCGAGGTTCGGAAGGCTGGACTTGGCCATCTTGAGGCAGGCGTACGCCAAGATGGCGAGTACCACGGCCCCGACCCCGCGGGAGAGCATCTGGACGAGCGGGACTTCTTGCCAGCGGAAGTAGAGGACCGACACGCCCAAGACGATGAGCGCCCCGGGCAAAATGAAACAGACCGCCGCGACGCCGGCCCCCGCCGGGCCTTTGAGCAGCAGACCGACGTACGAGATCACCTGCGTGAGCGTCGCGCCGGGCACGATCTGGCAGAGGGCCAGCCCCTCCTTGAATCGCTCTGGCTCGACCCAGCGCCGCCGCTCGACCATCACCTCGCGGACATAGCCCACCATGGCGGGCCCGCCGTAGGCCGTCAGCCCGAGCCAGAGGCACGCCTTGCACAACTCCTTGTATGACACCTGCGCGGGCATGCGAACCTCGACGGGATAGATCCCTGCGATCCCGGTCCCCCGCGAGGGGTCGGGGGTCGATGCGCGAGCCAGCATAACACCCGTCCCGTGATTCTTCGAGCGGAAATGCAGGCCCGACGCCGCGGGCGGGCCGGGCTGTCCCTCTGACCCCTCCAGTACCCCTCTTGGCGCCGTCTATCGAACACACCCACAACGATGCCCCCTGCGAGACTGCTCGGGCTGCCTGCGCAGTCTTCCCCTGGAGGCGTTAGGTTGTTATGATGACGCGACCGGATCGAGCGCCTCTCGGGAGACGCGATTCCGAGAGGCGAGAGAGAGGGGCGGCGTACCCGACCGGCGCCATCACCCGCTGATGATTTGGGAGCGGATCATGCGATTGATAATTCGGCACACTATCTTGGTGGCGGTCTCGGTCTGTTTTCTCGTGGTGGCAGCCGTCGGGGGGGCGGCTGCCGCCGACGTGGTGCAAGCGACCCTCCGAAACGGCCTTCGGGTGGTGATCGTGAGAAATACGCTCGCCCCGGTCGTGACCACCCAGGTCAATTATCTCGTCGGCTCGGTTGAGACTCCCCAGGGCTTCCCCGGTACCGCACACGCCCTGGAGCATATGATGTTCCGGGGAAACCCGGGGTTGTCGGCAGCGCAGTTGTCAACCATTGGCGCCGCCATGGGCGGCAACTTCAATGCGGATACCCAGCAGACAGTCACGCAGTACGTCTTTACTGTTCCCGCGGAAGACCTCGAGATTGCCCTCCATGTCGAGGCCGTCCGCATGCGAGGGGTCCTGGCCAGCGAATTGCTTTGGGGACAGGAGCGGGGAGCGATCGAGCAGGAGGTGGCACAGGACCTCTCGAGCCCACAATACGTCTTCTATGACCGGCTCCTCCGGGAGATGTACGTGGGCACGCCTTATGCGCTCACCGCCTTGGGCACACGCGAATCTTTCCAGCAGACCACCGGTGCCATGCTCAAGGCCTTTCACGACACCTGGTACGCGCCGAACAACGCCATCCTGGTCATCGTCGGCAACTTAGATCCGGATCAGACTCTGCTGACGGTCAGGCGCCTCTTCGAGGAGATCCCCCCACGATCCCTCCCGGCCCGGCCAAGCGTGCAACTGCAACCCCTCAAGGGCGGCATGATCACCCTCGACACGGACCTCCCCTACGGCATGGCCGTCGTTGCGTATCGACTACCGGGTTTCGAGAGCCCGGATTTTGCGGCGGGCCAGGTGCTTGCCGACGTGCTGGACAGCCGGCGCGGCAACCTGTATGGCTTGGTCCCAGACGGGAAGGCGCTCTTCGCCGGATTCAATGGGGCCGCACTGCCCAGGGCGGCGATGGGGTATGCGGAGACAGGCTTCCCCCATGGAGGCGATGGCGCCGCTCTGATCACACAGATGAAGCAGATCATCGCCGATTACATAGCGCATGGAATTCCCGCCGACCTCGTGGAGGCGGCAAGACGACACGAGATCGCGGACGCGGAGTTTGAAAAGAACTCGGTGGCGGGTCTGGCCGCCACCTGGTCGCAGGCGCTCGCCGTCGAGGGACGAAATTCGCCCGATGAAGACATCGAGGCGGTGAAGCGGGTCAGCGTTGAAGACGTCAACCGGGTGGCCCGAGACTACCTCCTCAACGATACGGCGATTGTCGCCATCCTTACGCCTCGGGCGTCCGGCAACCCGGTGATGGCGACGGAGATTCCCCGGCAGGAGTCCTTTGCCCCAAAAGAGACGAGGCCCGTCCGCCTGCCCAGGTGGGCCAAGAAGGCGATGGCCCTTCCTAACGCACCGCAGGCGTATGCGGACCCGTTCGTGGCCATCCTGCCCAATGGATTGCGGCTGATCATCCAGCCCGAAGCGGTGAGTCGGACGGTGAGCGTCTTCGGTCGGGTGAAGAACAATCCCGACCTGCAGATGCCTCGGGGACAGGAGGGATTGGCCGAGATCCTCGATAGCCTCTTTAGCTACGGCACGACGCGCTTGGACCGTCTCGAATTCCAGACGGCCCTCGACGATATCGGCGCGACCGCCTCGGCGGGGACCAGTTTTTCGCTCCAAGTCCTGGACGAGCAGTTCGAGCGTGGGATCCGGCTGCTGGCGGAGAATCTGCTCTCCCCTGCCTTGCCGGAAGCGGCCTTCAAGATCGTGCAAAGCGAGACGCAGAGCGCCGTGGCCGGACTCCTGCAGAGCCCCAAGCACGTGTCTCGGCACGCCCTTCGCGAGATCTTGTACCCGAAGGGAGATCCCCGGCTTCGTCAGGCTACTCCGCAGACCGTCGCGTCCCTCACGCTGGAAGACGTCAAGGCGTACTATGCCAAAGTCTTCCGGCCCGACATGACGACGATCATCGTGATCGGCAGGATCGGCCCGGACCAGGCAAAGGCCGCCATCGAGAGATACTTCGGGGCCTGGAGGGCCGCCGGAGAGAAGCCGGACACGGACCTGCCCCCTGTGCCGATGAACCCAACAGCATCCACCGTGGTGCCGGATACAAGCCGGGTGCAAGACGAGGTGACTCTCGCCCAGACCCTCGGCGTGACTCGATCCCACCCGGACTTCTATCCGTTGCAGGTGGGGAACCGCATCCTCTCCGGCGCGGCGTTCGCCAGCAGATTGTTTCGCGATCTGCGCGAGCAAAGCGGCCTGGTGTACAGCGTGGACGCCATGCTCGACATCGGCAAGAGCCGGTCCGTCTTCGGCGTATTCTACGCCTGCGACCCGCCAAACGTCTCGAAGGCGCGCAGCTTGGTAGAGCGCAATCTTCACAAGTTGCAGAGCAGGCGCGTGACTCCGGCGGAGCTTCAGCGGGCCAAGACGTTGCTGATCCGTCAGATTCCGCTCTCCGCCGCGAGCATCGACGGTATCGCGGGAGAATTCCTCGACCTCTCCCTGAAAGACCTGCCGCTAGATGAGCCGGTCCGCGCGGCGCGTCGATATCTCCGCGTCACCGCAGCCCAAGTCCAGGCCGCCTTCGCAAAATGGATTCGATCGGAAGGTTTTGCCCAGGTCACCTTGGGACCGGAACCGGAATAGCGACAGTATCTTCCTTTTCGTCAAACGACCCCAAGTACTCTCCGAGCTGGACGAGGCGGAAAAGGCAGGCAGGGACTCACCGGTCCAGGATCGCATAGGCGATCGCCGTCACGTGCGAGTTGATCTGCTTCAGATTCGCCAGGATATCCAGGTGAATGTCGCTCGTGGCCATAGCCTCCTGGTAGCCCTGATGCAGCCGCTCGATGTGCGCCTGCCGGGACCGCTGCTCCAGGAGCCGGACCGCCAGCTTCCGCGCCAGCACCTGCTGCGCCAACGCCTGGTCATAACTGCCGAAGGCCGTGATGGCGAGTTCAAGGTTCTGGCGGACGGTCTCATGCAGGACCCCGATCTCTTGGAGCCCCTCCGGCGAGAACCGGGTGCGGAGCCGGTACCGCTTCTTCGCCAGCTCCATCAGGTTCCGGTCCACGATGTCCCCGATGTTCTCCAGATTGTCGATGACGAGGAGGAGCGCGAACTGGCGCTGCCGCTGCGCGTCGGTCAATCGCTCCTGCGCGAGCTGCGTCAGGTAGCGCTTGATGCTGCGGTTGAGCACGTCCACCGCGTCATCCGCGGTTTCCAAGTCGTCAATCAGGTCGAGGTCGTCACGGGTGAACGCGGTGACCACGTTGGCGAGCATGGCCATCACAAGGTCGGCCATGCGGAGCGCTTCCCGAGTCGCTTGGCCGAGCGCCAGGGCGGGAGTCTCCAGCATCTCGGCGCGCAGATACCGGGGGCCCGAACCCGACTCTGGCCGGTCTGGCACGAGGCGCGTGAGGGCGCGGGCGAGGAGCGGGGTAAAGGGGAGGAACACGAGGGCCATCCCGACGTTGAAGAGCGAATGGGCGTTCGCCAACTGGCGGGGGGCACTTGTCGCCGTGGCCTGCACGAGCCGGGCAAAGGGGAGGAGGAAGGGAAGGCAGGCTAGGACACCTACCAGCTTGAACGCGGTGTGGCCGAAGGCCACCCGGCGGGCCTCGGTATTCGCTCCCAGCGAACTGGCGAGGGCGGTCCCGCAGGTTCCGACATTCGCACCGAGCATAATCGGGAGGGCGGCGCGGAGGGGGAGGAGCCCCTGGCCCGCCAGGGTGACCGCGAGGCCCAGGGCCGCCCCGGAGCTACAGACCAGGGCCGTGAAGGCGGCAGCAGCCACGATACCGAGGAGCGGGTGGTCCCCGAGGGCGACGAGGAGCGTCGCAACGAGGGGGCTTTGCCGGAGGGGCGCCGTCGCGTTGCTCATCACCTGGATGGCGAGGAAGATCAGCCCAAAGCCGAGCATCGCTTCCCCCGTGTAGCGTACGGCGTGCCTTTTCGCCACGAAGAGGAGCGTGAATCCGACGCCGACGATCACCAGGGCATAGTCGGCGATCTGGAAGGCGATGAGCTGGACGGTGAGCGTGGTCCCGATGTCGGCGCCCAGGATGACCCCGAGGGCTTCGGACAGGCGGATGAGGCCCGAGTTCGCGAAGCCGACGAGCATCACCGTCGTGGCGCCCGACGACTGGATGATGGCCGTGATGCCGGCGCCCACCAGCAGGGCCTTCAGCCGGTTGCTCGTCACCGCGCTCAGGACGGTCCGGAGCTGGCCCCCCACAGCGAGCTGCAGCCCCTCCCCAACCAGTCGGATACCGTAGAGGAGCATCGCCAGGCCGCCGAAGAGCCCAAAGAACATGACGGTCGTCATAGTGCCAAGTTTTATACTTATTCTGGCAGCCAGTCAAGGAGGTGCCCTACCGCGTCCTGGCGGCGAACCAGCACCCCGACCACGACAGCATCGCGACGTTTAGCCAGCAGCACCTCGCGGCTCTCGCAGGGCTGATCAAGAACGGCCGCCGCTTCCGTCGGTCTTCGTTCCGCGGGCTCGGCAGGGTCCAGTTGGAACGGCGCGTCATCGATTACCGCCCCCATCGCAGCCACGGGCCTGGACGCGATCCTCCCCGCCATCGCGCGACAGGCGGCTCCAGAGGTTCTCAAGCTCTTGCAGGTCCTCTCGGAGCGCCGGCGCCTCTTGTCCCGTGGCGACCAGCAGGTTCTCGATGGTGGCAATCAGGCCGTCGAGCCGCCGGAGCGCCTTCTTTTCCAAAGCGTGCAATGCGGCATTGACAACCGTCTCCCACTGGGATGCCAGGCGCGACAGGTTCACGAAGACCGCGTCGCCCACCTTGCGCGCGAAATGCCGCTCGACCACACCCTTGACGAGCCCCATGGGCACCAGGGGCGACAGGATCTCCCAGGTGTGATCGAAGATCTTCCCCACGCGCACATCCGGCGATCGTGGATCGTCCGCGTGGAGCTCCAGCTCGGTCGTGCGCAACGGGACCCCAAGCGTTTCAAGGGTCCGCTCCGACAGCCGGTGGCGGAAGTCTTGCAGCGCTTGCGACAGTTGGCGGCTCGCCCGCCGCAGCGGCTCCACGAACTCGCTCCGATGCGCGTGGGAGAGCTCCGCCATTTCGTGGGTCAACCCCGCACCGAGCCACGCGTCGAACCGCTCCGTCGCCGCCGTGAGGCTCCGAATCCAGGAGGGGTACTCCCGTTCTAGGTCAACGAGCAGCCGGTGCCGGACCGGCGTCTCGTCGTTCCGCAGCAATTCCTCAAATCTCGCGCGGGTGGCGCCGGCCGCGTGTCGCGCGATGAGCCGCAGGCCGAGTCGGGTGTCGTCGAGCGCTTCCTTCTGTCCGAGGATCTTCCGACGGAGCGCCTCGCGCTCGCCGTCGGACGTCTCGGCGGCCTTGTGGGCCACCGTCAGATAGTCGGCGCACTCCCGACACAGCGAGTCGACTTTGTGGCACAAGATGACCGCGCGCTGCTCTCCCGCATCGGCCCGAAGCTGTGACAGGAGGCGTTCGTCGAGCCGCACACGGTAGTGCTCAAAGCCGGATCGGACCGAATACGGGAACACCGGGACCGTGCCGTTCCAGTACCGCCCGAGCTGTCGTTGTACGAAATCCTGAACCTGGGCGCGCTCTCCGGCATCCAGCGTGTCCACCTTCGTGAGCAACAACGAGATGTTCGGCGTATAGCGGCTGAGGCTTCGGATCAGCTCGATATCGTGTTGGGACAAGGGAGGATCCACACCGACCGCCACCAGGGCCAACCCCACGTTGGGGAGCCATTCCAGGGACGCCTCCGTGTTGTGCTCGAAGACGCTCTCCAGTCCCGGCGTGTCCACGAACCGGATGCCCCGGTATCGCTCCATCGCCGGGAGATCCATGCGTACCCGCTCTACGTGCTTGGCGTTTCCGGGGTTCTCGCTTTCCGAGATGAACGCGCCGATCTGCTCGACGGGGGCCTGCTCCGTATGCCCGTCCAGAAATCGGATCTCTGCTTGCTCCCGCGCCCCATACTGAATCTCGGTGATGACCGTGGTCACCGGGATCACCCCGACAGGCAACACGGGCTTGCCGAGCAGGTGGTTCAGAAAGCTGCTCTTGCCGGCCTTGAAGCGCCCAAGAATCGCGATGTTGAGCGTCTCCTCTTCCGCGAAGGCCCGACAACTGGCAAGGAAGTCCTCAAGGGTCGTGAGTTGATGGCGGCGCACCAGGACGTCGACCATATCCAGCGCCCCCTGCACGGTCTTTGGATCAGTGGGCGTAGCCATACATGCCCCCAAATAAAAAACTCCCACTGGCTTCGCCAGTAGGAGTTATCACCCCGCCCAAAGGCGGGGACCCGCGAACTCCATCGCTATTCGATTGGCTTTTTATGCCATACCTGAGTGCCGGCGTCAAGCGATTCTTCCCGTCTACGCGTGGTGCGCGCTTTCGCTTATCGCCCGTGAGGAAATCCGGCTCGAATCCGTGCGGCCGGATTGGCCGTTCCTTCGATGCATGCGGCGAGAGGTGTCAGTCCCACCAGTGGCGAGATCGAAGAGATGCGCCGGGAAGTCCGAGAGGTCAGGAGGAAGATTCGGAGCATGGCTTCCCGGTCCGCAAGGTGGCGATCAGCGCGTCGGCCACCTCGCCGGCAAGCCCCATCCTCCTGATCCCCACCACGGTTTCCTCGACGTCGTACTCCACGCGCCGGATCTCCGCCACGCCGTCTTCGATCACGGCATAGCTCGCCCGGGGATCTCCGTCCAGCGGCTGCCCGACGCTCCCCGGGTTGAGAACCACCTTGGTCCAGGCGCCCCGGCTCATGGGCAGGTGCGTGTGCCCGACAAGCACGATGTCCGCCCGCACCTCCGCCACCTCCTTCTTCAGCTCTTCGTCGTCAAGGTCCGGCGTGAGGCGATAACTGAAGAGATGATCCGCCGGCGAGGCGTGGACGGCGTGAAACCGATAGTCGTCGCACCGAAAGCTCAGCTCCGTTGGCAGCGTCCGCAGCCACGCCACTTCTTCCTCGGCGACCAGATGCCTGTGCCGCTCCAGCGTGGCCAGGGCGAGCGTCCGCTTGAAGGCGGCGACGCCCGGCGCCGTCCCGTCGGCCAGGGCCGTGTCATGATTTCCACGCACCACGTGGGCGGCGCGCTCGCGCACCCAGGCCAGGCATTCCCGCGGGGATGGGCCGTACGACACGATGTCCCCCAGACACACCACCGCGTCCACCGGTTCCCGGATCGCCCGCAGCGCCGGCCGGTTCGCGTGAATGTCGGAGACGACCAAGAGCTTCATGCGCTATCCTCATTCCCTCTCGCCTGAGACGGAGCGGGGCGCTTTGTTCTCGCCGC
>Ga0182017_10003456_pt1 | contig 11795 bp, 9 predicted proteins | sample 712E3DmetaG_FD_120492 | JGI IMG/M metagenome (GOLD analysis project Ga0182017, IMG submission 120492) | Permafrost microbial communities from Stordalen Mire, Sweden - 712E3D metaG | ecosystem: Environmental > Terrestrial > Soil > Wetlands > Permafrost | place: Sweden: Stordalen | collected... | reverse complement strand
CGCGGTCGTGGACCGCGGACAGGCGTTCAAAAATGTCGGCCTGGGGTGCGTTCAGCACCTCGACCTTCAGGCGGGTGAGCTGCTCGACCCGGTCGATCGCCACCACGTTGAACGGATCGGCCATGACGACCACCAGCGTATCGTCCCGGCGGTGGCAGGGGATGAGGGTGGCTTCGCGGCAGAAATCGTAGGGCAGCAGGCCCACCGCCTCCGGGACGATCTCGATCTGCGAGACATCGACCGTCTGGCTTTGCGAGTCCTGGGCGAGAAACGAGGCAATCCCCTGCTCGGTGACGAAGCCGAGGTCCTGCACCACCGTTCCCAGGAGGCGCCCGGTGCGCCGCTGTTCCCGCAGGGCCAGCTCCAACTGCTCGCGGCTGATCAACCCCGCTGCAAGCAGCCGGTCGCCAAGTCGGGGAGTGGGAACCGTCGGTGGGGAGGGCATAGGCGCGGGCGGATGCTGACGGCCTGCCCTGCCCGATGGAGCCGGCCCTGGTCAGCCGAGGTCGACCGACTACTGGTGGGCGAGGTAGACGTACACGGTGGTGAGGCCGGCACCGTTGGGCGCGGCATAGACCACTTTGCCCGCGTTGTCCGCGAGCGTGGCGTTCGCCGCCGAATAGGGGTCACCGTCGATTTTTTGACTGAGTTGCAGCGCCTCGTTTCCAGTCACATTCACGAGAACCGCGGAAACCACGAGGGACCCCGCCGGGAGATCGGTCGCCCCGTCGAGTTGGTAGTTGGCGCCGTTGGCCGCGGAGGGAGCCGCGACGTTGGACGTGAGGCGAATGATGCGTGACTGGGTGGCCTGACTGGCACCGCCCGCAGCGGTCCAAGCGCCGTTGGCGTACGTCCAGGCCGCACCGGCGATGGGCGGATTGGCGGCCGGCGTGCCGATCTTGACAGTGAAGCGGCTGTCCATGTAACCGGCGGTGAGGAGCAGATCGTCGATGCGGGAGTTTGCCGTCGTCGCCGGGACGGTTCCGTATCTTCCTGCAAAATCCGTCACGGCGCTCCGCACCGCGTTGATCGAGCCGACGGCCGCGGTAATCCGCGATCCCTCAATGGTGCTGAAGACCTTGGGGACAATGACAACCGCGAGGATCGCAATGATGGCGAGGACACCGATCATTTCGATCAAACTGAAACCCGCCTGCCGGCGGATGGACCAACAGAGGCTGCGAACTGTTTTCATGATGGGCGTAAGCAGGATATTGCACGGGGTGCCTGCACGTGGTTCATGCAAGACTCAGGTGAAGAATAACGTATTAGTGCTGCCACCGGACACATCGGCTTGGTTTCTCCCGGCTTTAGCGCGAAACGCGCCTTGATGCGACTGACTGGCGCCGGTGAGCCCGGATCCCCGGGGCCTGCGCTAATGCCCTTGACGTAGGGGAGCCAAGACCGGAGAACACCGCAGCCCCCCAAGGCGCCTCCATGGCCGCTTCCACCCCAACCCGGGAAAAGATCCTCAGTCTGGCAAAGGACCTGCCGCCAGCCGCGGCGGTGCTGGGCAAGCTGCAGCGCCTTCTGACAGACCCCAATGCCACGCTGGATGATATTTGTGGTCTGCTGAAGCGCGACATTGCGCTTTCCTCCCGCATCCTGCGGATCAGCAACAGCACCTATTTCAGCCCGGCCACACCGAATGCCTCGCTGGAGGAAGCGGTCGGATACATGGGCTACGCCGAGGTTTACAAGGTGGTCGGAATCACGATTGCGTCGCAATGCTGGTGCAAGGATCTGCGGTTCTATGGCTATACGCCCGACCAGCTGTGGCAAAACGCGATCAGCAGCGCGCTCGCGATGGAATCCCTGGCCCAGTTTGTCGGCCTGAATCCGCGTTCGACCTACACCGCCGGTCTGATGCGTTCCATGGGCAAGATCATCCTGGATCGTTGCGCGTCGGAAAGCGTCGCGCCACCCGAGCCCTTTGCCCAAGAAAACGGGAAGCCTCTGGGCGCATGGGAGGTGGCCGCCTTCGGCTCCGACAATCCGACCGTGGCCGCCCTCGTGCTGCGGGAGTGGAATTTCGCGACGGAGACCTGTGAAGCGGTCCTCCACCAATACCATCCGGAAGCTTCTCCAGATGGCGAACTCACGCCCTGGTTGGTCAATCTCGCCGGTTGGATCACGCTTGAATTGGGCTGTGGACTCGCCGGTGAAGATTCGTACTGGGCGCTGCGTCCCGAAACCCTGGCGCGGACCGAGCTCGCCGCCGCCGACCTGGAACTCTGCACGGCGGAGACGAAGATGGCCGTCGATGCGGTGCGTCGGGCTTTTGCTGATTTTTCCTAAGCTGAATCCCGTCGCCCGCCGGCGGCCGTCGGTGGATCGCACCGGCGAAAGCCGGAATGAGCCCGCCGGTCAAATACCGATCTTGATTCCCTTGCGCAGGTAGGTCGGCACGTCGAGGTCCTGGCCCTCGAACAGGTTGCGGTCGGTCTTGTCGAAGAACCCACGGCTCTCCACCTCGTTGAAGGAAAACTCGTTTTGCTCCACCGCCGGCGCGGGCGCGGCGGGCGCCGGCGGCCCGTTGGGCGCGACCGGGGTGGTCGTGACGGCCTTCGGCGGCGCCGGTTTCGAAAACGGTGTCTGGCTGCCGCGCGCACCGGCGAGCAGGCGGCGTTGCGCCGGGCTGCGGCTGCCGATGTCCGTCGTGCCCAGCACGCAGACTTCCAGGCGCTGCTGCATGCTCTCGTCGATCACCGCGCCCATGAATACATGGGAATCCTTGCCGAACTGTTCGGTGACGGCCGTCATGAGTTCCTGGACCATCGGCATCGTTAGATCGGTGCCGCCGATGATGTTCACCAGCAATCGATCGGCCCGGCGCGTAAACTCGGTCGCGTGCAGCAGGGGGCAGGACTTGAGGCTTTCCACCGCCTGCGCCGCCGCCTGCGGCCCCTCGCCGCTGCCGAGAGTGAACAGCGTCTTGCCGCCGCGCGCCTGGAACACCTGCTGGAGCGTGGCGAAATCGAGATTGATCAACCCGGTGCGGAAAAGCATGGACCAGATCGACCGGACGGCGCGGCCGATCCACTCGTCGGCCCGGGCGAACGCCTCGAGCACGCCCGTGTTGGTGCCGCACTCCTGCAGCAGCACGTCGTTGGGCAGGGGAACGACCGCGTCGCAGACGCGACGCAGGCCGACCAGGCCCTCCTCGGCCTGTTTCAACCGCCGGCCGCCCTCGAAGCTGAACGGCATGGTGACGAACGCGATCACCAGCGCCCCCTGCTCCGCCGCCACCTCGGCCACGACCGGCGCCGCGCCGCTGCCCGTGCCGCCGCCCATGCCGGCGAGCAGGAACACGAGATCGCAATCGCGCACCACCGCGGCGATCTTCTCCCGATCGGCCTCCGCCGCCTCCCGGCCGAGCTCGGGATCGCCGCCCGCCCCCAGGCCGTGCGTGACGGCGCCGCCGATGAGCACCTTGTCCTGCACCGGCGACGAGGAGAGCGCCTGGAAATCGGTGTTGATGACGGCGAGCTGCAGCCGTTCGAGATTGTCCATCTTCAGGCGGTCGATGGCGTTGGAACCGGCGCCGCCCACCCCGACGAGTTTGATGGCGATGGTCCGGTCGGTCAGGATCTCGTGGGTGAGGGGCAGCTCGGTGTGACTGGTGTCGAATTGCATGGCTCAGGAAGTGACGAAAATGCGTTTGAGATTGCTGAGGAAGCCGCCGCCGAAACGCCGTCCGGCGGCGGATCGCTCCCGCTGGGCGTGGAGGCCGTAGTAGAGCAGCCCCAGGGCCGTGCTGTAACCCGGATCGCGGAGTTCCTCGGTCACCCAGGCCGGCGCCTCGCCGAGGCGCCCCGGCACGCCGAAGATCTTGCCCGCGGCCTCGTCCAACCCCGACAGCTTCGCCGCCCCGCCCGTCAGCACGATTCCCGCCGGCGTCTGCTCGGGGGTGAACGCGGCGCCCAGCGTCTTGCGCAGCACCTCCAGCAATTCCCGGGCGCGCGCCGCCGTGATCTGCTCGATCGACTGGCGCGGAAATTGCCGGTCGCCGATGGAAAAGTCCCCGTTGAGCCACACCTTCTCCTGCTTGTCGCGCGCCCGGAGCACGGCCGTGCCGTAATGGAGCTTGATCTTCTCGGCCTGCGCGCGGGTCAGGCGCAACCCGAGGCTGAGGTCGTTCGTGAAGTGATCGCCGCCGACCGGCACGACGCCGGTCATGCACGCCACCCCGTCGCGGAAGAGAACGAAGTCGGTCGTGCCGGCACCGAGGTCGAGCACCAGCACCCCATTCTGGCGCTCCTCGGGCGAGGTGACGAGAGTGCCCGAGGCCAGGCTGGAGAGGATCAGCTCCTCCACGCGCAAGTTGAAGCCGGTGATCACGTGGATATGGTCGCCCATTTTGGCCTCGTTGCCATGCACGGTCCAATAGCCCACCTCCAGCCGCCGGCCCGTGAGATGCTCGGGGTCAGGCACGAGGCGGCCGTCGAGCCGGAATGGCCGCCGGATGTGGTGCACGACCGCGCGGCCCTCCGGCAACTCCTTCGCCATGGCCAGGCGGCACACCGTGTCAATGTCCAGCGTGCTGACGCAGTCGTCCGCCGCATTCACGTTCATCGACGCCTCGTTGTAGAAGCCCTCGAGATGCGCCCCGGTCTGGGCGAGGTACACGCCTTCGATCGGCGCCCCGGCCCGCTCCTCCGCCATCTGCAAAGCGGCGTGGGTGCAGCCGCTGGCCTCCTTGTAGTCGACCACGCCGCCCTTGATCACGCCGCGCGCCGGGCTGGTGCCCAGGCCGACGAGGTTGAGGGCGCGCCCGCGATTGAGCTCGCCGACAAGGACGGTCACCTTGGAGGTGCCGATCTCCACGGCACCGATCAGTCTGGTCTTAGAAATCACGTTTGGGTTTGGGTTGGAAGGGGGTGGTAGGGGGAGAGGGTTTTTCCGGCTGAAGCGGGGGCGCATCGCGCAAACGCACTGGCACCTGGCTGCCGAGGGCCAGGTTGACCTGCTCCAGAGCCGGCGCGCCGTTGACGCGCAGGTTCTCCACAATCACGTGCAGCTTCGCCAGCTGCCGGGAGTAGTCTTCCCGCGCATTGAGCACGATCTTCGGAATCTCCTGCGACTGCACCATGAGCTCGTCGTCCGAGGCGAGTCGGGCGAGTGAGATGATCTGCCAGCCCTCCACGGACTCCGGCACCACCTCGCGCGCCGCCGCCAATAACGCTGCGACCTGCTCCAGGCCCGCGATCGGTTCGAAACCGTTCTTCTCGGCCCGCCTGAGCTGCACGCCATCGAGCCAGGGCAACCGGGCCACAGCCGGTTCCCCATAGCCCGCGCCGGCATAGGCCACGCCGTCGCGCGCCACTAACAAAGTGGTCGGCACGGCGGCGCCAATCTCCACCGACAGGCGGGCGACCGGCGTGCGTTCCTGTACCGTCACGACCAGCGCGTTGTCGCCGAAGCGCCGCCGCAGCACGGCACTGCGCACCTGGCCCGACGCCAGCAGCCGCCGTTCGAGGACGCGGAGATCCAGCGCCATGAGGCTCGCCTTGGGCGGCAGCATGAGGGTCCGGTCGAGCCACGCGCGGTCCAGCACCCCGTCGGTCGCAAACACCACCTGCCGCAGCGGGACCGTCTGACCCGCGTCCTTGAGCCACGCGGGATTGCCCTGCCAGGTGTCGTAGACCTCGAACACTGCCCAGGCACAGACCGCGACGAGCACCCCCAACCCCGCGACCTTGAGACCGGCCCGCAGACGGCGCCGGTGCCCCTCGTGCGACATCGCGCGCGGCCGGACGCCCTGACGGATATCCTTCCAGGAGTGGGTCGGCGGCGGCAATGACGCGGGTGCATTCACAGCACATCCCCCCATTCCCGGCCGTACAGCAGTACCTCGGGTTCGAGCGTGATGGCGCGGGCCTGACGCACGCGCTCGCGGACGCGGCGCATGAGCAGGATGATGTCCGCACTGGCAGCCCCGCCCCGGTTGATGATGAAGTTGGCGTGCACGGGCGACACCTCGGCGTCCCCCACCCGCTCCCCCTTGAGCCCGAGTTCGTCGATCAGTTGGCCGGCAGAAACGCCCGGCGGATTCTTGAAGATACAGCCGGCGCTGGGTTCGCGCGGCTGGGTTTCGGCCCGTTGCCGCCGGTAAACGCCGACCTGGCGGCTGATATCCTCGCTCTCAGCCCGGGCCGCCGGTCGCAGCAAGACGCCGAGCGCAAACGCGTTAACCAATTCGCGGCACTCCCGGTAGGTCACGTTCATCTCGGCTTTCCCCAGGACGCGGATCTCCCCCGCCAGCGTCATCAGCTGGACCTCTTCCACCACGCTGAAGAACCAGCCGCCCATGGCGCCCGCGTTCATGCGGAGGGCGCCGCCGACGGAGCCAGGAATGCCCTCCAAAAACTCAAAACCGCCCAACCCCGCCTGCGTCGCAAAGCCGCAGAGGTGCTTCAGCCGCAGTCCGGCGCCCGCCCGCAGGCGGCCGTCGGGACGGAGTTCGCAGCTTTGCCAGACCGAATGCGCGAGCGAGATCACGAGGCCGTCCACGCCCTCGTCCGGCACGACCAGGTTGGAACCGCGGCCCAGCGCGTACACTTTCACCCCTCGCGCTGCCGCCTCGCGTAGCAGCAGCTGCAGGTCGGCCACGGCCGCGGGTTCGGCATAGAGTCTGGCGGAACCGCCAACGCGCAGGGTGGTTTTCGGGGCCAGCGGTTCCTCGCGCGTGAGCCGCGTTTCAGGCGACAACCGCGATTGCAGTGCTTCCACGAACTGCTCCCAAAATGGAACCCGGGCGTCCTCTTCCTCCAGCCTGTCCGCCAAGGCATGCGCGAGGTGGTCGATGTCACCGGCCCCGACGAACGCCATGCAGTCCCCCGGCCGCAGCGCGGCGCGCAGCCGGCCGACAAAGATCCCATCCCGGCCCGGTAGATGGGTCACCGGCACCCGTGCGCCAGACCGGGCGATTTCGTCCCGCAAGTCGGCGGTGGTCCCGCCGGGCACGGGCAGCTCGCCCGCCGGGTAGACGTCGAGCAGAAACAGTTCGTCCGCGAGTGTCAGGGCAGCAGCGAACGCGGCTTTGAACTGGGCCGTGCGGCTGAACCGGTGCGGTTGGAACACCACCACCAACCGGCCCGTCGCACGTTGGCGCAGGCTCGTGAGCAGCGCCCGGATTTCCGCGGGATGGTGGGCATAATCCTCGAGCAATGTGAGTTGGTCGGTCGCGCGGAGCACGCTTTGCCGCCGGCGGACGCCCGGATAGTCGGCCAGCAGCTCCGCGGACAGCGGCGCCCCCATGAGGTGGGCGGCGGCAAGGGCCGCGGTGGCGTTGTGGGCGTTGAACGCACCCGCCGCCCGGACCAAGACCTCGAGCGCGGGGAATCCTCCCGCCAAAGCCAGCACCATCCGCCCCGCTTCCTCGCGCAGCGACGCCGCGCGGTAATGTCCCGCCGGCCCGAACGAAAAAGACCGGGTGGCGCTGCCCGTCACGACCCGCTCCGACATGGCGCTGGCCGGGTCGAAGACCACCGCCGAGCGGGTGCGGGCAACCAGCGCCCGGAACGCCTGCTCCAACTGTTCGACCTGCGGGTAATGGTCCGGGTGATCCCAGTCGAGGCTCACCAGCACGGTGATCTCCGGGGAGAACCGATCGATCGTCCCGTCGCTCTCGTCGATCTCGGCCACGACCCAGTCGCCTGCGCCGGCCCCGCCGGGCGCCATCGCTTCGCCGGCGAAAAGCCCCCCCAGCAGCCAGCCGCAGGGGAAACCGGCCCGCCGCAGGGCCGTAATCAGCATGCCGGTGGTGGTCGTCTTGCCATGGGCGCCCACCACGGCCACGAGCTTTCGGCCCCGCAAGACTTCCGCCAGCACCTCGCCGCGCCGTGCCTGCGGCAATCCGCGAGCCGCCGCAGCGGCCCGGGCCGGATGGTCGGCGCGAATCGCGGAGGAATAGACCAAAAGACCGGTGCCGGCGGGCACCTCACCCGCCTGCGTGATCCGCACGCCCGCGGGTTCCAGCCACCGCAGCGTAGCCGGGGTGAGCGCGTCGTCCTCGCCGCTGACCACCAGCCCGGATTCCCGCAGGTAGAGGGCCAGCGGGGCCATGCCCGTGCCGCCGACTCCCACGAGATGGGCCGAACGGACCTCGCGGTCGAAAAGCCGGACGGAGCCCGAGGCGCTCATGCCGCCTCCTTGTCCGCCCCCACTCCGGTGAGCCGGCCGGGTGCCGCCCCGGCGCGGGCCGGGACCAGGCTCTCGAGATCGTCCAGCACCACCTCGAGCGAATTGGCCCGCTCCATCCGATGCAGGTTCTCGCGGAATTTGCGCAGGAGCCAGTCGTTGAAAATCGTGTCCCGCACTTCCTGTTCGAGGTCGGCCAGGTATTGCTGGTCGACCACGATGCCGCCCCCCTGCTGTTCGAAAAACCGGGCGTTGGCCCACTGGTGGTTGTTGGCCGAATGCGGGAAGGGGATAAGGATGGCGGGGACCGCGCAGCGAATGAGTTCGGCAATCGTGCCGGCGCCGGCCCGCGAAACCACGAGGTCGGCCGCCGACAGCAGGGTGGCCATGTCATCGCAAAACCGCATGAAAACCGCCTTCACGACGCGGCCCGAGGGCGTTCGCAACGTGCGCACCTCGTCGCCCTCCTGGCCGAGCCCGGTGACACAGCAGACCTGGATCCCCTCGGCCGCCAGGCTTTCCACCCGCCCGCTGGCCCATTGGTTGAGCGCTGAGGCGCCCTGGCTGCCGCCGAAGACGACCAGCACCTTTTGCGAAGAGTCGAAACCCAACCGGGCCTGCGCCGCCTCGCGCGGGAGACGCATGATCTCCCGGCGGACCGGGAGTCCAACATTGCGCACAGCGGCCAGACGTGCGCCCGCCAGGTGGACGCCCGGCGGCAGATACAGTCGCTGGGCCAGCCCCCCGAGCAGCCGGATGGCGCGACCCGGCACGTGGTTCGCTTCGTGCAGTGCGACCGGCCGGCGGAACAGCGCCGCGACCAAGATGATGCCTGAGGTGGTGAAGCCGCCAAACCCGACGATCACGTCGGGCCGCCAGCGGCGGATGATGCGCATGCTGAACAGGAATGCGGCCGCCTGCTGCCAGCCAAAACGCATCAGCCCGACCGGGTGCAGCGTGAGGGCCGTGCCCGGGATCCGCTCGAACCGCAGGTGCGGATACTTGGTGACCAGGCGCGCATCGACCTTCTTGTGACTGATCAGCAGGATGGTCTCGTGCCCGCGCGCGCCGAGTCCCTCAGCCAGGGCAATGCCCGGCGAGAGGTGCCCACCCGTGCCGCCGCACGCGATAAGGAACCGGCTCATTGCGCCCGTCCTCCCCGCCCGCCCGGCGCCGCCGACCCCCGGATTGTCGTCACGCCGTGACCTCCTTGAAAACGCGGTCGCGGCGCATGAGCGCGGGCTGGGTCCAAGTCCGCTGGGTGTTGAGAAAAACCCCGACCAGCACGCCCATCAGCAGCAGGTTCGACCCGCCCGCGCTGATGAAAGGCAGCGACATGCCCTTGGTCGGCAAGCAGCCCGTCACGACCCCGAGGTTGATCAGGGCCTGCAGGACGATGAGTAGCAGGCAGCCCGCCACGAGCAGAAACTGGAAAAGGTTGGGTGCTTTGCGCAGGTGCAACAACCCCGCCACGAAAATGACCGTGAAGAGCGCGACGACACCGAGCGTGAAGAACAGTCCCAACTCCTCGCCGATCACGGCAAAGATGAAGTCGGTGTGAACCTCGGGCAAAAAGCTGTTCTGTTGCCGGCCCTGTCCGAGCCCGACGCCGTCGACGCCGCCCGCCGCGAAGGCAACGATGGCCTGCCAAAGCTGATAGGTGCCGGCGCTCTTGTTGCCCTCGACGTCCAGAAACGCGGTGAACCGCGCCAGCCGGTTGGGGTTGTGCAGGACCGCCACCGTCAGCACGCCCGCCGCGCCCGCCAGCGCAGACACCAAGTAATGCAGCCGCGCGCCCGCGAGAAACAGCAGGACGACCCCCAGCGTGAAGGTCAGCGCCGCCGTCCCAAAATCAGGCTCGAGCAGGATGAGCCCGGAGAACAAGGCAATCCAGGCCAGCGGCACCGCGCAGCCGCGGACGAATTCGCGCATCCGCGTCTGATGGAGCGCGAGGTAATGGGCCAGGCCGAAAACCATCGCCAATTTGGCCAGTTCGGAGATCTGGAGCCGCACCGGCCCGTAGCCCAGCCACCGGCGGCTTCCCTTCACGGCAATGCCGACGCCCGGCACCAGCACGAGGAGCAAACCCAGCAGGCACACGATTGCAAAAACCCAGACGTAGCCCCGCGCTTCCTCCAGGTTCAGCCGGCTGACCAGGAAACAAGCCGTGCCCGACAGCACGAACCAGAACAACTGCTTCGCGAGGTAGAAGTACGGGTCGTGGTTGAGCGACACGCTCGCGCTGAACAGGACGGTGAGGCCGAGGATCGAAAGGCTCAGGACGCAGACGAGGATCGTGGTCGCGGGATTGACAGCCGGGACCCGAGGCGGGCGTTCACGCGGTTCTTTGGGCATGCTGGTGGACACGGAGAAGGTGGTTCGATGCGGGCACGCGACGCTCCGCCCAGCCTCGTCTTCGCCCGGAGGGCGGAAGGAGCGGGGCCAATCGCAGGCGGAATGGCACGACTGCAGAAAACCTTACGGGGACTTGGGCGCGCCAGCGTCATCAATCTTGATGACCGGCACATTGTCCTGCTGCTTCAGACCCGCGTCGAGATCCTGATCCGGAGGCGGCGTCACCGGGGCGGGCGCCGGAGCCGGGGCCGGGATCGGTGCGATCGTCGCGGGATGGACGGAGACGGCGGGCGAACCCGCGGAGGCGGGCGCCGGACCGGCGGAGGCCGCCGGGGCGGTCACGGTGGGTGTGCCGGTCGCGGTGTAGCCCGGGATCACGAGTTCCTGACCGGCGCGGATCTTCGTCGGATCGGCAATGTTGTTCGCGACGAGCAGATCCTTTGTTTTCACCTGGTACTTCCGCGCGATCGCGCCGATCGTCTCACCCGATTTGACGACGTGAACGACCGAGCCATCCGGCTTCTTCACCGGAGCGGCGATGACCGGGGCCGGCGGCGGGGTGTAACTGGAGGGAAGTTTCAACTCCTGCCCGACGCGTACGTAGTCGCTCTTCAGGTCATTGACCTTTTTCAACTCGGCGCTCGTCGTGCCCGCGCGGTGGGCGATCGTCACGAGCGTGTCGCCCGCACGGACGGTGTACATGCCGCCGGAACTGAGATCGGAGCCGCCCATGGTCGCCGCCGACCCACCCGGCGCCTTGCCAGGGATGAGCAGCTTCTGCCCGATGGACAACGTCGACGAACTCGTGAGTTTGTTCACCTTCTGCAGCTCCAGGACGGTGGTGCCGTTCTTTTTCGCGATCCGGGAGAGGGTGTCGCCCGAGACCACCGTGTAGGTCTTGGCCGGAGTGACATCAGGCGGCGGCGCGCTTTCCAACGCCGACGCCGCAGGCGTGCCGGGGCGCGTCGGACTGTAGCGGATGACCGGCGAGCTGGAGAAATCGGTGGACGCGGGCTGGGCCGCCGGGGCCGAGCCCACCGGAGCAACGGCGGGCGCAACGGCCGGAGCTGTGTCGGACACGACGGGCGCCGTCCCCTGGCTGGTCGAGCGACAGCCCGGGTTGACGAACATGAGGAAGAAGGCGACGACGTGAACGGCCACGACGACACCGAGGATTTTGAGAATATTCATGGCGAGGGACGGTGGTGAGAATTATGGTTCGAGGAGTACGCGAATGGCTACTGAAAAGTGCACGTGGCGCCAAGGTGACGCACGAGTTTTTCGAATTGTTCGCCGCG
>Ga0182017_10003455_pt1 | contig 11797 bp, 6 predicted proteins | sample 712E3DmetaG_FD_120492 | JGI IMG/M metagenome (GOLD analysis project Ga0182017, IMG submission 120492) | Permafrost microbial communities from Stordalen Mire, Sweden - 712E3D metaG | ecosystem: Environmental > Terrestrial > Soil > Wetlands > Permafrost | place: Sweden: Stordalen | collected... | reverse complement strand
ATCTCGAGTGGAAACTTCACGAATGTCCACCGGTACACGACTTCCAACACCAAGAAGCTCAGCGACGACGGTTCTGTCACCGTGACCAACAATTCCTTCACGGTTTCGCTGGACGCCCAGAGCTTGACCACATTCGTAGCCGACGGCACGGCCCCGTGATGTCCAGAAACTCATCGCGAAAATTGTGGTCAGGACCCAGAAACCGCAGAAAAACCCGCCCCGGCGGGCCGCGCGGACGCCGCCAGCACCGTGCCGATGCGGTCCGTCAGGATTCTCCGACCCTCAAAAAAACCTATCCCCAATGACTATGGCCCCTTCGCTCTGACCGCTGCGTTTCAGTACTTGCCCGGCCGCAAGAGCGATGCTGGAACCTCGCCAGCGTACGAGTACCCGTACTGTTCCCAGTAGCCAGTGATCGCGTGATCGGTGACCTCGATGCGCGAGAGGTATTTGGCGTTCTTGTAGCCGTACAAACGCGGCACCACCAAGCGCACCGGAAAACCGTGCGCGAGCGGCAGCGTGGATCCGCCGACTCCGTAGCCGAGCAAGGTGCGTGGCTCGCGTGCGACGCTGATGGGCAGCGATTCGCTGTACTCCCCGCCCACGCTGTAGAAGCTGACGTACGTGGCGGACGGGTCCGCCCCGGCCAAGTCCAGCATGTTGGCGAGGGACACTCCGTTCCAGGGCACGTCGTCGACTGACCAGCCTTCGACGCAATGAAAATCGGTCACCTGGTCCTGCCGGGCGAGGGCAATGAGATCGGCGAAACCAAGCGAAAGAGGATTGCTTGTCATGCCGTCGACGGTAAGCGTCCAGCTCGCCAGGATGTCGACCAGGTTTTGCGAATCCACCGTGTTTTCGTACCAGTCATTGAAAATGGGGTCGGTGCCGGGGCCGGGCTGGAAGTCGAAGCCTTGCGCGTCTGCGCCCTCGGTTGGGCCGTCCTCGCTGGCGGCATCGGGCTGCCGACTATTTGGGCTGTTCGTGCCCAGGCACGCCGAGAGCGCATCGCCGCCGAGTGCCAATACCGCTGCGTTGCCAAGCCAACCCAGCAGGGTTCGACGCTCGACCGTACTCTGCGCAACCACGGACGGCAGGTGTGGCTTCACTAGTTGGTTGGATGCCCTCGCGGGAAGGTCGGTTCGCGAGCGCGCCAGCCGCATGAGCCCGGCGATGAATTCTCGGACAGCACGCCAGTCAAACGCGCCGCGCTCATTTCCATTGACGCGAAACACACGGCCGCTGGCAGGATCACAATTGCCGCAACGAGTAGCGGAATCCCCGTTTCCTCACCAGTTCCTCGGACCCCGGAAATCTTCAATGATATTAGGGCCGACGCAGTTGCGTACACAAATGCGCGGAAGGTCCTCGCTCACGGCTGGGTTCCGATTTTTCGACCCTATTTCGCGGGTTCTCAGCCCTGCAGGAGATGCGCCCAACGATCTCCACGCCAGCGGCAGAGGACGGAACGCAAGATGCTCACACACAAGTCCAGCAGATTCTCGAGCGGCAATCCTGGAGGTGGCCGAATTTGCCGGGCCAGCCCACGCGAAACTGGAGTGTCCGCCACCACGCAGAGTGGTGCGCTATCGGGCGCCCGCCCCAAACATCTCCACGAGGAGTTCCCCCGATGAAGCGATTTGCAAGAAGAACGCTCATGACGGCCGCTTTCGTGCTTGTTACGTCCCCCACAGCCGCAGCCACGAAGCCGATGATCAATTACTTTCAGCCTATGCCCATCGTGGGGAAGTTGTCCACGACCGTGTGGGGGGCGTCGACCGTCGGCCCGCGCGATCCGGCCAATGGACTCGAAGATAACGGGGCCGCTGGGGGGGTAGGTCCTCAGCAGGAAACCAATTTCTATTGGGACGGGAAGATCCTATACGGGAACGATGGGAAGTACCATCTCTATGCTACCCACTGGGACCACAGCAATGGATTCGGCCCGCCAGGAGGAGGGTCGACCGGCTGGAAGAACTCGATCCCCATGGAATCCATCAGCGATAACGTCATGGGGCCGTACGTATCCCAAGGCAATTGCTATACGAAGAACCTAGAAGGCAACGACATGGGGCATAACTTGACTGCGCTCATTGCGCCCACCGGCACGAGCCCCTATACGCTCTCCGTGGGTGAGATCGTGCCGGGCCAAATGTTCAGCGCCAGCTCTCCCAATGGGCCGTGGACTTCCCTGGGTCTTGCCCAGACCACTACCAACGGGCACAGCGGGTGCGGCAGTACGTCCTCCAATTTTACCTTCACCGTAGGTCATGATAATCGATTCTGGGCCACGTCGCGCGCTGGCTGTGTCATGGACAGCGACCAAGTCCTAGGGCCCTACAAAATTGAGACCAATAGCGTCCTTCCAAACCTAGAGAATAACGACAACCACGACGCTGAAGATGAGTGTATTTGGTACAGTGGGGGCTATTACCACATCGTCTTCAATTACTGGCCTGTGCAAAGAGCCTATCACATCATGTCCAAGGATGGGATAAACAACTGGACAAGCACGGGCCTCGCCTACCAGGCTGCTCAAACGCCGGCAAATGCGAACTCGAATTGGCTCCGGTACACAGACGGCACGGTCAACGTATGGCACAACATGGAGCGGGTGGGCGTCATTGTGGAGAACGGCCACGCTACGCACTTCACTTTTGCCGTCACGGACGTGAACAAGAACGTCACCGGTATCAGTCAGGGCGGGAGCAAGATCCTGGTTGTCCCGTTCAATGGCGTGCAATTCGATTGCGACAACGGCGACCAGGCTTCTTGCGACGAAGTCGGAGCGGGCGCGGGGGGCATCGACGGTGGCGGAGGACCGATTCCTGTGGACGGCGGCACGGGGGGAAAGGTGACCGCGGATGCCGGGCGCGGTGCTGGCGGTGCGACTGGCACTGGCGGCTCTAGCGGAACGGGCGGTGTCACCGGAGCGGGTGGATCGGGGAACAGCGGGGGAGCTATTGGCACCGGCGGCGCCACGAACAGTGGGGGCGCGAATGGTACGGGCGGTGCTACCACGGCGGGCGGGGCCACGAGCACAGGCGGTTCCACCAGGGTGGGCGGGACCATGAGTTCAGGCGGCGCCACGGGCGGGGCGGGCGGAACGGCTGGGGCTGTAGGTGCTGGCGGTGCGTCCAGCGCGGGTGGGGCGATGAGCGCGGGCGGTTCAGCGGGCGCGGGAGGCGCAGTTGCGGCCAGCGGCGCGACCAGAACAGGCGGCGCGACGGTGACGGGTGGCTTGCCGAGCACAGGGGGCGCATCTGTGAGTAGTTCGACGAATATGGGCGGATCTACAGGCTCAGGAGGAACGGCTGGAGCCACGACCTCGTCCGACAGCCGGGCGAATGCGACAGGCAGTGGTTGCAATTGCAAACTGAGTGAAAATGGCTCGAACCCAACTTCTCGAGAGAACTGTGGTTTCTTCCTGCTCAGCCTCGCGTGGGCTGGACTGCATTGGCTCCGCCGGACCAAACGCCGGCACGTGCCACGAACTGCCGTTTGATTCCCACTGGAAACGATCGCCCAGCTGCACGTACGGCGTAGGCCCGGTTGCACGTCGCGAGAGGCTCGGCGGGTTGCTCAGTTTCTATTGCCGAGAAGCGGCTTGAGCGGTTACCACCGCGTTTTGGTACCAGACGGCATTGATCTACGAACAACCCGAATTGAAGCGGTCGGTGCCGGTCCAGGTGCAGGTACCGCTGATACAGTCGATGAGGTTGTTGTTCCAGCTCTTCGCGCCAAGGTCGAAAATCTTGTACCAGCCGTTGTCGTCCCAGACCGAAGTCGGAATGCCATTCGGGTTGGCGTTCTGTTTGTCCAGCTTCTGGTACCAAGAACGAATGTTGTTACAGTCCATTGTGGTGTAACGGCTTTCCCAGGCCACGCCCCACTCTCCGATATAGACAGGCATGCCTTTGCCCACTGATTTCGCCCACGACAGCATCGTATCCATGGGCCCTGAGATGTTGCTGTCGGTCCACGCATCAGTGTAGTCGCCCTGGTCGTTGCCACAGAAGGTCCAGGGGTCGTAGTGGTGGAAGGTCGACATCAAATAGGCGTCCTGGCCTCCGCCCACGCCGTCGAGGCTGGTCCAGACGGTTGCCATCTCAGCGGCGCCGAACCATTGATTGCCTCCGATGATCACAATGCGAGCCGGGTCAACCGCCCGGATCTTCGCGTAGGCCAAAGCAGTCATGGTTTTGAGATCCGCGGCTGGCATCGCCGTTGAATCGGATCTGTGCGGCTCGTTCAGGATCTCGAAAAGCAGCCGGTGATCGCGGCTGGAAAAGATGCTTGCGATGTCCGACCAAAGGCGTTCAAGCACCGACGAGCGGCTGTTGGTCTTGAGGGTGGTCTCGTGGTGGGCATTGATGACCACGTACATATCGGTCTTGGCCAGCGCGTAGTCGACGACCTGCTGGATCACCGCGAGCCGCGGGTTGTTGCGATTGACGTCGCCTACATTCGCGTCGTTCACTAGTAGGTCGCCGCCCACGGGCTCGGTCCACGTGATGGGGATGCGCACATTCCTGAACCCCTTGGCGTAGTAGGCGTCGATCTTGGCGCTCGAAGTCGCGAGGGTACGGTCATTTTGCGTCGCCTCGAACGTCTGTCCGAGATTGAAGCCCTTACCCATGCTCGCTGCGGCCTTGGCAGCCGTAGTTGCTGTGACCGTGCTTCCGCTCGAACTGGAACTGCCACCAGTGGACGCGGTACCTCCCGAACCAGGGTTGCCTCCCGCTGCCAGGGTCCCACCCGATGCCTGGCGACCACCACCGGACGCGGTTCCCCCGGAGCTGGCGCTGCCGCCCGTGGCCATTGTTCCAGCCAAACTGGCGCTGCCACCTGTGGCCGCAGTTTCACCCGAGGTGGAGTTGCCACCGTTGGACGACGACCCGCCCGAGCCGGAGCTGCCAGCGCTGGACGGGGACCCACCTGAGCCAGAGTTGCCGCCGCTGGACGAGGATCCGCCCGAGCGGGCATTGCCGCCTGTGGCCACCGCTCCACCCGAGCTGGCGCTGCCGCCCGTGGCCACGGATCCGCCCGATGCCAGGCCACCGCCGCTAGCCACGGTTCCGCCCGAGCTAACCCTTCCGCCGCTGGCCACAGTTGCACCCAAGTTGGAGCTGCCGCCGATAGCCGCTGAGCCACCCGACGCTTGCCGACCACCGCTGGATGCGACTGTACCCGAGTTGGAACCGCCTCCGCCGGATGCCTGTCCTCCCAACGCAGGGTTTCCGCCGGTACTCTGGCTTCCGCCCGCAGCATGGTCGGTGCCACTGGTTTGCGAGCAGGCGGCGAAGGAGAGGAACAGGACAGCAGACAAGAGCGTTCGGAGCGAATGGTTGGTCATCTAGGGTGATTCCTTGACTCGGGAAGGATCGCGTCTCGCGATCTGTGGTATCGGTGGAGATGATCGGGCGATTGTCCTGCTTATGCCGAGCTCGGCATAGTCATGAGCGATTCCAGCCTTAGGCTCAGTCTCCCTGAGGTGGGGGGCTGCTTCAGTTAGCCACCACGGTTGCGTTTGTGAAATCAATGGTTCCACTTCCACCCATTGCCTCTACAAGGAGCTTGGCCTCGAACATTTTCCCGAGTGTCATGCCTAGACTGGCCCACTCCTTGAAGTGTGCGGAAATAGATATGTGTCCGCACTGGCGAGCCGATTGGCGGACACTGAAGAACTGCTGAAATGTCGCCGTGCCCTGAATGGAAGGTTGATTGGTTTGCGTGTGCGTATAGACATCGTACGTACCCCCATCAACGGTAAATGTGCCCTTCTTGGTTGCATTGGAACCAGGGTTAAAGCCTATCCACTCCTCGACGATGTAGAATTCCACGAGAGGGCTAACCGACCACCCATAGATTCCTGTATATACATTCGTGTTGCTTATCCCCGTCTTTGTGTACGCGTAGTCTGCTGAAACCGTTCCTAGTTGGTCGTATGTTTTGTCCGAATTCCACGACAAGCCGGCACGGGTTAGCAGATCCCCACCAGAGGCCATGTTCCATTGTGCCTTGAACGCGGCACCAACATTGTAGAAGGTTCCGCAATTGGTCCCAGTGGTTGAATCCGAAAGCCATACTGAATACCCGACGCCGTCACCCAAAGTGCCCGTGGTCGACGAGCAGTACTTCGTCCCGCCGGTCAAGGGGGTACTCACCGCGCAAGCGCCCGTTGTGCCGCCCGTCGTGGCGCCACCGGTCCCCGCGCCGCCTGTGGTTTGCCCACCGGTCCGTGCGCCACCGGTCCCCGCGCCGCCTGTGGTTTGCCCACCGGTCCGTGCGCCGCCGGTCCCCGCGCCGCCCGTGGCTTGCCCACCGGTCGCGGCGCCGCCGGTCACTGCGCCGCCCGTGGCTTGCCCACCGGTCGCGGCGCCACCGGTCACTGCGCCGCCCGTCACTAGCCCTCCGGTCGCTGCGCCACCGGTCACTGCGCCACTTCCGCCAGCGCCAGCCTTGCCGCCGCCCGAAACGCCACCACCCGAGCCGCTTCCGCTCGAGCCCGAGCCACCGGAACCATTGCCACCGACGGTTTCAGCGCCGCCTGCGCCGGTCGTGCCGCCTGAACCGGTTGCGCCGGCGTTTGCAATCGCGCCTCCTGCTCCACCTGTATCGCTGTTGCCAGCGACTACGTAGCCGCCGAGGGCGTTAGTCCCGCCCATGGCCGATCTCGTGCCACCCGTGGCCATCACACCCCCTGTGCCGCTCGTGCCGCCCAGAGACGGAGTACCTCCCGCTGGACGGCTCGAAAGGACAGTCGTTCCACCTATTTCCTGCGCCGGGGTGCCGTTGCTGCCGTCAGGTGCGCACGCCAAGAGACCCAGCGCCGTAAGCGAAGCGATCATCTTTGGTGTGCGCCAATACATCCAAGACTCCTTCTTGCTAGTCACACGTCCCGGAGCAGGGAACAAAGGTTCCCTCCGTGGCCGCAATCGTCGCCGTGCCGTCTGTCAGCCCAGTCGCGCTGGCGGTCACCGTGATGGTTCCAGCACCCGTGGCCTGAACGATGGCGTAGGCCGCGCCTCCACTGGTGCTGCGTACATTTCCGCGGAATGTCTCTTGCTGCTGGCTTCCGCTGTCGACGGCAACGATGGTTCCCGGACCGCTAATCTTGAACGTCACCGAGGTATCCGTAGACACCTCAGCCTTGACGAATGAGATGTCGGACAGGTCGTTCAGAAGCGTGGGGTGATCCGCTGTGAGCACGATCTTACCCGCCACGGCAGCGCTGGGTGGAGCCGACTGAGAAGACGCCCCCCAAATCTTGGCCCACTGGTAGCCGAGCGGACGCACAGCACCCATTTCGTCCATGAGGTGGTTCCCGACTCCCCCCATGGTGGGCCACTTGCCGTCCGACTCGCCCATGTAGTCAACGCCCGTCCACATGAACTCGCCCGTGAGTCCCGCGTTGCCCGTGACGCTGGTCCATGTGCTTGTTTCGGTGCCCACCTCGGTGATGAGGCCGCACTTGGTAGGCGAGGTTGCCCCATTTGAAATGGCGACGGCGACGTTGTAGTTGTCGCCCCATACATCGAGTAACTTTGCGGTTGCTCCGGTGGTGTCTCCGGCCGTGCCGGGATCAAGCAGGGCCTGGGTGTCATAGTGGCTCGGGTCGAGTTCGTGACTGATGGCGACCATCTCGGTGAGGATGGGAGTACGCGAGCTTATCGAATCGTGGATTTCGTTGCCCATGCTGTAAAGAGCCACGCTGGGGTGGTTGCGATCCCGCATGATGAAGCCGGTAAAATCGACCTCCCACCACTTTGTGCCGGTGGCGGACTTGGGCAGCGCGGGCATTCCGGTCGGAGTCGTCGAGGCCTTGTTGAAGTACATCGAGTAGTCGCCCTTGTCTTGGTACTTCATGTTGCTCCACACGTCGGTGAACTCATCGAGGACGAGAAAACCCATCCGATCCGTCAGGTCCAAGAATTCTGGTGAGGGCGGATCGTGGGCCGTGCGGATGGCGTTCACGCCAATAGCCTTGAGCTGGGCCAGCCGCCTTTGCATGGCGCGCGCTGGCGCCGCCATTCCGAGCCCATGGTAATCTTGGTGGTTGGCAACGCCCTGGAACTTCAGGCTCTTGCCATTTAGGGTCATTCCCCCGCTGAATTTGAGGTCCCGGATGCCGAAGGGGGTTACGTCGTCGTCCACCGTGGTCCCGCCGACCAGGACATTGGTCAGCACCTGATACATGTTCGGTGTCACGAGATCCCAGAGCTTGGGGTTCGCGACCGAAACATCCATGGCAAAGCTGGCTGATGCGCCCGCAGCGATGGTCTGCGCTGCCGCCGAAACGGGCGCGAGCGCCGCGCCGCCGGCAGGACTCACAATGGCCTCAACGCTCACAATTTGAGACGATGTGCCCGAATTGACGACTGAGGTTGTGACGTGGACGGTGGCCGACGCAGCCGTCGGACTGGGCGAATTGACGAATGTAGCGTACTGGTCGATGTGAACCGGATCGGTCGCGATGACGCGGACGCGGCGGTAGATTCCAGCACCCGCGTAGAAGCGCGAGGCCGGCTGGATGCTGGTGTCGGTCTTGACGGCAAGCACGTTCTCTGCGCCAAACTTGATGTTCTTCGTCATGTCGTAACGAAAGCTCACGTAGCCATAGGGATGATTCCCGAGCTGGGTTCCGTTGACATAGACGGTGCTGTTGCCCATCACGCCGTCAAATTCGATGTAGACCTGCTTGCCCGCTGTGACGCTCGCGGGAAGCGTGAAGTGGGTGCGGTACCAACCGATTCCCGACGGCAAGTAGGCCCCCCGGCCAGTGGTCGCAGCATCCTGTGCGAAGGGTCCCTCGACCGCCCAGTCGTGCGGGACGTTCACCGGGCGCCATGCGGAATCCGGGAAGGCCGCTGCGTCCGCACCCGCCGCGTCCCCCTTGTTGAACAGCCAGTTGCGGTCAAGGAGCATGATGGCGCGCACTCGACTGCCGGGTGGCTGCAGAACAACTGCGCCCCCTCCACCCGTCGTCCCGCCGGGGGCAGACGTCCCACCCGTCGCAGCCACGCCGCCGGAGCCAGCCACGCCGCCGGAGCCAGGTACGCCGCCGGAGCCAGGTGTGCCGCCACTGCCTGCTCGCCCGCCAGAAGTGACGACCCCTCCCGCTGCAGTTACACCACCTGTCGCGGCCACGCCGCCCAATCCGACTAGACCACCCGTGGCAGCCACACCAGCCAAACCGAGCTCACCGCCTGTAGCCGAAGCGCCGCCAACGCTCCCAGCCTTGCTGCTGCCGCCAGTCGCCGTAATTCCACCTTCCCCGGAGATTCCGCCGGTACTGGCGGCGATGCTTCCCGCGCTGGATCCACCCGTCTGAACACTGGCATCATTGTTGTTCTCCGCCGTACTGCTTCCACTGCGACAGCCGGCCGCCAGCGGCGCACCGGCCAGCAGCACGATAAGAAGAGGTCTGGTTTGGCAGATCTTGTGCATGGGGCTACTCCTGGAAAAGATCGAAAACAACACTTACGAGAGTATTGCAGACTGAGTAACTCGCCGTGGATTCTGGGTGCTCCACGTCACGTTCGTCTCGGCCATCCGCCGAATCAGGTCTTCGGTGTTCGTCGTCATCGGCCCATCGCCTCAATTGGTCGCTGACACGCTCGAGGTACCCGTCGCCGCGCACGATCTCTCGGTAGCCCGGGACGGTTCCAACCCACGTGCCCAGCCGGACGTTCGGCGCATCCGTGAGGTACATCGTCGGAAGGCCCATCAGCGCGGGGCCATCCATGCCCGCGGTGGTGACCCCGAGCTGGCCGACCAGGCCGTGCGCTCGCTTCAGATGCTCGATGAACTGGAGCTGCGCGCGCCGCATGTCGGCGCCTTGGAAGAAGGGCTCCTTCCAAAAGAGCGTCATGTCGACGGCGTCCGACGGGAGCAATTCGCCGTCACGGATGGCGTCGCCAACCAGGACAGGCACGAAATTGGCGGCCAGCGCTCGTCGGGCAAGCTCGACTAGCTCGGGGTGCGTCGTGTTTCGCGTGGGATGGTGCGCGCCGTAACGGACCCAGAGGAGAACCTTCCTTCCCGCCGAAACGCCGGCGAGTCTGCGATCGGCCCAATCGATCACCGCCTGCGGGATGGGCGCGTCGCCGAGGAACGCGGCCCGCAGCTTTCGCTGCGCGGAGAGAGGGTCGGCGCGGAAGGCGCGCGCGACGATCGCGGGCAGGTGCTTGTTCGCGCGCGGGCGCGAGCGATACGGCTGGATCCTAATCGCGTGGGAAGCCGGCCAGCTTTGCTGGCCGCGTACTATCGCGCTAGGCCGAGCGCGAGGGCGCGAGCGCAGCGAGCGGGTGTGGTGGGGAAGGAGCAGGTCCCGAAGTCCCCGAAGGGGGAAGCGAGCGGGGTGGGGTGGCGGGTGGGGGGCCGAAGGGTTTGGCGAGGGCGAGCGCGCGGGCGCGAGCGTAGCGAGCGGGTGTGGTGGGGAAGGAGCAGGTCCCGAAGTCCCCGAAGGGGGAAGCGAGGGGGGGGTAGGGTGGGTGGCAGGTGCCGAGTGCAGAGCTAACCCTCCCAGGGTTTCCATCTCAGCGCTGAGGCCGGCGTCTTGAAGGAAGCGTTCCGCCTGCGGCGTCTGCGGCTTGCCGGGCTCGATCTGAATCGCAACCCCGGCGAGGACGGCCGCCGCTGCGAGGTACCAGCCTTCACCAAACGAGAAGCCCGGGTCGGTATGGAAGGTATAGGCGTGGTTCCGCTCGTCGACGATCCGGCGTGCGTCGCGCGCCGCAGCTTCTGCCGCCCGAGCTGCCTTCCACGCAGAGTCGTTGTCGAGCTCGGCGGCCATGCGCGCCGCTACCAACGCCGACGACTCCGCAACAGCGACGATGCCCTCGACGCGCTGCCAGCCGTCGTCGCAGGCTTCGCACGTCGGGGCGCGCTGGGCGCCGAGCGAGAGTTGGCCCGCTCCGTGGCGGGCGTCTCGTGCGCGGGCGGCGTTGGCCTTTACCAACGTGGAACGCGCGCCCGCGCTCGTCCGTGCGTCCCCGCCGACGGCCGCGGCGAGGACGCGATTCGCGAGATCGATCGCGTGCTCGATCTGACGACGATGGCGATCGCGTCCGCCAGGCAAGTGCAGCGCGGACGCCAGAGCGAGTGCGTCGTCGAGAATGACCGCGGCCGCGCGCTCGAGGGTGTGCGCGTCGAGAGACGCCGCGAGGTCAGGCATCGTCGCCACGGGCTCTCTCTACTATGGATTCTTGTCACCAACAACACTCGCAACTGGGCTGCGTCGGCGGGGCAGAGACTTGCGCCGGTCAGGCCGCGCGGCGTCCGTAGCGGTGGTGGAGGCAATCGACTTCGGGCAACGCCACGATCTCACCCATGCTCGGCCGGTGGACAGCTCTCGGTTCGGGCGCGTCATTGGCCAGAGATGGGTGAGTTCGTGACCTGTGATAAAAGGAAAATCAACCATCGCACCATTGCGCATGATGGCGGGCGGTCGCGGCCAGGCCGGCTATCGATCTCCCTTCTCCGTCGGAAATTCTGTGGCGCGGATGACCACTTGGCGAACCACAATGGTAGCCAGCACGGGACAAAGAAAACCGGCCTGTCTGGACCAGGCCCTCAGGACTTGTCAGGGGTTGGCGAGTGTTGCGTAGGTACCTGGACTCGCAAGACCCTCTTGCGTTCCCGTGACAATTGCATTGACAATTGTCGGCTCGGTCTGAGCGCCAGTGGTTCTGTCGAAGATGGCGTACGAGCCCTTGCCTGAGCCCCCGTTGTCCCACCACACAGGACACATACCAGCGGCTGCTGTGTCTCGAGAATAGGCGTGGGCATGGGT
>Ga0182017_10003453_pt1 | contig 11798 bp, 8 predicted proteins | sample 712E3DmetaG_FD_120492 | JGI IMG/M metagenome (GOLD analysis project Ga0182017, IMG submission 120492) | Permafrost microbial communities from Stordalen Mire, Sweden - 712E3D metaG | ecosystem: Environmental > Terrestrial > Soil > Wetlands > Permafrost | place: Sweden: Stordalen | collected... | reverse complement strand
TGAAATTTCTTTTTCAAAAAGATTTTTATTACCTAATAAATAAAATTTATAGTTAGTCTCACCATCATACTTTTTAAATCCATTTAATAATCGGTCGAATCCATGCCAATTTGAAATATTTGCGGCAAATAAAACATTAATATCTTTCCCATTAAAAGGCGGAATATCCCTAATAGGAACTGTTTCAACATTAATACCATTACTGATTGCAATAGTATTTCTTAACTTGTAATTCACTTTCTCTTGCTGGTGGGCCACAAAATCTGTTGAGCATCCGACAATTCCCCCCAAATATTTAAAAGACAGAGCAGCAAAGAGTTTTTCTCTTAGTTTAAATATTTTTATAATACTTGGCCTGAGAGTTAAATTTAACTCTTCAAGTTCCTTTGTATTATGTTCAAAAACAACTTTTCCTTTATTCTTCTTTACTAATTTGTAAGAATTATAATCTGAAAAAGGATATCTGAAATAAATTATATCAAACTTGGATTCTTTTATTAAATTGTTTATTGCCCTAAAAATTGCCTTTTTATGTAGGAATTCCAAAATAATTCCCGTAAAAGGTACTTTTTTTTCTGGTCTTTTAATATACTTATAAAAAATATTATCATTTAATTCTCTTAATGAACCTTTAGAATAAAAAATATAAGTATTAATTATAACTCCATTATTTTTAAGGCCCTGTGTTTGACTTTTAATTTTTTTAAGTACCCCAATATATGGATCCAGATCATCTAATATTGCAAAGTAAACTATTTTCATTATTAAATAAAAATTGTAAGTAACAATTATATTTTTTTACAAGCCCGTTCAAAAAGCAAATATTAATGACTTTTATAATAACTTATTCTTTAATAATTTTGGAACTATCAGAATAATTATTACAATTTAATTTTACTATGTATATTCCTTTTTTTAAACTAATTAAATTTAAATAATACTCGTTACAATTGTCATTAATAAAATATTGAAGCATTACTCTTCCATACAAATTTATTACAGATAGACTTGACTCTTTGAAATTTAAATTGAATAAATCTATCTTCAGATAATCTTTAACAGGGTTTGGAGAACATATCATTAATTTTCCTTCAAATGAATTATTGTTTATTGTATTAAGTGAATAATAATTAGCAAGAGAATCAATATCTAATTTTTTAACCAAATCATTCCATTCTACAATGCATGTCTTAGGTATAACAGTTTTGCCATCTAAATAATATGAATTAAAAAAAACATTTCCATCAAGTCCATAAGACATGGGCATTAGTTGAGTAAATTTTGTCGTTGAAGGAAAAGAAAATAGTTCCTGGCATATTAAGTTGCCATCTGTGTTTTCTTTTAAACCAAACACCCTGCATTTGTCATCTTTTATATGTCCTTCGGCATTAGAACTCATCAAAAGAATATCACCTTTATTTGCGTTATATTTGGAGGGTAAAACTACAGTATTCCATAGTGCTGAATTAACTAAAGATGCTGCTTTCTCTTTATAAACATAATTAGTATCATTACAGGCAATAACATAATTTTGAGCATTTAGCGTTCGTTTTTTGTTCTCAATATAAAATTGACCTTCTTTAACAGGGAATATTTCGGATGCATTTTTTCTCACATAGTATTTCACGCCAATTTTAGTTTCTCCTTCTGTTAATTCAGGCGTCAGACTTGGCCATCTATTATTTTCATTATAAACTGAACGGGGTAAACGCCAAATATATTGAGGATTATTAGAATCCATATTCCAATAGATATATTTTTTTGTAAACCAAATGCTAAGGGTCCGATAATCTTGTGAACCAAATCCGACAATTTTGAAAGTTTCACCAAAATTATCAGAATACAAAATATAGGAGTTATTATCTTCATCTCCTGTGCCAACCCATAAATGACCGGTATAAGGATCTACAGTTATGATATGAATATGCCTGCAGGCTGGCCAGAAATTAAACTTTGTCTCGCTTAGTGAGTAAAACGTATGTATACATTTCCAATTTTCAATGAGTCCGCTATCATTATATTTTGCCCTATATATTGAACACCTGAAAGTCGAATCTACAGAATATTCACTTGCAAATATATTTACGATATTGCTTATTGAATCAAGATTATAAGTCAAAGATTGATATATTCCATTTGCTTTTAATGATATTTCACAATGCCATGTTCTAAAATCTTTTGAGTAATATAAATTTTTTCCACTAAGAAGAAAACAACCATAGGGAGTAAATATCATTTTGTAATAAGATTTATTCAGATCAGAAAAGTTTGCAAGTTTTATACTATTCGTGGTGTCGCTTAAAGTATAAAATAGAATGTCTCTTTTGATAAAAAAGGTTGCCGTATCATTTGAACCCAATACATAATAACTAACATTTGTAATACTTTTCAGAAATGATTTATTTGTAATCCATTCAACAACAGAAACATCACAATATGATTTTTCTTCTGTTCTTGGGCAATACGCCATGATTTTTGCCTTTGTTAAATATTTATGCTCATTAATAAGAGCTGTAACTAATCCATTTTCTGAAACCCTGATTAAGTCATTATTGCTACTCCAAACTACATATTCATTGGTATTAACGGTTAACTGGTATGAATCTCCGTAGGTTAATGAAATATAACCAGGAACAATTGTAATGGAAAGCAAATTAGTTAATTTAATTAAAAGAAAAACAATAAGAAATGATATCTTTTTTGCGAGGAATTTCACCATTAATTAAATTTATGTGGCTAATTTATTAAAAATATTCTTCCGTAAGCGTCAGAAAAAAGGATGTTTGATTCTTTTTTTTGTTGAATGTTTTTTCCATAATCGTATATTATCAATTGGTCATCAATAATCTGGCCTATTCTGATAACTTTGTCTCCAAAACCGATATGGTAACCAACAAATCCATCCTTGTTAAAATATAAACATTTTGACTGTGTCCGATCTTTTAAAGCAAATAGACCTTCCATCGAGGAGCTTAAATCATTCTGTTCTTTTTTATCTTGAAAAATGGTAAAATGTTGAAAAGTAGAACGAAAAAAGTTTCTTTTTTCAGTAGATGAAGTATAAACGTAAGTTCCAGGGTCAACTAAAATGTTTTTATTACCTACGGATAAAATTAAACTCAACTGGTCGTTATGGTCATGGCCTCCTAACCCTTTAGTCCCTATTGGCCCACATTTAAAACTTAAAAAAAAGTTTTCATTTTTGAGAATGTATAGACCAAAATCAGGAAAGCTATGAGCAAGTATCAATTTAGCAGAAGTATTTGAAATTTCGAACTTATATACAATAGGTGTACCAAATTCAGAATTAACTTTATCTATCCAAACATCAAGCCTTTCATTTTCTTTAGGTTTTACTGAATTACTTGAAAAATTTAATCTGACAAGTGTTGAAAATGAATTTTGAATTACAGATAGTTCAGGGCTTTCATTCAATTTGCCACTGAAAATATAGCCAATTACATCAATAATATGGGAGTGAACTAAAAAAATTTCATTCCAATAATGGGTCCTGTTTTTTATTCCATCATATTCCTTCAGATTCAAATACTTGTTTTTGAGTGATTGATATTCAACATTCTCATAAACCGGCCACAATTTAAAAAACCGGCCACTATCATTATCACCTATTTGAGCAACTAATCCGTCACTTTTAACGATTGTCTTTGAAAAGTACGCTGCTTTGTATAATCTTTCCCAATAACTATTTGGGAACAGAAACATATTATCAAGATTGAACTGTTGTTTATTCAAAGCTAATAATGATGGCACCTTCTTATGAATTTTAAAATTATAGTTAAGAAGAGATTCTTTTCGTTTATCCTTAACCAGAACACCAAGAATTGACGAATAAGTCATTATCTCCAAAGACAGTCTATGATAGTTTGTAGAAGCTTCAAAATTTGAGCCATCTTCATGAAATTGAAATGACATCTCATTAACCAATTCCTGCAATGCAAATGCAAGCCATGTATCAGTTTCATTAGATGGCGCTAAATATGCCGATGTAAAAAGCAATCCTGCTATATTAGCTAAATAATGATTATTTCTTATTTGCCCCCATTCAAGATTATTTATAATAAATTTGCCGTGATCATAGACACTATTTATAAGTATTTCACTAAAAGTATCTTCGAATTTTACTCCCAACCCGGTAAATAAATCATAGGTCAATAACCAGTTTGAAACACGGATGCCAACATCCATGGCACATTTCCAATTGACTCCAAAATTAGGCGGATTCTGCGCTATAAAATCGAGTATTTGGTTTTTGAATTCCAGTAGATATCTTTCTGCATTATTACTATCTTTTGTGATAGCATAAGCATAAGCATACGCAAAAAAAGGCAAATGCTGCATCCTACTTAATTCCCACGGAACTTTTACATCAATGCCTGGCAAGTGGCCGTATTTTATATTTGTATACCATTGTTTTTGATCCCAACGAAACCCGGATTTGAAATCAATATGCCAATCAATAGGAATATAATTTCCACTAATTAAATTAAATATCTTTTTGGAAGTTGAATAATTTGCTTTGTTAACTATTTTCTTAATGAATTTATCTTTATTAAAATTATAAACCGGAGTTTCGAAATTATATTTATGACCTTCGAAACCAGAAACATCCATACCATGTTTTACATTAACCCAACCGGAACCAAGTAAATCAAAATAATGATTACAATATAAAATTGCAACGTCAAGGATCAAATCTTTGTTGCTCATTAATGAGTCAATCGATGGTGGACTAAAATAATTACAAAGTTTATGATTATTAAAATGGTACTGCTTATATGATGGGAAAAGTATATGGTTTATTCTTATATGTTTTTTATGCAAGCGTCTCAGAATTGCACTATGTATACTTGACAATGCTTCTTTTACAGGTCTTCTATGTAATTTTTGTAGCTTTTCTAATATCATTAAAATTCCTAAAACAAATGGTAATTTAAACTTAAACTATCAAAAGCACTTTTAGACAGTTAGTGATTAATTTTTTACCTGATTTAAATAACTCAATTGTGTATTTTAAGCGTAATTTTTTGAATAAAACTTAAACAATATGTTCTTTCTTTACTATCAAAAATATGCAATTCGTATAAAATAAATGGGAATAACATGCATAATACAAACTTAATAATAATGGCCAAAGCCACAAATGTTAGGGTTTGGATTGCAAAATACATTACAACATAAAATAGCGCGACACCTAATAACTTAAAAAAAGAAACTACTTCATACTGGATTGGGTAATGTTTCTGACAGAAATGATACATCAACAAAAACAGGACTCCATTCGAAACGCTACTTGCCAAAGCAGATCCATACATTCCAAATAGCGGTATCGTAAAATAGTTGATGGCAATACTTACTAAAGCGCCAACTATAACAACAATGGACGCCAAGTATGTTTTTTCAACTATATCAATAGCAATGCTCAAATTATAATATAATCCATAAAAGATACCCGAAAGAAGGATGGGCCCTATTATTCCGCTTGCGTTCATGTATGATTTATTAGAAACAACCAAAACAATTTCTTTCGAAAAATAAAAAATACATAAAGAAAAAAAAGTCAGTACAAGAAGGAAATATTTTAAAATTTTCGAGAAAGTATTTTTAAAATGATCTTCTTTAGCTATCGACAAAGCGTATGGCACAATTGCCGTAGAAAATGGCGTAATAATTCCTAACATTACTATTGATCCAATTTTACTTCCAAACGAATACAACCCTACTTCTTTAGTGGACAAAAAATGGTTGAGAAAAAGCCGATCTGAAAGACTGAGAATAAAAAAAAATACATTTACAACGTAGATAGGAGTTATAAAAATAAGGAGTCTTTTAAAAAAATTGTACGAAAAAGAAAACTTTAGAAATCGAGCAAACCACAGAAGTACAAACAGTGAAATAATAAAGGTAACTCCAAAGTTTCCGATAATGACACCCTGGTAACTTTTATGAAGGATTACAACAAAATAAATATTTGTAATTGCAAGGAGAATGATTTTTACTATTTGAATTATTGCGAAAAAAATCGGTTTCCTCTCTGCACGCATATAGGAAAAAACAAATCCTCCAAAGGCAGATAAAAGCCCTGTTGCCGTTACAAAAATAAAATATTTTGAAAAATTTGTGTTTTCAAAAAAGATGAACGAAAATTGTTTTGATAAAGGGAAAAAAATTGCAGAGATGACAACAATGAATATTAACTGTGTCCAAAAACAAGTACTTATAACTTTTCTTTGTTCAGTTTTATTTTCTGCCATCAAATAATAACGAAATAAACCTGAACTAAGTCCAAATGCGGCTGTTATTTCTATAACAGATTGAAAAACAGCGAAAATAGCTAAATATCCATAATCTGCCGGGGTGAGAAACTTTGTATACAATGGCAATAATAAAAAGGAAATAATGCTTCCTGCAGCATTTCCAACCCCATAGATGAGCGTCTCTTTTGAAATTATTTTTAGCTGGTTAATCAATATTTAATGAAGTAAAAATTAGATTGTTGAAAAAATTTCATTTATTAATTGATTCAAATGGGGTAGTTAAGAAATCATAAATCAACTTAATACCATTGTCAGATGCAGCTAATCTATGGCCTGGTATAAATCGCAGTAATTTTGGCTGGTCTGTTATTACTCTCTTAATAAAGAGATATTGCCTTCGCAATAAATAACCTGTAGTCCCTAATTTTTCAATTATCCCTCGGCTCAAACTACTGGCAATAGAAAGTTGTCTTTGAGCTGACAGACAATCGATAATTGCCGGTGCCATAAACTCCCGATAACTTTTTTTAACTATACGGTAAGCATCGTCAAATGGTATTCCGTCTTTTTGTGAAATGGCAGAAGCAATAGCATTTGCAAAAGCTTTGAAATCCGCTGACCAAGTTTCCAGAAGCATTCGATCAAAATGATCCCCTTTTTCCCTATTTTCAGTCTTATCGCTGGAACCTGGCCCATCCCATTGTCTTACAAGATAATAAAAATTACCCCTATACACTTTGCCAACCACATATCCCAACAACATTGGAATATTTTGCGCTAGTATGAGATCTTTGGTATCCAAATCTCGCAAAATCCGGTAATTTTCCCTCAATTGTTCAATACGAAATACATCATACCAATTTGTTCGGTAACAAGAAAACTGATCCTTAACACGCTCTGAAGCAGTATCATTAAGAGTTGACCCGGGCATGTATATCATTTTAGCAAAAGAAATATCTTTTTTATCCCCATAAGCATAACTGAATTCGCCATATTTTGTGTTTGGCCTGATCCGAACCCCTGCAATGATACCCCTGCACGAACTATAGTCCGGGTGATTTCGTAAAAATTCAACACTACGTAAAAGACCATCTACTACAAAAAAATCATCATTATCTGCCATAACTGCAAATGGTGTTTCGACATGTGCAAGAGCATCAGCAAGTTTGGTATAAAAATGAGTATAAGTTTGGTCAAAAGGATATCGAATATATTCGTAACTAAGATTCGGAAAGTTTAACTTTTTGCTAAAAATTTCAGGTACCCTCTCATCGGTTCCACCATCTGCAATTAAAATTTTAAATGGAAAATGCATACTATTAGCATAGTGCATCCATCTAATGGTAAAAGGTACTCGATCTTTGAGAGCTAATACAATGGTCAAACTATTAGCAATATCGCTCTGATTCTTTTTTTTATCATCCACAGGCATTTTTTAATATTTTAATTGTATCATTAATGTCCTGTTCGATATTACTTCTATATTCAAATCCATGTTTTTCAAATTTTTTACCTGAAACATGATAGGACAATTGGTTCATTATTTTTGTGTCAACTAATTCAATCTTTATCTCTGTAATATCTTTCTTAATAATATTAATTATATCACCAACCGTTGTATTAGTAGTTACTACATTATAAATATTATTGTCAAATATTTCATTTTTAATAATAAGCTTAATTGCACTGATTGCATCCTCAATGCCTAAGTACGGCCTTTTTTGATTTAAAGCTGTTCTCCAAACTGTAATTGATTGCCCCATTGATGCCTGCCAACAGAATTTGTTAACTGCAGTATGAAACCGCATTCCAATTGATGTTCCAAAAATTGTCCCAAATCGGCATATAACAAATTTCAACCCTTTATATTTTCCAAGGCTTTCAAGAAGTCGTTCAGCTCTAATTTTAGATTCGGCATAAGGACTTTGAGGTTTCAAGTCAACTTGTGCACAATCCTCATCCACAATCCCTGACTGAACTCCATATACGCTTGTAGTTGAGGGAAATATAAGTTTACACCCATTTCTAATGCATGCTTCTGCAACCCTTTCTGTACCGAGATAATTCACTTTTTCAACTTCATCTTTTTTGTCATGGCTAGAAGTAGCATCTGTTATAGCGGCAAAATGAATTACTACATCAATTCCAGTAAAATATTTATCTAAATCCACGGTGCAAATGTCATCTTCTATAAAATTAAATTTAACCCCTTGAGGTAAATTGAATAGTGAAACATATCTTTGGCATAATAAATTATCTATCATACGAACTTCATCAAATTCTCCTGGCTTTAAGCTGTGGATAAGCTTCGACCCAATGTGACCTAATGCGCCTGTTATTAATATTTTTGACATATTGTAGATTTTAATTTAGACAACTATTTTATATATTGTTCAAGACACGAAGAATAATAATCCCGGGTTTTTATCAATCCTACTTCCAAACTAATTGTTGGTGACCAACTTAATACTTCACTAATCTTTTTATTACTAATGACTGCATCTCCAATTTCGATTGCCTTTCTTTCTTTTGGCCAATCTATATAATCTACTTTACCTCTTCCAATATTCTTAACTGTCTCTTCAGCAATTTGTTTAATGCTATAATGCTCATTACCCACAGCAAAAAAAGTTTCTTTATTTGTTTTATCCGTTAAAGATGCTAAAATAAGAGCCTCTACAGCGTCATCAACATAAATAACATTTCGTAGCTGTTCCCCTGGTTTATATACTGTAATTGATTTTTCCTGTAATGCAAGGCCAATAAAATAATTATTAAAAGTGAATTCTGGACTATGGATACATGCACGAGGTCCAAAAACATTTGAAAGTCTTATTACACAGATATCCATATCGTATGCCTTACTGTATATAATGGCATATTTTTCAGAAACACTCTTATTAGCCGAATAAATATCTGTAGGAAACTCAGGATGGCTTTCATCAGCTGGCCTATATCGTAAACTTCCCAATTGAGTACTTGTCCCAATATGTACAAATTTAATTTGCTTATTAAATCGTTTTGAAGCCTCTAATAAAATTAATAGCCCCTTACTATTTACATCCAGATCTAAAAACGGCTGATTCATTGATTGCGGATGAGACGTTGATGCAGCACAATTAAAAATAATATCTTTGCCATATATTGCATGAACCACTTCGTTGAAGTCAAGAATATCTGAAAAAATAAGTTTAACATCATTTTTAATCTCTGAAATATTAAAAAGATTACCACCTGAATTTGTAGCCAATGAATCATATATAGTAACATTAGCCCCAAGTTGAAGACATCTATGAGCCAAATTACTACCTATAAAACCTAATCCTCCAGTAATTAAAATTTCCTTTCCATTTAAATCAGGTAATTTGAAAATACTTGGTTGATTCATAATTTATTTATTTAAAAAGTATTCAATGGTTAAATCAATGCCTTTTGTTAAATCCATTGTTGGTTGCCATTTAGTATATTTAACAAATTTATTAATATCTGCAACAAAACTACGTTTTTCTATCAATGCCAAATTTTCGGGCGGATCAATATTCTGTATATTAGGTCTATATCCTATTCTAATAAACGCCCTTTCAACAATAATCTTAAACATATCAATAATAGAATGACCCTCACCACTACCGATATAAAAGTATTGTCCATTGATTTTATCAATATTTTCAGCCGCAGTTAAAAAAGCATTTATTATATCATCAATAAATATATAATCCCTAACAAATTCTCCATTTCCATATGCTGTAAGAGGTATCTTATTTATAGCTCTTTTAACCATTAAATTCACAACCCCTCTTTCTTGAGCACTACTCTTTGGACCTGGCCCGTAAACATTTGCTAATCTAAGAATAGCTCCTTTTACAATTCCTTTACGACAATAATAATTTAAATAAGTCTCAGCTAATAATTTATTTAAATCGTATATGGTCACGGGATAATCCTTAACACTTTCATTAACAAATAATTTCTTATTTAATCCTACCTCTGTTGCTGTGCCAGAAAATATAATTATTGGGCTTAAAGCCTTTTTTTCACATATATCTAATATATTAACTAGGGGAATCAAATTAATATTTATGTCACTAACAGGATTTAAATCAGAAATATACACACTAGTTTGAGCTGCAAAATGAAAAATAATATCATAATTAAGTAATACAGATTCTAATATTTCTTTATCCCTTATATCACCTTCAATATTTTTAAATTTAATTTTACAATTATTATCAAATTCAGACCACTTATCAACCCTTGAATCAAAACGTGTAATTGTTAATTCAATATTTTTTAATGCTTTAATAAGGTTATATGCAATATAACCATTACCCCCAGTCACTAATATCCTTTTCTGATTAAAATATTCTAGATTCATAACTCATAAAAGCATTAAATTTTGGGGATGAATTCTTTCAAAAACAAATATAAAATAACTTTAATATTAAAAATTATTTAATTTGTTGCTTCAACCAATCATATCCTATTAATTCATCATTATATGCAATTCTGCCTTCATCTGATTGGTCGTATATTCCTGAAGTAATATATATAATATTCATTGGGCCATTAATACATTTATAACCGTGTGCAACACCTGGAGGAAAATTATATAATCTGGACAGTTGATTATCTCCAACAAGAAATTCCATTGTTTCGGTGTATGTTGGAGATTCTTTTCGTAAATCATAAAGAACAACTTTGATTAAGCCGTTTACAACATAATTCCATTGGGTTTGTTTTTTATGATAATGCCATGCCTTTATTACACTTTGGTAAACTACGGAATGACTTATTTGACCAAATCCCTCTTTGAATATTTCATCTGTATCTCGAATGATTTCGCGGAAGAGCCCCCGATCATCTGCATGAGTAACTAATTCCTTAAATTTAACACCCTGAATCATTCAATTAGACTTTAAACTTTTTTATTGTTTCAATAATATATTTTACACTTTCATCGGATAATTCAGGATACATTGGAAGAGACAAAATTTCTTCAGTAATTTTTTCTGTTACTTCTAAAGCAGCCGCCGAATATTCTTTATATGCAGGTTGTAAATGAACAGGCACAGGATAATGTATTAAAGTCATGATATTATTCGCTAATAAAAAGTCTTTTAACTCATTCCTCTTTTTTGTTCGAATAACATACAAATGATAAACATGTGAAGAACCAATTCTTATTTTTGGAAGATAAATATCCAGTTCTTTTAATCCATTGTTATACTTTGCAGCTATTTCTTTTCGCCGATTATTATCTTTATCAAGATATTTAAGCTTTATCCGTAAAATAGCTGCTTGCATTTCGTCAAGCCTGGAATTATGCCCTTGTATATAGCTAATATACCTTTCCTGCCAACCATACTCACGCAAAAGTTTTATTTTTTTTGCAGTATCTTCATTGTTTGTTGTAATAATACCACCATCGCCAACCCCACCTAAATTTTTTGTGGGATAAAAGCTAAAACAACCAACGTCTCCTATGGAACCCACTTTTTTGCCATTAAAAACCGCACCATGTGC
>Ga0182017_10003452_pt1 | contig 11803 bp, 12 predicted proteins | sample 712E3DmetaG_FD_120492 | JGI IMG/M metagenome (GOLD analysis project Ga0182017, IMG submission 120492) | Permafrost microbial communities from Stordalen Mire, Sweden - 712E3D metaG | ecosystem: Environmental > Terrestrial > Soil > Wetlands > Permafrost | place: Sweden: Stordalen | collected... | reverse complement strand
GACTCGGCGTGCGGTTTGTAAGATATGATAAAGCGACACCGCCTGCCGTAGAGATAAAGGACGGTTCCCTTTATATGCGCAGTTACGACCCCTCTGTCATGGAAGAGGTTTCATTTAAAACAGATCTGCTGGCATTGAGCACTGCAATCATACCTAGGGCCAATCAGGATCTCGCCAATTTCCTCAAGGTACCGCGAACGAATGAAGGTTTCTTCTTTGAGGCCCATATGAAGCTGAGACCTATCGATTTCGCATCAGACGGCATGTTTCTCGCGGGCCTTTGCCATTCGCCGAAAAACATGAGGGAGAGCATCGCTCAGGCAGAGGGTGCCGTGGCACGGGCAATGACGATCCTTTCCAAGGAGAAGATAGCAGCAGGCGGTATTGTCGCCCATGTGGAAGGCGATAAATGCGCTGCATGTCTTACCTGTGTGAGAACTTGCCCTTATTCTGTACCGGTCATCAATGAAAAAGGCGAGGCTGAGATCGACGTAAGCAAATGTAAAGGGTGCGGCTCCTGTGTTGCCGAATGTCCGGCCAAAGCAATCGATTTGATGCATTACAAAGATGTGCAACTTATAGAAAAGACGAAGGCGCTGTGTCAAACAGCTTGAACCGTTGAAACTGTTTAAACGGTTTGAATGGTTAATTTAGGAAGGAGTGCATAGGTGGATAATTTTGAGCCGCAAATTGTAGCATTTTGTTGCGAATACTGCGGGTATGCTGCTGCGGACCTGGCAGGCTCGATGAGACTCTCATATCCCGCAAATGTTAAGATCGTGAAAATTCCCTGCACGGGCAGGGTCGATATTGTTTTTATGATGAAGGCCTTCGAGAACGGCGCTGACGGTGTCTATCTTGTCGGCTGTCTTGAGGGAAACTGTCATTTCCTGACGGGAAACCTCAAGGCGAGAAAGCGCATGGAATACGTAAAGAAATTGCTTGATGAATGCGGTATTGGCGGAGAGCGGGTTGCCATGTATAATATGTCTTCAGCGCAGGGTCAGCGTTTTGCCGAAGTGGCGCGGGAGATGACGGAAAAGATAAAAGCACTGGGGCCAAATCCGGCAAAGCAGCGTACAGCGGTTAGCGGATAGAAAAAATAATGCTCTACGCTATAATAAAGAAGGAGTAGGGAAATGATAGTAGCAAACCGAAAGCCCTTTGAAGAAATTATGGAGATGCTGAAGTCATATACGAAGATACTTCTTCTCGGCTGCAAAGAATGTGTCACAGTCTGTTCGGTAGGTGGGACAAAAGAGGTTGAAGTCCTTGCGTCTGAAATACGTCTCGCACGGGCGAAAGAAGGCCTTCCCGTCGAGATTAAAGAATACACGCTGGAGAGACAGTGCGACCCGGAGTATGCGGCCGAAATCAAATCCTTTGTAAACGATTACGATGTGGTCATGTCCATGGCCTGTGGCTGCGGTGTCCAAACCGTCGCTGAAATGTACCATAATAAATACGTTGTGCCCGGCGTCAATACGACATTTTTCGGCAGTTCCGAAGAACAGGGTGTCTGGAAGGAGATGTGCCAGGGTTGCGGCAACTGCGTCCTCGACAAAACGCTTGGCCTCTGTCCTGTCGCGCGTTGCGCCAAGAGTCTCTTTAACGGGCCCTGCGGAGGTTCACAGCCCGGCGGCGCCTGCGAGATTAATAAAGACATACCCTGTGTCTGGCAGCTCATCGTACAGAAAATGAAAGACATGAACATGCTTGATAAATATATGGAGATTCAACCCATGAAGAACTGGTCCACGAGCAGGGATGGGGGCCCACGAAAAAGAGTCAGGGAGGATCTGAAGATATGAGCACAGGGAGCAATTTAGAAAAAGTTCTCAAAAGCGGCGCTTTCGCCGTGGCCGCCGAGTGTGGTCCTCCGAGAGGCGCTGACCCTGAAGTGATAAGAAAAAAAGGCGCCTTTTTGAAAGGGTATATCGATGCCGTCAACATTACCGATAATCAGACGAGTACCGTGAGGATGAGCAGCTTTTCCGCGTCGCTCATATTAAAAGAGATGGGTTTCGATCCCGTTATGCAAATGGTCTGCCGGGACAGAAACCGGATTGCCATCCAGAGTGATATTCTTGGCGCTGCCGCGCTGGGCATCAATAACCTCCTCTGCCTTTCCGGCGATCACCAGAGCTTCGGCGATCATCCGTCGGCAAAAAACGTTTTTGATATCGATTCCATCCAGCTTATTCAGACAGTAAAAATGATGCGGGATGAAGGAAAATTCATCAGCGGGGAAGAAGTGAAAGGAAAACCGAACCTCTTTATCGGCTGCGCAGAGAATCCCTTCGCTGATCCTTTTGAAATCAGGGCAATGCGGCTCGCGAAAAAGGCCGCCGCGGGGGCGCAGTTCGTCCAGACGCAGTGTGTCTTCAACGTGGAGAAATTCGAAAAATGGATGGAGATGGTCCGCGACCTCGGCGTCCATGAAAAAATGTATATTCTCGCGGGGATTACCCCCTACAAATCCATTGGTATGGCCCGTTATATGAAGACATCCGTGCCCGGTATGGATGTACCCGATGAGCATATCGAGCGCCTGAAGAGCGTCTCGAAAGAAAAGGTTGCTGAGGAAGGGGTCAAGATCTGCCTTGAGATCATAGAACGGGTGCGGGCGATAAAAGGCGTGGTGGGGATCCATATCATGGCAATAGAGTGGGAATCGATTGTGGCAGAGATCGTGACGGCAGCGAAGTTGTATCCGAGACCTTAGTTTGGCGGCAGTTGCTGACAAACTAAGTCAGCCAAGGCCGAAGCGCGCCTGTGCCCCGAAGGGGTATTTCGCGCCTGATCTCGTTGCGCTTCGCACCGTGGCTCTTCGACGTACCGACGGGTACGCCTGCGAATCCCGTCGCTCGCCCGCCTAATCATCCATCAAAAATCCCTTCGGCCTGAAAAAAGACCATGTCCACCGCTGCGCTTGGACACATTCGTCCCTCGTCCCAATGAGCGTAGTGAATGATCGTCCCTCTTTTTACATCGTCCCTCCTCCTAGTCCTGCGGAACACAGGACGGTCGTCCCACTGTGACCTGAATAATTTTCTTGCATTTCTCCGATTGGTATATAATAATTTCCTAAAGACAAACCGACATATATGATTGTTGAGAGTAAGGGGGTTTATCTGAATACAATTCGCATATTTCTAGTGACGGCACAGAGATGATAAAGATTACTCCGGATACTCCCGGAAGGATCAAGGTGACGTTTCCCTATAATCAAGAGAACAAACCGGGGATAGCCGTGAGGGGTCCGCTGGATGTGTGACTATTTCCAATACCTTGATATGTACAAAAACTTGCCTGAAAACCTGGCTACGACCGGATTATACAGAATTATTTCTGTATAATGAACCTCCCTGCTGCAAGCAGCAGGGTATCAGAGGGAAAAGACCTGTTCTAAAAGAACCTTGCTTTACCCTGTAGCAAGCTACAGGGAATAATCAAGTTTAATGGTTAGCCGTCAGCAATGAGTTCCGCATCTTCCTCACCTTGGATTGCTCTGGTTGGCGTTGCCTTTGGCATTCTGCTGGGCGAAGGCAGTCGGTATCTGCGGTATCGCGTGGACATTTGGCGCAACAAGCGACTCGTCCGGACTGAACTTCAGTCTATCCTGGCACAACTTCCTCAGAAACGCGACATATTGAACCAAGCTATCGGTCATATAAAGCAGAAACGGTTCCTGCCAATGATCTCAGTCAACACTGTGACACTTGGCTACTACTCAGTTCAGGAATCGCTCTATCCACACCTCAAACCAATAGAACGTAATTGTTTGCACATCATCTTTGAGCGGCTTCGTGTAGCAGATGAACAGATGGACGGAATGGAGAAAGCCTTTATGCGCGCAGTAAAGGACAAGGTGCTCGCTGATCCGTGGAGCGTATTCGCGGGCCGCTGCGAGGAACTACTCGCGTCCTATGATGTTGTTGCTGAATTGGCAACGTCCTACCTAGCCGGAAAGCCAATCGATGTCTTCGCTAAGTGACCGACTGACGGCTAACCCTGCAATCCACCGGCCTGCGCGAAAAGCCGCGCAGGCCGGTGATTTTGAACGTTAGGTTTTGTTTTGCATGAGGTTTTCCATGGCTGATCGTCGCCCAATACAGCAGGCTCATGAAAGAACCTTTGTGGAGCACTTTCTCGAGTGGTTCAATCGCACTCACCGCTGTGGCTTCCATGTCATCGAGGAACCCAATCCGCCCGAGGCTGTCATTAGCACTACGAGGACTACACGGTGGGTCGAGGTAACCACTGCTTTTTGGAACCAGGCCTATGCTCGTGATCTTTACTCTTATGCAACTCCTGGCGAAGAACACAAACCTATTGGCAAAGGCCCGTGTCGAGGAATGGACCAAGAGTTCGCAAAGAGTTTCGTCTCCGTACTCAAGAAGAAGCTGGAGAAGAGATCCTATGTGCCGTGGCGGGATCGATTTGGCCCCGGGTATCTCATTGTGCCGATCAAGCACCCTTGGTTTGACAGAATGGCAGTTCAAGAAATGAAAGAGGTTTGGAAAACAAGTGTTGTTACGGATATCGGTTGCTTTCGTAGCGTCTATATAGCATTTCCGTCACTCGGGAATATCAGGTTTTATAGGTGGCCCATCAAGTCCGTATGACCGAACGGGGAGATAGGTAACAAATTATTCCTGGTACATAGGTAACACTTTTCGCATGATTCATAAGCACAGGAGGAGGGGACTTGGATAAACAGGAATTTCTCAAACAGCAATATCTTACCCTTAGAGAAGAAGTTAAAGAAACAAAGGCTCGCATTTTCAAGACGTTGGGGTTTGGCCTCGTCGTCGTGCCAGCCGCTCACTTTCTCGCCCAATCGTATCATATCGATACTGTCATTCTTTCTATCCCCATTCTTGTAATAGTTGTAGCGTTAGTGTATCTTTCAGAAAATAATGCCCTTATGCGCTGTGGCAGATATATTAGGCTACACATAGAGTCCCAGATTGAAGGTGTCTTAGGATGGGAAACCTGGCTTGAAACGCCAGGACTTTTTGAAACCAGAGACGTTGACAAGTATCTTTCATACCGTTTTTACTTGCTGTTCTTCGTATATTTCGTTGGGTCCGTATTTTTGGCTGCGCGGTTTGCGATTCAACAATACGGCCAAATTGCCGCCTCTCTCTTGCTTGGTCTATATGTAGCAATCGGCATCTGGTTTGTGATCTACTTGATAAAGCACATTCTTGTATCAACCAGTACAAAACTCGATGGAAAATAATTTCAAAGAAAGTATGACGAGCGGATCGACCAAACTGCCGGCGCCCAGTGAGCTTTTCGTTACGGACCACTTAAGGGAAGCCATTGACGTTATAGCGTTATGGTGCTATAGTTATATAGCTACATCAGGAGGTGCCGTTATGACAACACAAGCCAAAAGAGCTACGGTATATTTGGAGCCTGATCTACATAAAGCGCTTCGCCTAAAGGCAGTGGAGACATCTACGTCTGTGTCGGAGCTTATCAACAACGCAATTAGAGAGGCCATTGCTGAGGACGCCGAGGACATTGCGGCGTTTAAAGGAAGGGTCAGAGAGCCATTGATCAGTTATGACGAAATGGTCAAGAGACTGAAAAAAGATGGCCGCATATAAGGTCTACTTCCGGGAATCCGTTGAGAAGGATTTTGCTGCTATACCCAAGAGCGATTTGAAGAAAATACTCCAGCGGATAAGAACACTTGCCGAAGATCCACGGCCATCGGGTTGCGAAAAGCTAACCGGCCAAGAAAGATATCGCGTCCGCCAAGGACGATATCGAATCGTATACTCTATTCAAGACAAAGAACTTACTGTCTGGGTAGTGAAGGTTGGCCATCGCAAAGACATTTATCGCTGAAGCGAACGAGGACCCCCTCAGGGGCGTCTTCGTGGAGGAGCTAATATGACTGATAGCGTGTCGTCAGTACAACCGTCTTCGCCAGTCCAAATCACTTCATCTGCCGGTACACATCCGAAAGAGCCCGCGTTGAATCTATCAACCGAAAGCGAAGTGAGAAAGTCTTTGATGGAAAAGGAGGTTCGATGAATCTCAAAAGGTTATTCAAGCCTGCGACAATGGCAGTGGTGGGTGTTTCCCTCACCAACGAATCCCATCCGGCTAATGTCGTGTACAACAAGAACCGCCTTCGTTACCCCGTTTCAGTCTTTGCGGTGAACGGAAAAGGCGGTACGCTACGCGGTGAGACCGTATACAGGAGGATACAGGATATTCCGGCCAAGATAGACCTGGCAGTTATTGCCACGAAGGCAGAGATCGTCCTCTCGGTCATTTCTGACTGCATCGAAGCCGGTGCAGGAGGCGCCGTCATTGTCTCCGGTGGTTTTGCCGAGACAGGGTCTGCGGATTTGCAGAACCGGCTGGTCACAATAGCAAAAAAGTCGGATTTCCCATTCATAGGGCCTAACTGCCTTGGAGTCTTTGCCCCTGCACATATGGATACCTTCTTTATACCCGGCGAGAGACTGGTAATACCCAACCGGGGAAAGGTTGCCATGGTGAGTCAAAGCGGAGGCATTCTCGTGGATCACATGGTCAAGTGTGCTGCCGAAGGGGTTGGGGTGTCGCTTGCGGTGAGCATAGGCAATAAAACGCTGATCAAGGAACTGGACATGCTCAGGTATCTCAAGGACGACCCCGAAACAAACGTGATCACCTTTTATCTGGAAGGGTTTGACGAAGAAGAAGGACGCGAGTTTGTGCTTGCCGCGTCACAGTGCGGGAAACCTGTGATCGTCCTCAAATCCGGCAAAACCCCGGGAGGAACGACGGCTGTGAAAAGCCATACAGCTTCCATAGCAGGCGATTACGAGGTCTTTTCCTCTGTCGTGGCCCAGTACGGCGTGGTGGAAGCAAAAGATGAGTTCGAGATCGTTGCCTTCGCCGAAGCGTTGAGCTGCTACCAAAGGTCAATTCAGGGAAAAGTCGCCATTATCACGGGTAGCGGCGGTCACGGCGCCCTGGCAACCGATGCCTGCATTTCTCATGGACTCACAGTCCCTTCCTTGACCAAGTCGGAACAGACAGAGCTTCGCGGCGTCGTGTCGCCAACTATTCAGGATATCGCCTCTTTTGCCAACCCAATCGACCTTACGGGTAGCGCAACTGACGAAGATTTCATGGCAGTCACGCGCTCGCTGAGCAGAAATGAGGACATTGAGTGTCTCATCGTACTGCTCCTCCCTTATCTTCCACGGATAACCATGGATCTGGGGGCCCGGTTAAGTCTTGTCTGTCAGCAGGAGGGTAAGCCCATCGTTGCCTACGTACCCCATGTGGATAAGTACAAGATGCTTGTCGAAGGTTTCATGCTGAATAACGTTCCTGTCGCCGATTCGGTGGAGGATGCAGTGCACATGGCTGAGGCCATGAGGAGGTACAGGCCATGCTGAGAGAAAAGATCCAGGAGACATTCTCTGAGGCGAAGGAACGGGGGTGGGTGATGGAGCCCCAGGCAAAAGATTTGCTCCGTGTTGCAGGGACGGATATACCGCGTTTTTGCTTTGCCAAGGATGTTGGGGAGGCGATCCAATTTGCCAACGAGATCAACTACCCCGTCGTGGCAAAGGTGGTCTCACCAGAGGTGATCCATAAGTCGGACGTCTCAGGGGTCGTTGTGGGCGTGCGAGACGACAGACAACTCGGGGAAGTCTTCACAGAACTTGGAAAAATCAAGGGGTTTCAAGGCATCATTGTGGAAGAGGCCTGTCGCGGCATCGAACTGATCGTGGGAATGAAGATGGATAAGCAGTTCGGACCCATCATCCTTTTAGGTATGGGCGGGACGGCTGTCGAGATATACAAAGACGTAGCACTCCGCATGGCCCCGCTCCGCGAGCAGGATGCGGAGTCCATGATCAAGTCCCTCAGAGCGCGACCACTTCTGGAAGGCTATAGGGGTGCTGATGGGATAAACGCTGCTGAGCTTAAAAGGATGCTCCTCGCATTTTCAAGTCTCGTCATGGAAGTCGGGAAAGAGGTGGAGTCCGTAGATCTCAACCCTGTTATCTGTAACGCTTCCCGGTGTGTCGTCGCAGATGCCCGCATCATGCTCGCAAAGCGTTGAGGGTAATGCCGGCCGATATGTCCTCATACCAATTCGGATTCAAAGATAGCACCCAAAGGGTACCCGGACGACGAGGAGGAAGCGACGGAGGCGCAGGGCAACCGCTTGCGGGTCGCAGTACGTCGAGGGACACCCACGAGTGGGTACCCGGACGAAGTCAACGAAGCTATATGAATGAAGGCGACTTGGTATAAACCGCTTAGGGTATTTAGAGGGGAGGTCCATAAATCGTACGAACCCTTAGCACTGAATTGGGGCGGCATCCGGAGCAAGAGGGGTGAATTCTGTTGCAAGAATATTCTGTTTTGCTGTATAGTCGTACAAAACCATGGGGGATCCAGTGATTCAATCGGTGCTTCCCGGATTACACATACCTCGTACTCCGTATACACAAGCCACGCCTGTCCCTGATAAGACAATAATCATACAAGAAGCTGAACCATTGAAAACCCATAGAAGACAAAGCGACATAGTTCAACCACTTTTTTCTGAAACTGACGCACCAGAAAAAGGCTTATATGTTCGGCATGAAGATTAGCAGAAAATAGAGATGATAAGGAGCGATGACATGGACAATCAGACAAACCATTGGCAACATTGGATTCCGGTGCTTGAGAACGAACTCGCCGTTGAAATGCAGAAGGCGCCCTCACCCTCTGAAGTGCACGCCAGGGATCATATTCTCCGTGTGCTGAAGCGCTGTATCCGCCTTGGAGAAAAACTGGATGCGGACCTTGAGATACTGGTTGCGGCAGTCTATCTGCATGATCTTGGGCGTCATTATATTGATGACAAGGCTCACGGCGCTCTCAGCGCCGTAAAGGCAGGGCCCGTGCTCGAACGGATCAACTTCCCGCAGGAAAAAAGAGACACTGTCTTGCATGCAATCCGCGTGCATGATGTCGGCGCCACCCCGGCGGACAGGACAACTCTTGAGTCAAAGATTCTGTACGATGCCGACAAAATTGATACGCTGGGGGTCGTGGGCGTTCTCAGATACATCCGAGCCTTGTACGGAAAATGGCCTATAGACGTTATCCTCAAGGATATTGAGAACCGCTGGGAAGGGCTTGCCCTTGCCGAAACGCGAAACCTGGCCCTGCAGGACTATAAATACATCAAGGACTATTTTGCACAGTTAAAAGAAGAGCTGGGGACAGGTGCGTAATTTCTGAGTCCCGAAAGCATGGTGCCCCTTTCTCTGTCTCGAAAGAAATCAAGTATTGCCCATTTTGCGGGGTTGACATAGATACGGGATTGAAGGACCGTGGGCTCACACAACCGAGAGGTTCTCCGCACTTCAAGGTTTCCCTTGCAATACAAACATACCGGTGGTAATGAATTAGGGGATGAATCGGGAGCATATCATAATGAACCTCCCTGCTGCAAGCAGCAGGGTATCAGAGGGAAAAGACCTGTTCTAAAAGAACCTTGCTTTACCCTGTAGCAAGCTACAGGGAATAATCAAGTTCAAGAACTTTCCCTCGACCCCGGCTGAAGCGCTTGATATCTCGGCGGGCTTGAGGGCTATCATGTCGTTAGTTTCTCATTGTGCCGATATTTTCGGTTTCTGGCGTTTACCCGCGAGAAAGGCAGCTACTGATCTTGCAGAATGACTCTGCTCGATAAGATATACTGGGTTTACAAGAGCAGCCGGCCGGTTACACGGGCTGAAAAGGGGGCTTACGACGAGCAATTCTTCCGGCAGGGGAGCAGAGGAGCTGCCCTAAGCTTGCCCGAAGGATTCGAGAAGAAAAGCTCCGTCACCTTTGGCGCAGCGGGCGATCTGATCAGCGTCGATGGTCTGGAAAAGTCGAAAGACTTCTTATATGACGAGGTTGCCGATCTTATTTTTGACCAGGACGTCTCTTTTGCGAGCCTCGAATCTCAGCTGACCGACCAGGAAATCGTGAAGGAGGTTCTCAGCGACAAGGAGAGCCCTGTCGAGTGCTGTTCGATGGAACAATACAACACCCTGAAGGGACACAGGGGTAAAAACTTCACCGTCATGCACACCGCCTGCAACCACACCCTTGATTTGGGCATCGAGGGTGTAGAGAGATCTCTGAACCAATTGGAACATGACAACATCGTCCACCTGGGAACCAACCGGGAACCGTCCGGGCAGGGGAAAGGAACAATCATCGACAAGAACGGAATCAAGATCGGTTTTGCTTCCGCCACATTCGGTCTCAACGGCAGAGAGGCACCGAAGGGGAAGGAATACATGGTCAACGTGGCGAAGCTTCTTCCCCGGGATGGGGATCCCGATCTTTCGCTGCTGAAAAGACAGATTGAATCGTGCCGCGATCAGGGCTGCGACGTTATCATCGCCTCCTTACACTGGGGCTACGAATTCGAGTTCTTCCCGAGGGCAAGACAGGTGGAGATCGCGCATGAGCTCGTGGAATACGGAGCCGATGTGATCATCGGCCACCATCCCCACGTGGTACAGCCGGTCGAGTACTACCGGACCAGGCGGGACAAGAACCGGATAGCGGTCATCGCCTACTCCCTGGGGAGCCTGACGTGGTCTTTTTCAGCACCCCACCTGGTATTGAGCGCCCTTCTGAATCTTTCTTTTGCCAAGGGGACTTTTCAAGACAAGGGAAAAACCTATATCGAAAGGGCAACGATTGCACCTGTTTTTCGTGCCCCTTCCGGCAGCCCGGAATCGGGGGCGATTCAGATACGCAAACTTTATGATTGTTCGACAGGCGCCGAAGGCCAGGAGGCACGGAAGCATCTATCCGAGATAGGGGGATTCGCGGAACTCGTTTTTGGGAAAGGCGATAGTGAAGCGTGAAAGTTTCGCCCACCATTAAAGACCTTCCCTAGCGTCCGATAATTTTATATTGGTTGGTAACTTTGCAGACAAGATTCTTGCAGAAACAAATTTCAGAGGATTGTCTGCCGGGAAAATCAGGAAGAGGAGGTTTGATGAAAAGGGCGGGCATATCTTTGCTCATTGCTACTTCTTGTTTGGTGTCTCTATTTATCAGCGTGCCACAATACCTGTATGCTCATGGTTTCAGTATCTATGACCAGGGAGGCAAGGCAATTCGGTATGGCTGAGGCATTCGTCGCCCAGGCCGACGATCCCTCAGCCATCTTCTATAACCCGGCAGGCATAACACAGCTCTCAGGTACCAGGGTCTACTCGGGTGCTTCCATCTATATGCCCAGAGCAAGTTTCCGAAGTTCGGGGAACGCTGATATGGGTACATCGGCGGGCGAAAAAACAGACAACGTCCATAATACATTTGTGGTGCCACACATGTATATCACCCACTCGGTCAACAAAAGGGTCAGCTTCGGTCTAGGGGTGTTTTCCCCTTTTGGCCTCGGTCAGGAGTGGCAGGATGGATGGGAAGGCAAATATACCGGGGCATCAATAAAGTCAACTATATCCGCAATTACCGTAAACCCCGTTGTTGCCGTCAAGCTGTCCGATAGGATCTCTTTTGGTTTCGGACCTCTTATGCAGAATCTTGAAGCGCGTTACATGAGTGCAGTGCTCACAGGGGTACCCGTGCTGCCGCTCACGCCTGGTTCGAATCCCGCCACCAACGCGAGCGTACGGCTAAAGGGTAACAGCTACGGGTACGGGTGGAATTCAGGAATATTATTACAGATCACTGATGCACTAAAGTTTGGCGTCTCATATATCAGCCGTATAACCCATGAAATCACAGATGGAGAACAGGAGGT
>Ga0182017_10003451_pt1 | contig 11803 bp, 7 predicted proteins | sample 712E3DmetaG_FD_120492 | JGI IMG/M metagenome (GOLD analysis project Ga0182017, IMG submission 120492) | Permafrost microbial communities from Stordalen Mire, Sweden - 712E3D metaG | ecosystem: Environmental > Terrestrial > Soil > Wetlands > Permafrost | place: Sweden: Stordalen | collected... | reverse complement strand
CTAACTCCCGCTCTGTTTATCTACTCCTCTTGGAATAATTACCTGGGGTCCTGTTACAATGGTGGGTGTGGGTCCACCGGACCAACCCACTGGAAATTGCTCGACACGTCCTACACCTACGGGGCTGCGATTAGCGTGGCGCCGTACACTTGGCCGAGCTACAGCCTTCCTAACCACGGCGTGTTCGCAATCTATGGCAGCAAGCCCGACGGCTATTGGTACGTGTACATCATCAATGAGTGGGTCGGGTATTTCTGGTTTGACAGCGGCCCACTGAGCCGCAGTAATCTGCAGAACGGCTATGTGCCCTCCAACTTCATCGAGATCGGGGGGGAGGTCTTTGAAGGGAGACCCACTAGCCCCCCCCTTTCCATTCCCAGTGGAACCATACATCCCTACATCCAGATGGGCAGGGGTGCTAATGTGAGCGTTAATATGTATAACGACTATTGGAACTTCGATAACAATGCATTCTCGGCGTGCAACTACTACCTCGATGGGAGTGGCAACTGGCAGGTAGCGTCGCCCGCGACGTCCATTACCCACGCGAGCGGTACGTGGACCGGTGTCGAGCGGCCCGATTGCTACCAGGTGTACCTCCAGAGCAACTATAGGTCACCCGTGACCACGCCCTACCTGCTGTTTGGCGGTCCGGGCCCGAGCGGCTCTTCTTGTACCACCTACTGAGAGGTGCGGGCAGTCACCGGCAGTATGTGCTTCCAGCCCGAGACGTCATTCCGACGATATCAAGGCAAGCATCCGGCTAGTAGCACGCCGATCGTATTGGAGTCTGTGTTCGTAGTCACAATATCAGAAGCCCCGTTGCCATCGAGATCGGCGATGGCAACGGTTCCAAGTACGGAGCCGCTATCCGTGGTCACGACAGTGGGACCGATGAAGGTTCCGTCGCCGCGATTTAAGAAGAGGCCGATGGTGCTGGAGACGCCGTCGGTGATGGCGATGTCCAGGTATCCGTCAGAGCTCAAGTTGCCCACGGCCGCGCTGGGCGCAGTGGGTTGGGAATTCGCAGTGACCGGAACAGTCGGCGAGCCTGGATAGCTCACAGCACCTGCCAGAATCTGCGGGCCGCCGCGGTTGAGAAACACACGCAGTTGGTTGTCGCAGAAGAAGGCGAGATCGGGCCTGCCGTCGCCGTCAAGGTCGCCCATAGCGATGTTGGAGGTCGAGGTGCAGCTACCGCCGTTCACAACAATGGGATTCGAGAAAGCGCCACCGCCACTCGCGAGGAACACGCCGATCTCCGCAGGAGATCCGCTGTGCAGTGCCACGAGGTCGCCGACGCCATCCCCGTTGAGATCGCCGACGGCGATCCACTCGGGGGCAAAGTCTCCTGTGTCGAGCGGGTCAGGCACTGCAGCAAGCGTCCCATCCCCGGCATTGAGAAAGACCTCCACCAAATATCTCGTGGAGTCTAGCGCATAGACGAAGTGCGCAACAACGAGATCAGGGACGCGGTCTCCATTGACGTCACCGACGGCAAGGCCTATGGCAGAGTCGTGCAGCGGGTCGCCGGTTTCGTAGACGACGGGGCCGGCGAAAGTCCCCTTCCCTTTGTTGAAAAACACACCTATGGAAGACGACACCGGCTGGAGAGCTGCCAAGTCCAGCAAAGAGTCTCCGTTGAGGTCCGCGACGACGAGGGCTCCGCTGGGAGAGGTGGAGTACACAACCTGATCCGAGAATGTGCCATCCCCGCGGTTGAGGAGTACACCCAGAGAGGGGATGTCAGTCCGATTGGTCGATGTCGAACCGACCCAAGCCAGATCGGGATAGCCATCTCCGTCGAGATCGGCAGCCAGGACTGAATGGGGACGGGAATCCGAACCGGTGGCATAGGTGACCAGAGGAGCATAACCCGCGCTGCAGGCCAAGCCAGCTTCAGTACCGCCGTCGCTGCGCGCAACTAGCGAATGCGACCGGCACGCGCCGAAGACGATGATTCCCAGTACCAAGCTGCCTGCGAGGCCGTTGGCACCGCACCGCGACTTTGCAGGATGATGGGGGCCGCCGGCGCACGAGCTTTCCCGTCGGACTTCGCGACACACTACAGGTGGCTTCATGAACCATCGCACCATGTCGGACCTCCAAGCATTCCCGAAGTTTGCGATTCGTCGCCCGACAAGGCAAGCGCGAGTTCTTGGGTGTTCGCATGTCGCCTGTTCGCCGCAAGTCCATAGGCATCATGGAAGTATGGCGTCCACGAGCAAGTCACGGCTTGCGAGAATAGCATCCGTCGGCGGTCGGGTGGGTCGGTCTCGCCGCTCGGAGTTCAACCGCGCAGTACAGGCCTGCCGGCAGCCGGGCTCGACCTACAAGCCGGTCTACTACTCGCTGGCACTGGACAAGGGCTACGGTTACGGCTCGTTGCTCAACGACACCCCACGCGCGGAGGTCGATCCCATCACCGGCGAGGTCTGGATTCCGAAGAACCTTAACAACACAGTCGAATACCAGGTGAATCTGGAATACGCGCTGGTCTGGGCATAGTCGGAACAAGCGCCATTTTGCCTTCACCGAATCGCATCTTGTCCCAATACGTGTGATTATGACCAGTACAGGGAGGGTGCAACATGAACGCAATCAACCAAACAAGCGCACGGCCAGGCCCGAGGATGACTTGTCGTTCAATGGGGAGACAACTCCTGCTTGCGGTGGTTGTGCTTTGGGCGGCCTGCGGGCGACAGGGTGGGCTGAGCACTAGCGGCACCACGCCTGTGCCCAATCACGACGCTGCCGCAGGCGGGAGCAGTGGGAGTGCGGTCGGCGGAAGTCCGGGTGGTCCTGCGGTCGGCGGAGGCAGCACAGCCTCCGGGGTGGGAGGGGCAGTTGCTGGCGGTGGTTCTGGCGGTGCGACCACGGGTGCAGTTGGCGGTGCCTCACTGGGCGGAAGCGCCGGTGCCAGCAGTAGCATGGCAGGTGTGACTGCCAGCGGCGGGTCGACTTCCCGAGCTGGCAGCGCGGCAGTCAGTGGCGGCATGCCCAGCGGAGGTGGCGTGGCTGGCGGCGGCAACAGCGGGGCAACAACGGGCGCAATGGGTGGCGCTTCCTCAGGAGGAAGCGCCGGTGGCAGCATGGGAGGCGGAGGAACCGCTCGCGGCGGCACGACTTCTTCAGGAGGAAGCGCCGGTGGCAGCATGGGAGGCGGAGGAACCGCTCGCGGCGGCATGTCTTCGTCAGGGGGAAGTGCCGGTGGCAGCATGGGAGGTGGAGGAACCGCTCGCGGCGGCACGACTTCCTCAGCGGGCACTGCGGGCAGCAGTGGCGGTGGTACTGGGGGAGGCCCCGACGGTGGAATCCTCGCTTCCGGCTATTGCACGGGAGACAGTACCAAAGTCACCTACCTGGGTCAGACCGTGTCCGCGCCTGCAACAAACTACCAGTCCGGTCTGGCCTTCGATTGTTGCATGGCCTATGGCGTGAACCTGCACACCAGCGCGTCTCTTGGACTGGATCTTCAGGTGGAAGTCATTTCCTCTGTCGGCGTCTCCCCTGGTGACTACGAGGTAGGAACGACGTCGTTCCGGGTTCGTGCCTCTGTGGGCACGAGCAACGAATCTGCGGAAATGGCAACAAACAACACCAGCGGAAACGTTCACATCGGCAGCGCTCCCTTGGCGACCCAGCCGTGGGAGCTTGGCTTGTGCCTGGAAGTCGTTGATACGTCGTCAGACCTGCTGGGAACCAGGATCTACGTCCCCAGCGTCACCATGATGCCCTACTATCAGTGGAACAACCGATTCCAGATCTATCTCCTGCACGATCCATCGCTCACGGCGCTCGACGCTGCCCAGCTTGCTCTCGATTCCCTTGTGCTTGCTACGCTGCCGTTGCTCGATCTCAGTCGCATTGCCTACGTGGAACAGGCCACCACTCGGATTGGCCTCAATCCTGGCCAGAAACTTGGTGATTCGATCCACACCGAGCTCGGGCGCCCGCTTGGATTGCCTTTCGTGGCCGTAGCGGATGGAGTCCGCATCTATCTGGGCACATTCACCAGCATGGTCTCTTCGATTTCCCCCGCTGGTCCCTACATCATGATGGATGAAATCACTTCGGATGGATTGGTCATCCAGCCGCCTTGGACAGGTACCGATCCGCGCAACGATCCCCGCATCCTCCAGGTGCTAACCGAAGCTGGCAAGCTTGTGCCCTGAAGCGGCCAAGTTACCCCTCGTCCAGCGCTCGGATCTTGGCCACCAACATGGGATCGTCTTCCAGCGTTTGGCGGAGTGCTGCACCAAGCTTCTCCCTGACTGCGGCAGGTCCCTTGCAACCCACCTGGCGGGATACGACTTGCTCGACCACGCGGTCAAGCGCGGCCTGAGGTGTGATCTGCCCGGCCTTGAGGGCCTTGGCGATGTCCGCGATCCCGGGTGCCCGGCCGGCCTGGGCGCCTGGTTGGGTCGCAGTGGCGGCCCGCGCCTTGTCACTTCCCGACGCTTTGGCGAGCTTGTCGGCAAAGCCCTTGGCCCCGGCGGTGCCAGCCGCAGGAAGTCCTACCGGGTGTCCGGAAACCAATCCCGATGGCGGTTTGGAAACCTTCATCGATAGACTCGAACACTAGCACAGGACAGGCTGGACAGATTCTTCACGGCTCGGACCTTCTGCATGATTGTCGGCTGACGCCGCACTAAGTTGCGTAGAGCGCGGAGCGTTAGCGGCTGGGATCGACAGGCGGTCGCACGGCCGCTAGAAGCTAGTCCCAGAGGTCTGACATCTCCCACTACACTGTGGGCGCAAAGCGGGTTAAAGTGTCGCGATGAAGAAAGTCCATCTTGAGACAACCAAGGGCGAAATCGTAGCCGAGCTGTTCGAGGATGACGCGCCGGCCACGGTGGCCAACTTCGCGGGTCTCGCGAACGGAACCAAGGAGTGGGTCGAACCATCAACCGGGAAGAAGGTCAGCCGTCCCTTCTACGACGGACTAACCTTCCACCGCGTTATCCCTAACTTCGTCATCCAGGGGGGATGTCCCCTCGGCGACGGAACCGGGGGCCCTGGTTACAAGATCAAGTGCGAGACCGCGGGAAAGCGCCAGGTTCACAAGGCGGGCTCACTCTCTATGGCCCATGCGGGCAAGGACACGGGTGGATCGCAGTTCTTCATCTGCCACTCGCCGCAGCCGCATCTCGATCGCAAGCACACCGTGTTTGGGCAAGTAATTTCCGGCTTGGAGGTGTTGAAGAAGATCCAGGCCGGCGATCGCATGACCAAGGTTTGGATCGAGGGGTGACGCAGCCTTCACTGCTCGACGTCATGGTGCGGATGTTCTGGTCTGAAGGCTCGTGTGTGCGTTTTGGTCGCCGCGGCTTGCTGGCAGCGGCTTGCTTGACTTCGAGCCCGCCCGTGGTCGATAACGGGATGACTTACGTCCGTTGCTGCCCACGCTCCGGAGTCGTTGCTTGAACAAGCCCACTCCTTTCGGGAAATACTACCTCCTCGAACGCATCAACGTCGGGGGCATGGCCGAAGTGTTCAAGGCCAAGGTCATGGGGGTGGAGGGCTTCGAGCGAATCGTCGCGCTCAAGCGCATCCTTCCCCATATTGCCGAGGACGAAGAGTTCATCACGATGTTCATCGACGAGGCGAAGATCGCGGTGCAATTGCAGCACGCGAACATCGCCCAGATCTTCGATCTCGGGAAGGTCGATGACGCATACTTCATCGCCCTTGAGTACGTGCAAGGGCGCGACCTACGCGGCATTTTTGATGACCTGCGCAGGCATCGCCAGACCATGCCCATGCCCCAGGTCTGCTACGTGATCATGCAGGTCTGCGAGGGACTGGACTATGCGCACAACAAGCGCGACGCCCAGGGGCGGGCGCTCAACCTCGTACACCGCGACGTCTCGCCACAGAACGTGCTGATCGGATACGAGGGTGAGGTCAAGCTCATCGACTTTGGCATCGCCAAGGCCGCGGGCAAGGCATCCAAGACCCAGGCCGGCATTCTCAAGGGCAAGTTCGGTTACATGTCGCCCGAACAGGTGCGCGGACTGTCCATCGACCGGCGCAGCGACATCTTCGCCGTTGGAATCATTCTCTACGAAATGCTCACGGGCGAGCGGCTGTTCGTCGGCGAGAGCGATTTTTCGACCCTGGAGAAGGTTCGCAACGTCGAGGTCGTCCCGCCCTCTTCATTCAATTCGGAGATTCCTGAGCAGCTTGAACGCATCGTGCTCAAGGCATTGGCCAAGGACTTGGAGGACCGCTACCAGAACGCCCTCGATCTGCACGATGACCTACAGGCCTTCCTGTATTCCGTCGGCAAGTTCTCGTCGCGTAAAGACCTGTCAGTTTGGATGAAGCGGACCTTCGCTGCTGCTTTGGCGGTGCAACAGGCTCCCGAAAGCCCTACCTCCGAGGATATTGAAGAGATCGAACCCATCGAAGCCGATATCGATCCGCCGGCGCCAGCGCATGGGGGCTCGCCTCGGGCGAGGGACAACCAGGAGCTGGGCTGGGACGAAGATGAGTTGGAGACGTCGATCTTCGACAAGCCAGTTGGTGAAAATACGCCGGCCGGCCGGGCCAATGAGGCTTTCCTCGCCACCGAAGACAAGACCGTGGCCGCTGCGCTCTCTGAGGACTCGCTAAGGGAGATGAATGAGGGCTTTGCTGCGCCCTCGACCTTCTCCGAGAAGGCTCCCACCCACAAAGAAGGCCAGCCGGTCTCGCTTCGTCAGACCGTGATGGGCATAGGCGAGACTCCGCCGGTTCGGCCTGCACCCTTGCCCCCGCCGGGCCGCTCGACAGGGACGTTTGGCGCCGCGCCGGCTCCGCCTGCGGCGCAGCCCGGGGCTGCACGCCCATCACGCCCAATGGCGATTCCCGCGGGAACTACCCGCCCGACGTCGCAGGCTCCCGTGCCGATGGGTCGGCCGCTGTTTGCACCTTTGGGGGCGCCGTCCGCGCCCGAGCCTTCTCGTCCGGTGCTGCGCCAGACCTTGCTGGGGATAGGTGCACCCAACGCTCCCATCCCGGGTGTCTCTCAGCCTGCCATGCCGGCGCCGTCGTTTTTCCCAGCACAACCATTTCCTGGGCTTGACCAGGGGCCGTCCGCCCAACTGGGTGCTGGCTTCCCCGGCCAGCCCTATGGCACGTCGGGGCCGCGACTATCGGGCGGCATGGATGCGGCAACAGCTGCCGCGGCCGCGTTGTCTTTGCGGCCGCCATCACGTATCAAGTACTACCTTCTCTTCCTGGCGTTCATGGCGTTGGGAGGTGGCGGAGCCTATCTGTACCTGACCCGGTCGGGAAAGATGCAGATAGCGGTAAAGCCAGCAGACGCGCGGGTGACTGTCGACGGGGTTGCCTTGCACGAAGGACCACCCTATGTGATAGAGCGGCGGCCTGGCATTTACCACGTCGCGGTTGCGCGCGAGGGGTACGTGCCGCGTGAGCAAGACGTCGAGATTCGCACTGCGCAGGTGGAGCGGGTGGAGGTCGAGCTGGAGGCGTCGCCCGATACTGGGTTCGAATTGACCAGCCAGCCGCCCGGTGGTCTGGTGTGGCTGGATGGGCAGGCATTTGTCATCAATGAGACTGGAAAACAGGCTACTACCAACTTCAGGGCTTCGCGCATAACGCCTGGCCGCCACGTTCTGGAAATCAAAGGGGATCCGCGCTTCAAGGATTGGCACCAGGAGATTTTTCAGGAGCCAGGCCAGACGCTGAAGATCAACGCCGTTCGCGAACCCGGGGGTGCCTCGGGACGCAGCGGCGGAGCGGCTGCAGCCGGAGTGCGTCCGCCGAGTACGCCTGCCCTTGCGCCGCCAGCAGCTGGCCCGAGCGTGGTGGCCGAGAACCGAGGGAGATCGTCCGGTTCTCGCCGCGCAGGCAGGGGAGCCAGGCGAGGTGAACCCTCCAGTGACGACAGCTCGGGCGGTCAGGCGGCCGCAGCAGGCGGAAAGGCCAAGGAAAAGGCGTCCAGCGACGATGACGTCTTCGAACGCGAGGGGAGGCTTGGGGCTGGGGGCGGAGAGGAATGCGTGGCCAACATCGGTTCCAAGCCGTGGGCTCAGGTGGCCATCGATGGCAAGCCGACTGGGAAGAGCACCCCGCTCATCGACTACAGCCTGGCCTGCGGCAAGCATCGGCTCACTTTCACCAACTCCGACCTGATGATTGAGCGCAACGAGATCATCATTCTCAAGCCGGGCCAGCGGTTCAAGAAGATCTTCCCGCTAGTGGACATGGATTTCTAGGTGACTGCCATGCCTGGCTCGGAATCTTTGCCATCACCCGTGGGACTTCGTCCCGGCTCGCCGGAGGCGCTACAGGCAGCCTGGGCAGACTATTTCCGCCGAGTGGCTTTCGAGCAACCGCGCCATCCGGCTGCTCGCGAGTTCTTGGATGAGGATCTGCGCGCGACTCTGCGGCGTTGGATCCCCGCCGACGCGTCGGTGGTGGAGGTGGGCTGCCGCACCGGTGACCTGATTACGGCTCTGCCCAACCAGGAACGGGTGGGAATTGCCCCCTCGATCGAGCTGGCGGCCGAAGCCCAACGTCGCCATCCGGAGATCAGCTTCGAGGTGGGCAAGGTCGAACGGCTCCCGCCCGGGCGAAGGTTCGATGCCGTGATCTGCGATCGTCTGTGTCACACGGTGACGGACGTGCGCGCCTGGCTGGAGGGCCTGCGCGATCGCCTGACTGAGCATGGATTGATCTATCTGACCGCCTTCAACTACCTTTGGGAGTTTGCCGCGCAGGCGGCGGAGGTGGTGGGTTGGAAAACCCCTGCTCCAACCTCGAACTGGCTGTCGCACAGCGATTTTCACAACCTGTTCAACATCACCGGCCTCGAGATGGTTCGTTTCGAGGACCGTCTGCTGCTTCCCTTGCCGATGCCGGGCCTTGCCCCGTTGGTCAATCGCTATCTGGCCAAGTTGCCGGTCTTGCAGCGCTTCTCGCTCTATCGGCTCTATGCCTTGCGCCGGCGGGATGCAAGCGCCGCTCCCCAGCCGCTTTCGGTGAGCGTGGTCGTGCCCACGCGCAACGAAGCGGGCAACGTGGACGTCGCTATCAAGCGGACGCCACTCATGGGCACCTCCACCGAGTTGATCTTCGTCGAGGGCGGCTCCACCGACGGCACCTGGGAGACGATTCAAAACGCGATCAAGGAGTATCGCGGCCCACTCAAGCTTTCTGCCTACCAGCAGACCGGAAAAGGTAAGGGCGATGCCGTGCGACTTGGCTTTGCCAAAGCCCAAGGCGACGTGCTGATGATTCTCGACGCCGACCTGACCGTGCCGCCGGAAGAACTGCCGGTGTTCTACGACGTTATCGCGCGTGGACTGGGGGACTTCGTGCAGGGAACGCGCTTGGTCTATCCGATGGAACCGGGGGCGATGCGTTTTTTCAACCGCATCGGCAATCACGCCTTCTCCCATCTGTTTACCTATCTGCTCCAGCAGCCTATCAAGGATACGCTTTGTGGAACCAAGGTGCTGCGGCGGCGCGACTATGAGCGGCTGGCGGCTGCGCGGCACGTATTCGGCGACTTCGATCCTTTCGGTGACTTCGATCTCATATTCGGGGCCGCCAGACTGAATCTAAAGATCGTGGAGATTCCGGTTCGCTACCGGGAACGTCTCTATGGCTCCACCAACATCTCGCGCTGGCTGCATGGCTGGCTGCTGCTCAAGATGTCGGCGGTGGCGGCCAGCAAACTCAAGTTTGTGTGAACGTTTGCGGACCAAGAGATGCTCCGTCGGCCGCTGACCCGACTCGCCAACGTCCTGCGCGCGCACAGTGGCATCATACGATCGCTGGCGATTCTGGCGGTCGGGCTGATCGCCGTCGCTGCAGTCTTGCCCTTCCTCGATCGGTTTCAACCTCTCGGTACCTGGCTGGCCATTCCCCTGGGTGTCATCCTGGCGTGGCAGGTTGTCTTGAACCTAGCTTGGGCGGGAACGGGTCTGCTGGTCACGCGTCGGCTTCTGCCCGTCGGTCTGCCGCCCATCGAGCGGCTCTGCATAGGTGTAGCGGTGGGCGTGACCGGATTCGCGTTTGCACTGTACCTGCTGGGTGCCCTTCATCTCTTTCGACCCGCGTTCGCGGTGGGCCTGGTGATTGTCTTCCTGACTACCGGACTTCCCAGCCTGCGACGGTGGTGGCATGAAAGCGCGACCGACACGTTCGCCGCGTTGCCCAAAGGTTGGCTGGGCACGGCGGTGGTGGTTTTCGGCGTCTTCGGCATCGGAATAGCCTATCTGGGTGTGCTGACACCAGACGCGATCAACTATGACTCGCGTTGGATGCACCTCGCGAGTGCGCAGGACTATGCGCGTGAAGGGCGACTGCTCGCGTTTTCCGGCGACTGGCAGCGCATGTATCCCCAACTGGGGAGCATGTTGCACACGTGGGACTTTCTAGTGCCCGGGCTCAGCGAACCTCTCACACGTTGGATGATGGCGCTGCACACGGAATTCTCGCTGTTCCTGTGGACATTGGTCGGGGTTGGGTGTGCGGCGCGCTGGTTGGCTGCCGAGGTACGGGTGCGTGGCGCGTGGGCGGCATTTTTTCTGTTTCCCGGCATCTTCGTTTACGACGGAAATATGGGCGGCGCCCAAGATCACATTGCCGCCTCTTTCATCTTGCCATTGTTCATGCTGTGCGTGCGCCTACCGGCACAGCGTTCCGACACTGCGTTTGCGCTTTGGGGGATAGTTGGGGCAGGGGCGTTGCTGAGCAAGTTTCAGACCGTCTACTTCATCGGGCCAATGATCCTATTGCTGGTCTGGCGGCTGGTTCGTGCCGGGGAATCTTTTCGTTTGGCGTGGCGACGAATTCTGCGCGTCGCTGCCGTCATCTTGGCGACAGTTGTCGTGGTTACTGCCCCGCATTTCGTGAAGAACACAGTTTTTCACCACAATCCGGTCTACCCGCTGGCCCAGGACTGGTTTACCGGCAGTCGGCCAACCGTGCCGGATGCGCCGCTTTTGGTCCGCTACCTCCTTACCGATTGGAATTGCAAACCGTCGGGTGATGTCTGGCACCGCTTGGTGCAGGCGGCGGAGCTGATCTTCACCTTTGCGTTCAAGCCGCACTACGCGTTCATGGGGAATCTGCCGACCTTCGGTTTTCTCTTCACACTGACGCTGCCGCTATTGCTGTTTGTGACCGGCGCGAGACGTCTGTGGGTCGGCGCCATTGTTTCACTGATGGCGCTGTTCTGCTGGGCGTCCACCTACCTGGTGGACCGCAACCTTCAGATCATCCTGCCGCTGTTGGTGGCTACAACGGCCGCCATTCTGGTTCGCGCCTGGGCGGTCGGGTGGTTCGCTCGTCTGGGAGTTGTCGCGCTGGTGGCGCTACAGATCGTCTGGGGAGGGGACCTGTGGTTCGCCGGCTCCGACCGCATGATGAACAGTATCTCGCTGATTCGCAGCAGCCTTGACGGGCGTGGCAAGAGTCGGTTTGCCGGAATGTCCGCCGACTACTTCGCTTTGGATCGTGCTTTGCCAAAGGACGCAGTCGTGTTGCTGCACCACTGGCACCCGCAGTTGGGAATAAATCGGCAAACCTATTTGGACTGGGCGGGCTTCCAGGGGGTGGTGGACTACCGCGTGTTCAAGAACGTGCGGGACTTCTACGATCGTCTGCGCGCCCTGGGCGTGACCCACGTCGTCTACCTCCCCGGCGAGCAAGCCGCGTCCTCCAAACAGGAAGACGTTATTCTCTTGAGCTTGGCGCTCGGCTACGGCCAGCCGCGCACTCGCCTTGGGATGTTCGAGATGTTTCCCCTGCCTGCTGACGCCCCGCCTGCACGCCCACCGCT
>Ga0182017_10003450_pt1 | contig 11805 bp, 13 predicted proteins | sample 712E3DmetaG_FD_120492 | JGI IMG/M metagenome (GOLD analysis project Ga0182017, IMG submission 120492) | Permafrost microbial communities from Stordalen Mire, Sweden - 712E3D metaG | ecosystem: Environmental > Terrestrial > Soil > Wetlands > Permafrost | place: Sweden: Stordalen | collected... | reverse complement strand
TGAGGCAACCGCCTCCTGCCAGCCTTTAGCGAACAGAGAGACCTTGTCGCAGGGGATTGTCGCCCCGGCCCGGAGCATGTGCCCGCCACCGTTCCCACCGCAGGATCCAGCGAGGGCACGGACGAGCGGCCCGAGATCTGCGGTCGTGCCCGGCGGGCAGCGTGCCGAGATCCGGCAGGCGTCCCCGCTCTTTGCATAGACCAACACGGGGACTGCATGAGGAATGTCGCGGGCCAGAATGTCCGAGACATCACTTGCGAGCGCGGTGTCCGTGATCTCGTACACCCCCCTGTATCCCTCGATCGGGAGAGCGGTCCTGACCGCATCGATGACCCGGCTGCGGTGCTGGCGTGCGATCTCCCATGCCCGGTCAAGCTCGTTGGACGAGCGCAGGCAGAGCGTAGCGGCAATGTCGCCGGAACCGGCCTTGCCGCAGGCATCGATCACTGCAGTGAGGGCGTGGGCGTCCTCGATCACTTCCCGCTGGAGATGGAACGTGTCGCCGTAGAGTGCAAGCATGCTTGCTGCCGTGGTTTTCGGTGCTGCTTCGAGAACAACCTGCGACAGGAGGACATCGAGCCTGAGCCCGTTGCCGCCTTGTGCCGGGTCGCGGGACTGGTCGAGAAGGGCAGCGATGCGCTCTTCTGCGCCGCTGATCCCGTCGAGGTACGGGCTCATCGCCATGTACCAGCGTTCGGTCATATCCCTGCCGGGCAGGGTGATCCCCCGGTCCGGCACGATGATCCCGTTCGCGATCCCCTCATTGAAGATCTCGAGGTTCTTGCCGACCATCTGCTGGCCGTCGCCGATTATGCCGGGTATCACGAGCCCGGCAAGGTCGCGGTTGTCTCCCATCTCCTGTGCAACATAGTACGCGGTGCCTGCTGCGGACAGTTCGCGGTCGCCGTCGATCCCGCAAAGCCGCGGGTTGACGTGGAATTCGCCCTCGGATATCGGGAGGTGGTGGTCGACGACCATTACGTCATGCGGGAGGTCTTCCATGCCAGCCCCGAGATCGCAGAGCAGGTATGCTGCATCGCCTCCAAGATCGGAACGGCTAATCTCCTGCCGGACCCGGAGCCGGAAACGGATACCCACACGGAGCATTGCATGGCAGAGGATCGAGGCCGCGGCTATGCCGTCAGCATCGTGGTGTGCGTACACCTCGATGAACTCCTGCCTTTTAATCCGGTCTGCCACGGTCCCCGCTGCTGTCTCGAGCGACATGGTTTTTCTGGACGATTATGCTGAACACTTACCTGGACAGCAGGATCTCTGTGTTCTCCGGCTTGTAGACCCAGCCGGCGGGCAGTCTTTTGCTTCCTGTGTAGTACTTCACGAGCCGGCGGATCTTGCTCTCGACCAGCTGGAGCTGGCGCTTGTTGTGCAGATCCTTCTTGTTCTCGGAGAGGTGTTTCCTGAGCCCCAGTGCCTTCATCATCAGGTCGCGGAGATCCTCGGGGATCTCGGAAGCGACCTTGTTTGCTCTCAGGATGTCCCCGATACGCTTGCCGGTGACGAGTTTCACATCGGGAACGCCGTAGCGGTCCCGGAGTACCAGTCCGATCTTCGCGCTCGATGCGCCTTCCTTCCTCAGATCCAAGATGATCTTCTCGATCGCCTTTGTGTCCGTATTGGACCACGCCGGGGCCTGTTTCCGGTAGGGGCGGACTGAGCATGACTTGCCCCTTCTTCGGGCATGCATTCGTGCCATTGTGTAGCCTCCTTATAATAGACGAGAAAGTAAGTCCAGAAAAGTCGAGTATTGGTTACTGACTCCCTGTAATCCCAAAGCCATCTTTGGCAGTGCGGTGTCGCACGTCGGACTTACATCTGTCAGCACAGTTAAAAGTGCTGATCATTAATCGACGGATGCTATAATAAGGGTTGCGGCGGGACGGACCTGTCCCGGGCGGAGAAAACCCTCTATCCTGCAATTCCCCGGACCTGAAGGATGACCTGTCAGGGCTGGACGGCAGCTGATACCAGGTACCCGCCATCCGCGGTCGGATTGATGGAATACACACTCAGGATCTCCCGGCCGATGAGGGTGTCTTCGACCGTGAACAGTAGTCCCTGTTCTCTCCCGGATCGGATCATCCGGACCGCGACGCTCCTGGCAGGAAGCTGGCCTGTCGCGTACCCGGCCGGTTCCCTGATCTCCGCTGCCGGTTGCGGGCTGGTCCCGGCAGGCGGTGTTCCGGCAATCGCGGTCCCGTTCCCGTCGATCCGGAGACTCATGCCGTTTGTCAGCCAAGCGGTAGCACCCGGACCCGACGGATCGACCCGGTCAACTTGGGCCGTCTCGTCCGGCCAGAGCCCATACTTCATTCCCCGCGTCATATCCCACAAGACGTTTCCACCCCGGTCGATCTTAAGGACCCGGATCTGTACATCGTCCCGGTCCGGAAGGATGTATGTCCCATATACAAGGAAGGATCCGTTATCCGCGTCCGCGAGCTGTACGATATCAAGCGAATACCCGGGGATTGCAGTCTCCCACTCCAGATCGCCGTAGTGGTTTACCTTGATAAGTATAGTGTCATGGGCAGGCGGGAGTGCCATCCTGTGAAGGAACGGGACATTCGTTACGATGAGGGAGATACCGAGGGGAACGATCAGGATAACGAAGACCATCACCACGATTATTCCAAGGAAAAGCAACAGGAGCGGGTTCATGCCCCGTGTTTTATCCTTATCAGGTGGAGTGCAGGGGGGTGTATCCCCATCATGTGTTGGTACGGTGCTTTTTTTTGAACCGGCCGAACGGAGTTTCAGGACGAGCAGGAGAACCGGGATAATGACCAGTACAGCGAGCAGGACGGGGAACGATCCTGGCGCGGTGGTCCGGTAGGTAACCGTTGCGTTGACAAATAGGAAACCAAAGTACGCGATGCTTGCGGGCAGCACCGCTTTCCAGCGGTCCGGATACTGCCTAACCAGGAAAACGAGGATGACTGCCCCGGCAGCCTTTGCGGCGAGGAACAGCCCGGCCGCAGGCCCGGCCAGTTTTACGTCAAAGAACCAGTCCTCCCAGTTGATGATGAAAACGAACGTGAACATCAGGGCAGAAAGGAAGAGGATTGCGATATGGAGGATAGATAACAGATTTTCAATCCCGGTAAAAATCCTGTCCGTATCCATCAATACCGTACCCCGATATCCTGATCAGGTATGGGAATGGCAATAAAATAAACATGCATGCATTTTTCCTCCCGAATCTTTCTCGGTCCAGATGTCTCCCGGCATCGCTAAATATACCTGTCACCCACCACTCATCACGCATGACTCCGGCACCCATCGAACTCCACCCCGTTGGTTACGTCCACTCCCCCTACAAGACAAAGGGCGATGCACCGCGGCAGGGGCGCCTGTCCGATACCATCTCCGAGATAGTGATTGATGAAAAATACCGCCCCGCCCTCTGGCAGATCGAAGGGAAGAAGCACCTCTGGATCCTGTGCTGGTTCGAAAGGGCGGACCGGACAGTTCTCCGGGCAATCCCGCCCGGGACATTGGCCGAGAAAGGGGTATTTGCCATCCGCTCGCCCGACCGCCCGAACCCGGTCTCGCTCTGTATGGTCGACCTCATCGGGGCAAAAGACGGAATCCTGAAGGTGCGGGGGCTGGACGCATTCGACGGGACGCCGGTCATCGACATCAAGGTATACTCGGCCGAGATCGACTGCGCCCGGGATTGCTGAGAATAACCTGACGGGAGTACTGCACCCGGTTTCTTCACACCCGTGATGCTGCCGGCCCCCCATCCTTTATCCCCTCCCGGAAAAAACGGGATACTACAAATGGATAAGATCCCCCTTGAGGTGCAGGGTGAGGATTCCACGATCCGCTTCCGGGATTGCTTCTCTGTACGCTACCTCCAGTCCGCCGCTCTTCTCTGCCGGCTTGCGTTTGCGATCGAGCAGGAGTACCGGGAGGCAGAAGAGGTTCCGGCGGACCCCGGGCTCCGGCACGAAGTCTTCATCCTCAACTCGGTTCTGTCCTCCGTCGCGTTCCTTGAGTCCGCCATCAACGAACTTTATGCCGATGCCGCAGACGAGGCTTACATCTTTGCGGATGAAAAGAACGAAGCACTCCTGAGTCTGATCGGTGAGAAGTGGAAGAATGCAAAGAATTTTGACCGTGCCCCCGTGCTCACCAGATACCAGAAGATCCTTACTATCACAGGACAGCCTGTTTTCTACGAGGGCGACCAGGCGTTTGCGAATGTCCGCGATCTCATTGAAATCCGGAATTACCTCATGCACTACAAGCGGGAATGGGTTGTTGTCCGCGATGGCCGGTCTCCTCAAAAGGGTGAAGAGACCACCGCTCACAAATTTGAGAAAGTGTTGAGAAAGAAGTTCGCCACCAACCCGCTCGCTGCAAAAAACGTGCCGTTCTTTCCGGACAAATGCCTAGGCCATGGATGTGCGGAATGGGCGATCGTCAACAGTATCATCTTTGTGGACGAGTTTTTCCGCAGGCTCGGTCTGCCGGTGCCCTATGAGGGGATCCGGGACGAGCTGGCGACGAGATAGATCCCGGATCTTCCCGCGGAGAACAGGTGCCTTACTTCCTGCACCAGAATACACCCTGCATATAGGAAAGCCAGAGGATCTCGGCAACCGGGAAACCGGCATCGCGATAACACTGCAGGTGTCCGGTGACCGTTATCGGGAAATACTCACGATCAAACCTGTTCAGGTGATCCCTCACTTCGCGCTCATCTCGCCCGGCCCTGCGCTGGAAAGCACCCCAGTACGATAAAAACCGGGCAATCCCCTCATTGGAAAACGGGCGGATATTCTCCGAAGTAATAAAAAACCCACCGTCGTTCAGCAGTGAAAAACATGCACGGACGGCCTCGTTGCGCCCTTCCGTTGTAAGATAATGGTGACACTGTATTGCCGTGATCACGTCAAATTGGTGGTTAGTGATTGCAGGGAGATCGGCAGTCCCGCACCTGCCAAGCAGGGAATACCGGTACCCCTCAAGGTTCTGTCCGGCTTTTTTGAGCATCCCTTCTGAAGGATCTGCGATGAAGAACTCCGTATCCGGAAAAATTTCCCGTGCTTTCCGAATAAAAGAACCCGTGCCGCATCCGGTATCCAGCCATGTTTCAGGATTGGGACACTGGACTTTTATAAAGCTCAGGATCTCATCGTGAATATCATCATAATGGGGGATTGTCAGCCTTATCTGGCGATCGTAATGGTCAGCATTATGCGAGGAGGCATTATCCGGTGTGTGCATATCAGTACCAGAATTTCACCAGCAAACAACACAATCTTTTCCCACGACTTTCTCTGGAAGGGCTGAAGATGTGTATTGAAAAACGAGTTTATTTCTTCCGGCCTTTCTTCTTCGGCGCATCCTTCGTCATCGACATGAGGTCGATGATATAGGAGCCTTCCTTGCCAACGCTGACGATCCGCTCGTCGCTCTCGGCCATCTTCTCGAGGTTCAGCTCATAGGTGCCGGGCGAGACGATCCGGATGGTCTCCACCCGGTCGTACATCTCGACCTCTTTCTTCTTCGTTTTCGGCTCGACAACCTCGAGGATTTCCTCCTTGGACTCCACCGCAATCTCTTGGATGGACTTCTCTTCGAACATGTCCTTGTTCAGCTGGTCTTCTTTGACATAGAGGAACTTCTTGTTGCCGCAGCTGGCGCACCCTTTCAGGATCTCAGTTGACCCGTCCTTATACTCCCGCCCGCATTTTGTACACTTGTGCGGCATTGATACTCACCCGAAGTATTCGAGCATGGTCTCATAGAGGTCTTCCACATTGCGGCCTTCAAGCCCGGAGATCGCGACGACCGGGTGCTGGGGGAACGCGCTGCGGATCCTGCCCGGGGCAGCATCGGGCAGATCGATCTTGTTGGCCACGATGATCACGGGCAGGTTGCGGGCCTCGATGATCCCGATCATCATGATATTGACCTGCATGAAGGGATCGAGCGTCGCGTCGAGCATGTAGATGACGCCGTCGATATCCTCGCGGAGCCAGTGCATCGCCTCGGCAACCCCCTCGGTTGCTTCCCGGGCCCGGATGATCGCCTCGTCTTTTTCCATCCCGAACTCGAGGAATTCGTGGTAATCGACCTTGGTGGTGACCCCCGGCGTGTCCACAATATCTATGGTCACCGTGCTGCCGTTTGCGCCGGAGATGATGATATCTTCTTTCTTTCTTGCCCTGCGGGTCTCGTGCGGGATCTCGCTGACCGGGCCGACAGCGTCCCCCGTCCAGTCACGGGCTATGCGGTTTGCAAGGGTGGTTTTCCCGGCATTTGGCGGGCCGTAAATGCCGATACGGGTCCGTTTCTTCTTAAAAAAGCGGGCGAGGAAACCGGAAAATTTCTTTTTCATCTTGCCCATTGTCTGATAAAATATCTTCAAACTCCACCTCATTGGCTGCATAGATGTACAAAAGTACTGGCAGTCACTCTCGTTCGTTATTAATGTATAGAATACGCTCTTTATTATGTTTCTTATAACGGTCGCTGCTCCCCCCATAGGTAGATAAAAAACGCCACCCAGCATTTTTTCATGGTGCAGTATTACTGTGAAGCATGGGCTGTTGTCCCTGCCACATTGTATTTATACAAGAGAAAGGGAGTATGCTAATTGTAATCATCAGGTACAGCACTTCAAGGAGGTGACTCATGAAAAAGACTTCAAATGCGATCCGGTTTGAGACCCGGGTTCCCTTGCGTGAAATAATGAATCGCAAGCTGACAACGACTGGCATCGGGGCGACAGTTGCAAAAGCGGCTAAAGCCATGTGCCACGATCAGGTTGGCAGCGTCATCATCCTCGACCACAACAAGCCCATCGGCATCGTAACCGAGGAGGACATTGCATGCAAGGTGGTGGCACTGGATCTCAAGCCAAGTACAGTACACGTAAACGATATCATGAGTACGCCACTCATTACGGTGAGTGCGGACAAGACTGCAGGTGATGCCGCCAGGATGATGGTGAAGCACAAGGTACGGAGACTCCCGATTATCGATGAGCACCTCAAGGTCATTGGGATTGTAACCGTTCGGGATCTTCTCGCTGTGTCCAACGAGCAGAACGATCTTCTCATGGACCTCATCGAGATCAACCGCGAGGAGACGGTAGATCCGGGTATGTGCGGCCGCTGCAGCCAGATGTCTGATGATCTTAAGCGGGTAGACGGCGTTATGCTCTGTCCCCGGTGTCGCGAAGAGGACAATATCACATGAAGACAGCACAGGATTTCATTCTTGAGATCCCTGTGCTGAAACCCGGCGACCAGATAACCAAGGCACGGCAGATCCTGAGAGATGACCGTTTCCGTGAGGTCTATGTAGTCGACGCAAAAAAAAACCTGCTCGGGTATATCGACATCACGGACGGCCTGCGGGTAACCGCAACAAAATCGAATGTAACGATCGAAGGGTTCGTCAAGGAAGCGCCGATGGTACACCCCGCGGATTCCATTGAGGTGGCGGCACGGGCGATGCGGAGCTACTGCACCGACAGTGCCGCGGTGGTGGACCCGGAACCCCGTGTTACGGGCGGCGTCCTCCTCTCGGACCTCTTCCCGGTGATCATATCGCGGAACGAGCTGCACGGGACGGTTGAGTCGCGGATGAGCCGGAACGTGGTGGCCCTGGCACAGGAGGACGAGATCCAGAAGGTCTATACCCTCATCGTTGAGAGCGGTTTCTCTGCGTTCCCGGTACTGAAGAAGAAACGGCTTGTCGGGATCATCTCCCGGCGTGACCTGATCAGCTCGCGACGGATGCGGGCCGTCATTGCCGACCATGCCCGCACGCCGGTTGAAAGCATGATGACAACGGATGTCGTGACTATCGCACCGGGGGAGCCGGTCAGCACTGCTGCGGAACTGCTGGTGAAACACGATGTGAGCCGGCTGCCGGTCCTTGACGGCGACCACCTTGTCGGGGTCATCGACCGGCACGATGTCCTTGCTTCACTGGCATAAGCGGAACAAGAGCAGAACAGAAAATGAGTATGAAAAAGGAACCTGCGGCAGGTCCCACGAGGGTCATGCCCCGGGTCCCCATTCCAGTCGGAGGGTGATCATGCACCAGAATGACCGGATCGTCAAGGGTGACGACCGGCTCCTCAAAATGCAGGGCAAACTCGACCGGGGCCCGGTCGATTTCAAGTCCCATATCGCAGAGCAGGAAGGCGAGGTTATGGCGATCGCAACACACGACGTCATCTCCATACCTCCGAGTCAGAGCATTATTGCAGCAGTCGAGCTGATGACGAAGTGCGGGTTCCGTCGCCTTCCCGTTACCGATGCAGGCACAAAGAAACTGCGGGGGATCATCACATCGGGCGACATCATTAACTTCATGGGCGGGGGTGACAAGTACCGCCTCGTGGAGGTCCGGCATAACGGCAACCTGATCGCTGCCTTAAACGAGAATGTCCGCACGATCATGACCCAGCAGCCCGTAACGCTTGGGCACAATGCCTGTATCCGCGATGCGGTAGAGATCATCATTGGAAAGAAGATAGGGGGGATCCCGATCACCGGCAGTGACGGGGTGCTTGCCGGGATCGTCACCGAGCGAGACGTGCTCCGGGTGCTTGGTGCCGAGCGGAGTCCGCTGAAGGTGGAAGATGTTATGACCACGTCCCTCCGTGTCACCGCACCGGACTGCCCGATCGCAAAGGTCACGAAGGACATGACAAGCTACCGCTTCCGGCGGCTGCCGGTCGTGAGTGACGACGTGCTCTACGGGATCGTCACAGCGACCGATATCATGCGCTACCTCGGAAGCCGGGAGGTGTTTGCCCGCCTCACCACCGGCAATATTGTGGAGGTGACCAGGCTCCCTGTCCGCATGCTGATTGCAGGCTCGCTTATCACCACGACACCTGACAGGAGCATCAACGAGGCAGCCCGCGAGATGCTGAACAGGAATATCGGGGCCCTTCCCGTCATCGAGGACTCCCGGCTGATTGGGCTCGTGACCGAGTTCGATCTTGTACGGGCATTTGCGCGGGGGTGATAACGATGTTTGCCCATGACATCATGACCGCACCGGTCCACGTCGTGTCCCCGGATGCAACGGTTGCCCATGCCCGCAACCTGATGGTCCGCCACCATATCTCCCGTCTCCCGGTCATGGAAAACGGGATCCTTGTGGGGATCCTCACAAAAAAAGATATCGCATACCGTATGCGGAGAGGAGAACCGGCCTGGCGCCGGCGCCCGCTCGACCGGATCCCGGTGGGAGCCCTCATGACAGAACACCCTGTCGTGGTCCAACCCGATACCGGGGTCAAAGAAATTGCACGGATATTCACCAAACAGAACTTCAGCAGTGTGCCGGTCATGGATGGAGGTGTTGTAACCGGCATTGTTACCAAGACAGACCTGATGAAATCAGACCTTGTCCAGGGGATCACCTACCCGGTTGGGGACGTGATGGATGATATAGCAACCGTCAGCCGCAACCATTCGCTGAATCATGTGATCAGCGTGATGCGCGAACGCAATGACAAGGTGCTCGTGACCGAGGACGACGGCGCCCCTGCCGGCATCATCACCGAGACCAACCTTGCGTTCTATGAGGACGAGCCGGGAGTATCGGGAGCAGTGGGAAAAGATGTTGCCATAAAACGACGTGAAACGGTGTGCGGGATCCGGGGCCCTGCCCAGATGGCAGTTGCTTCCGTGACCGCCGGGGATGTGATGACGAGCCCCGTTATCACCGTATCCCCTGCAACTCCGGTCCCCGAGGCCCTTGCACTGATGGAAAAACACCATGTCAACAGCCTTGTTGTCGTGGAGAACGGCACAGTAACCGGGATCATAAAACGCGATGATATCATAAAGGAAGTGGCGAAATGACAAAAGAAGTTTTTATCAAAGACGTAATGGTAAAGCCAGCAACAATAGCAAAATCTGCAAAGATCACCGAAGCGCTCGATAAGATGCTCGACGAGGGCATCGACCCGCTCATCGCGGTCAATAATAACTCTGTTGTCGGGACGGTATCGAGGAAGGCAATAGCGGAAAAACTGGGCAGTAAGCAGAACTCCGGTATTGCCCCAACAGCGATCCACGTGGCAAGCGTGGTCGAGGAAGAGTTCACCAGCGTCTATCCAGATGAGAATGTCAACATCCTCGTCCCGCTGCTCCAGCACTACAAGCTGGTCGTGGTCTATGACAGCGACCATAAGCTGATCGGGCAGGTAAGTGCCGGCGACCTGCTGAAGAAGTACCAGCCCGATGGCGGGATTGACGGTGCACTGGAAAAGGCGGTCACCATCGAAGCGGAAGAACGCGTGGTCCACCTCCGTCGCCGGATGCTTGATGATAATATCACCCGGTTCATCGTGTCCGAGCACGAAAAGTATACTGGGATCGTTACAGAAACTGATGTTGCCATCGCGATGCGGAAGTTTCGCGAATCGGTTGAAGGCAACCACCAGGACCACCGGATCCGGAATCTGCTCGTGAAGGATATCATGAGTTCCCCGCTCCTTTCCGTTGAGCGGACAGCAAATGTGTCCGAAGTGGTTTCCCTTATGCTGAAGAAAAATATAAGCTCGGTGCCGGTCATGGACAAGGGCAAGCTTGCCGGGATTGTTACCCGCTCCTCGCTCGTGAATGCACTCTGAGATCAATCCGCCCCTTTTTTCCGGTCTTCCCGTAATGGAATACTGCTGCTGTTTGCGGTTGTGGTTACAGACTGCAGGTCAGCCAGCTTCTTCTTGTTCCGGGAGATTCTCTCCATCAAGGGGGATTTTGGACCAGGAGAATGGTGTTGCGGGAGAAGGGGCACGATTCGAGCTCCGGGTCCCGGAAGGTTCATACCGCTTTACCGGAATCCCGTGCGAGTCGTTTTTCCTTGATATCCCGATGCCGGACAATGCAGCAGTTGCGCTCGTCAAGGACCGGAAGATGGTTCCTGTCTTCTTTACCGCCCGGCTTTATTCGACACACGATCTTGTGCCCTGCCGCTTGAGGAGATCTTCGGGGTCACTACATTTGAGCTGGGGTTGGGCGGGTGCCGCTCAATACGGATCGGGCCTTTTGTATGAGCTATGTAGTGACGGGCCCGGACACTTTTATCCCATCCGACCCCCCCTCCCTATCAGGGTCACAAGTCTGACGGTATTTTACGTCGTAAAATTGCAATATTTCTGCGGAAAAAAGGGAGGGGGGTGAGGGGGGTCGGGCGGTGTACTTTGTGCGGACGCTAGCAGAGGAAGCGTGTCAATAATGAAAAATTACGGCGGTGATTCCTGCAGGTTTCCTGTTTTCTGCGGACCGGAAGTACACCGCCAGACCCCTCCACACCCCCTGCATGGTGTCCGGGCGCTACCATGCGACCTCTTTCTGAATGGAGAACTTAGTATGTGTGATCCTGCAGTCTCCTCACTAAGAGTATACTGAAGATATACTGCTATTGCGATGAACAGCTGGCGTCCCCAATGGGCAACCCCACGGCGGATCAGGGAGAGTCAGATACGATGCAGCTCCTACTTAGATACTAAGCAGAGCAGGCCCTTGATTCCGCACAGTGATAGTAAGGGCTTGACAGTCCGGGATTCTTGAAAATATTCTGTCTCATCCCTGCGGGATTCGACACAGCGAAGAACCCTGATGGGTTCTTCTCGAGCCAACAGTTCGTTCCGCTCACAGTTGGCTTCCCCGCAACACTTATTACCCAACCCCAACCATATTATAAAGCACCATTCATGGAGCAGCGACTATCCGCTGCGAGTGTCTGTATAAGATGCGAGATTCCTCTGTTGAGGTAGCCTAGCCAGGTAAGGCG
>Ga0182017_10003448_pt1 | contig 11807 bp, 8 predicted proteins | sample 712E3DmetaG_FD_120492 | JGI IMG/M metagenome (GOLD analysis project Ga0182017, IMG submission 120492) | Permafrost microbial communities from Stordalen Mire, Sweden - 712E3D metaG | ecosystem: Environmental > Terrestrial > Soil > Wetlands > Permafrost | place: Sweden: Stordalen | collected... | reverse complement strand
CCGGCTTCGCCGGCGGCGTACCATCGCGGGAGGGTATGGGAACCCTCCCAGGGTTCCCATGTGAATAGTCGCGTGGGGAGCCCGCCGGCTTCGCCGGCGGCGCACCATCGCGGGAGGGTATGGGAACCCTCCCAGGGTTCCCATGTGAATAGTCGCGTGGGGAGCCCGCCGGCTTCGCCGGCGGCGTACCATCGCGGGAGGGTATGGCGAGGCCGAGCGAAGCGAGCGGGGAGGTGGTGGTGGGTGGGGGGCCGAAGGGCGAAGCGAACCCGCCCAGGGTTCCCATCAAAATAGGCGAAACTGGCGCGGCTGCTCGGCCGGTGCTAACTAGATCGAAGTGCTTCGTCTGCTGAAGTTCACTTTGGTCATCGGCCTTCTCGGCGCAGGGGTGTACTACGGCATGACCGTGAAGCTGGGTGAGCGCACCTTCTTCCAGCATGTCCGCGCCATCTGGGGGACCAAGGAAACCCAGGAGCTTCGGCGCGGTACCACGCAGAAGGTCGGCGGTCTGGTCGACCAAGCGACCGATCAGATGGTCAAGGGCGTAGCCAAGAATGCCCCAGGCAAGGTGCTGCTGCGCGGAGAGGGCAACGAAGTCGACCCAGGCCAAGTCCCGTCCCAACCCCCCCAAGAAAAACTGTCACCTCAGGATCGCAAGGCCCTGCGCAACATCATCGGGCAGGGTCGCCTCAAGCCGAGCGAGTGACCAGGCCGTCGGTCGGGTAGACTGCCGCTGCCAATGGAAGAGAAGCCGTATCAACAATTGGTCGACGATGCCTTTCGCCGCATCGATGCCGCGTTCGAGAACGTCGATCCCGACCTGGCAGAATCTACGTTTTCCCAGGGAACACTGACCATCGTGTTTCGTGAGAAGCAAGAGTTGCTTCTTTCGCCGCAGGCGCCGACCCGCCAGATTTGGGTCGCGTTTCGCGATCGCGCCTGGCACTTCGGCCGCCGCAGCGAAGGCGACGGCTGGATCGATGACCGAGGCCAGGGGCTCGATCTTTTCGCCCTGATCGAGGAACTGGCCCGCACCGCAGCGGGCGTGACCGTGACGATCTAGCTTTTTCACCACAGAGGACACAAAGGCCACAGAGCCGGATCGGAGAGAAGAAAGGGTGGGCTCCTGTCCGGTCCGAACCCCTTCTTCCCTTCCGACCTCTGTGTTCTCTGTGCTCTCTGTGGTGAGATCCGGATCCCTCGCCGCGAATTGGGCTGGGGGCACTATTTGATGGGCTTCCAGACCGCCTGGAATTCCGTCGCCTTGAGAATCGGATCCTCCACCGAGAGGATGTAATCCACCCGGCGGTTGCGCGGTTCATCGGTGTTGTCAAGGGTGGCCACCAGCAGCGCGAATTCGCCGTAGCCTTCGTAGGCGATGGGGATGCGCAAGCCATTCTTGCGGAACCAGCCGGCGATGGACTGGGCACGCCGGCGGGACAGGTTGAGGTTGTAGGCAGCGGTCCCTACGGTATCGGTGTGACCAGCTATGTACAACTTGATGGGGCCGAGATCCTTGTGCTTGGCCAGGGCATCGGCGATTTTGCCCAGGCTCGCCTGCAGCTTCGGCACTTCGGCGCGGTCGATGCTGGCCGAATCCGTGGCGAAGTTGACCTCTTCGTGCGGGATGTAGACCGACCAGGGGAAGAGGGCAAAGCTCTTGAACGCGCCACCGGCGTCGGTGACCTTGAGGTCCACCCGCCCCACCTCGGTGCCCTTGGCCAGGGGTTTCCACGTGACGGTCAGGGGCATCGCGGGGTCGTGGTCGGCGAAGTCTTGCTCGTGCTCGAGCAGGGGAGGGCCGCCGGACGCGCCGAGAATCCGCAGTTCCACCTTGCCGTCCGGGCTGGACACACGAATCGGCATCCGGCCCCCGGCCAGGTCCACCTGGCTCTTGTCAACAAGCACCGTCAACTCGCCGCCCACCAGGGTATCGAAATAGACCTGGCTGTCCTGGGGCTCGCCATCGACTACGCAGGTGACGCGGCCACTGTAGTGGTGCTTGCCGGGCTTTCCGTCGAGAAGCACCTCGCGCGTCTCGCCCACGCCCATGGCGCCCAGGTTCTGGCCCACGTTCTTGCCGTCTTCTCGGTTGAGCATGACCTCGACGCGCCCAAGCTCCTGCAGAGCCGTGATCTCTAGCTTGGGCTTCTGGCCCAGTCCGACCTTGGTGACCATACGGACCTGAATGGCGTCGGCACGGGCAGTAAGCGGGAAGCTAACCGCGAGCAGGAAGAACGCCGGGACCAGGAGACGTTGGCTAACAGCAGCAGAGCACATGGCCGGCTATGCTACCGCGAAAACCGAGATGACGGCCCAACAAGAAGAACAGACATCGTCACCCGGCGCGCAAGAACTGCGCTAGAGCGAGAAGATCGGTCGACCAGCCGAGAGCGTCTGCGACCAAGCCTCGGCGGCACGCATCTAAACTACCAGACAATGTTGCGAACCACACCGATACGGCTGATAGGTCTGGGACTGGTGCTGCTGAGCGCCGGGGGTGTCATTTGGTTCACAGCATCGACTGGGGCAAACACCATGGCCAAGGCTGACGAAAGCGGGAAACTGAGGAGCAGCAAGCTGCGCAAGAGCCTCTCGCCGATGCAGTATCACGTTACGCAGGAATGTGGTACTGAGCCTCCATTCGAGAACCCGTACTGGAACAACCACGCCGACGGCATCTACGTCGATGTCGTGTCAGGCGAGCCCCTCTTCTCGTCGGGTGACAAGTACGACTCAGGCACGGGTTGGCCCAGCTTCACCCGCCCGCTCGAACCTGGGAACGTGGTGAGCAAGACCGACGACTCGCTGGGCACGGAGCGCGTGGAGGTGCGTTCGCGCCAGGCCGACTCGCATCTAGGGCATGTCTTTGACGATGGACCCGCGCCGACGCACCAGCGCTACTGCATGAACTCGGCTGCCATGCGCTTTGTCCCTGTGGATCGTTTGGAGTCAGAGGGATACGGCAAGTACCTGGCCCTCTTTGGGCGGAAGCCGAGCCATATGGCCGCGACCGACGACAAGGCGGCACCAGCCGTGCAGGCAAAGACCGAAGTGGCCACCCTCGCGGGCGGCTGCTTCTGGGGGGTGCAGGAGCTCATCCGCAAGCTCCCTGGAGTCATCAAGAGCACGGTGGGCTATACCGGCGGGTCTCTGGCCAATCCGCGCTACCAAGACGTTCACACCGGACGCACCGGGCACGCGGAGGCTGTGCAAATCGTCTTTGATCCCCGACAGATCAGCTACGAGAGCATTCTGCGCTACTTCTTCCGCCTGCATGATCCGACCACGCTCAGCCGGCAAGGCAACGACATGGGCTCGCAGTACCGGTCAGCGATTTTCTGGAACAGCGACGAGCAGCGACGGACGGCCGAGCGGGTGAAGGCCGAGGTTGATGGTTCCGGCAAGTGGGACAAGAAGGTGGTGACCGAGATCGCAAAGGCGGGCCCATTTTACCCGGCCGAGGAATACCACCAGGACTACCTGCAGAAAAACCCAGGTGGATACACCTGCCACTACTTGCGCGACTGACGGGCTACATAGTCGTCCGCTCGAAGATTCGGGTACGCGGCCTGCCAGTGCTTTGCGAAAAGCGCCGCCATGATTGCGTAGCGTGGGCCATCCCGGCGCAGGGCCACGCCATAGGTGAAGGCGTCGGGATAGAAGACATAGTGCTGCCACAGCTCGTCGCTGTCGAGCAGGTCGCGCAGCATCTGGGTATGGTCAGGGTGGGGCATCCAGATCACGTCCGGCTGGCGGCGCCACAACTCCGCGGCTGAGAAGCCGTTGCGCGCGAAGATCGGGTCGTGCAGACCGAGCAGATCGATGATCGCGGCGCGGGAGGCGTACGCGCCGACCAGGCCATGCTCGGACATGGCGAAGGTCGTGCCCGGCGGGGCCGCGGCCGCCAGTTCTGCGATCTCTTGCGAAGCCCGCCACGAATCGAGGTCAGGCAGCGGCGCGGCCGCGGAAATAGCATAGCCGCCGAGTGAGGCCAACGCCTGGGTCTGGGCGCGGCCCTGGTAGGCACGGCCTGCAGCCTGCAGCGCCTGGGCGCCGCCCAGCAGCGCGAGCAATGCGCAAGCCAGACGAACCAGCAGCGATCGCGCAAGACGAGGTGCACTCTCGGGCGATGCTAGCACTTGGGGCAGCCCCTGCATCCACCGGTCAGTGAGCAACGCGCCCGCTACCACGAAGAGCGGCAGCGACGGAAAGTAGAAGCGTCCCAAATGGCCCATGATCTGGTTGACCGAGAACAGGGCGGCGAGTGTGGCCGCCGCAGGGACGAGCAGCACCAGCAGCAATCGGAGGCTTGCCCGTCGAGAAAAGAGCACCGCTGCCACCAAGAAGGGCGAGACGGTCGCGAGTGCGACTTCGAGGAAGAAGAATGGATTCCAAGTGAACTCGCCAACGAAGCCCCGGTAGTACCAGGGCTGCTTGGCGTAGAATGCAAGCGGCAGGGGCGTGCCGAGAAGACGCCATTTGAGCATCAGGTCTATCAGCACTAGCCCGCCGAGGGTGCCCGCCCAGATGATCAGGGGGCGCAAGCGCGGCGCCGGCGCGAGCAGCAACAAGGCCAGAAGCGGGCAGAGCGCCGCAATGATCACGTTGTCCGGCCGCGCTTCGATGGCAAGCAAGCCCACGCCCGCTGCGGCCAGGGCCCGCGCCGACGACGGCTTTTCTCCCAGCCGCAGCGACGCGAACACCACGACGGTGTTGGCCAGGGCGGCCAGCATGGTGTCCATGCCAGTGTGAGCGTGGAAGAAGAACGCCTCGCGAAAGCAGAGGAGCGGCAGCAGTACCGCGCCCCAAAGCAGGAAGTTGCCGCGCAGATGGAGCTCCTGGGAGAAGCGCGCGCAAACCGTGACCAAGGCGGCCAGCAGCACAAGGGCGGCCACGCCGGATGCAATCTGCACGTCTGCTGCGAGGGGTCCGGGGAGCAGCCAACCAACCAGCGTGACCAGAAGAAAGTGGAGCAGACTCGTCACGCCGTAGACCGGCGCCTCGCCCGGGTTCCAAGCCAACCAGTGACCTGCTAGAGCATTGTGGGCGTAGCGCAGATACATGTACGCGTCGTCGAAATCCGTGGGCTCGGCGCGTAGCAGCGCGTGGAGCCGTTCCAGCACGACAGCCACGACAGCCAGCGCAAAGAGCAGGCGCAAGGCGTTCGGTGTTCGCGCGCGTGCGGGCAGCACGGGCCCAGTCTATGACATGGGCATCGACTGGGGGCAGTCAGTTGTGGGACTATTCAATCGGTTTCCATGCCAGCGCCACGGAGGACAAAATGGGGCTTGCCTTGGTTGAAGTCACTATTGTCGTCGAGGATGAGTTCGGGATTCCTATTCCCGACGAGGACGAGCATCGCATTGCTACGCCGCGTGCGCTGGTGGACTACCTGATGGAGAAGCTGGCTCCGCCGCCGGAGGCGGCAACCCATTCCAGCCAACGCGCCTTCACCACCCTGTGTGAGGCCATCGTGCATGTGCTCGGGCCGCAGCACCACGAGATTGTTCCCTCGACGACATGGGAAAGCCTGCTACCTCGCTCGCATGGCCTGGCCGACAAGGCGTGGTACGCGATCGAAGAACGTGTGGGCGGTCCCCTGCGCCGCGAGCATGGGGCCGCGGCAATTGTGGGACACACGGCCCTCCAGATTTCCGAACGCGGCACACCAGGTCCGCAGGAGGTGGTGCGTATGCGCACGCGCGAAGAGATCGCGACTACCGTGCGCCGTCTCATTCACGAGAAGCTTGAGGTGAAGGAATTCACCGACGACACGCCGTTTGTGGCCATGGGATTGGATTGACGCTCCAACTTTACGACATCAGATCCGCCTTCGAGAGCCGGCCGACAAGCCGGCCCGATGACGAAGCCGGCGCGAGCACCGGAGCGGAGCATACACACACGGTATGTGAGCACCGGAGCGCAGCGACGGCACAGTCAGCGGGTCGGATCGCGTGGGCGCAGGCGAGCTTTGCTCGCCGAAGCCCGTCGCGGGAGGGTTTGGGAACCCTCTCAGGGTTCCCATCACAATCGTCGGCCGTCGGCGAATCGAAGAACTGACGTAGGCTTTCTAGCGAAGGCGGCGCAGGTGCTCGCGCGCCACGGGCGCGGACAGGTGACCGGGTGAGCGCGCCAGCAATTGCGTGAAAGCCGCAGCCGCCTCGGCCCGCCGTCCCAGCGCTTCGAGGGCCAGCCCGCGCCCGAAACAGGCCTCGTCGTTGGCCGGCAGGGCAACGAGAGCCCCATCGAAGTCGGCCAAGGCCGATGCCGCTCGGCCAAGGCCGAGCAGGGCAAAGCCGTGGTTGCTGCGGGCCTGAGGGGTAAGCAAGCCGTCGAGCCAGGCCGCGGCTTGAACCATCTCGCCCAGGCGCAGGGCCACCGCTCCCAAGTCCTGTCGCACGCCGGCCTGCCAGCCCGAATCCAGACATGTCCCGCTTCCCGCTGCCAGGGCCTCCTGATAGGCGCGCAGGGCGGCCTGATCGTCGCCGGCGCTACGGTCAAAATCGCCCAACCGGCGCTGCCACTCGCATTCGGGAAGCGTGGCCCCGGGCGGCCTTTGCCGCAAGGGAACCGGCTGCAAGCCCGTGGTCGGCGCGTAGCTGAAGCTGAGCGGAATCTCTAGTTGGTCGATGAGGTCAGCGCGTTCGGGCAGGCGGCGGGTGAACACCAGTCCGTCGGCCGCCCGATACACCAGCGCCCACTTTTCGGGTTCGAACCACGCGCCCCGCGGATTGACGGTGGGATAGGTAAGCAGGGCGGCGTCGACCGAAAAACCGTCGAGTAGGTGTTGCCATTGCTCGCGCGATAGATCCGTGCGGCGTAAGATCGCATGGAAGGATTCGGGATAGCCGTTGATGCGTGGATCCTGGAATACGCGGAAGCGCGGCCAGCCGTGCCAGGTCAAGTACGAGCCGACTTCGAGGTCGTTGTACATGCGGCCGCGTAGCCCGTGTTGCTCGGCAAAGGCGATGGCGGTTTCGGGCAGCAAGCCAGCTTCGAGACCGATGTCGAACCAGTGGCCACCGGCAAAGGCAGTCTGGGCGCGGGGAAGCACGGTCAGCGCCAGCAGGGCCGCGGCCGCCGACCACGCGAGCATCCGGCCACGCATGCGAATAGGGCGACTAGCCGCGACCGCCAGGGCCGGGCCTGCCAAGATGGAAAACTCGGCCACGAAGCGGATGCGCAAAGCCCCCAGCAGGGCCAGTGCGAGCAGGGGAGCGAGAACGCGCAGAGGAATCAGAGGCCGCGCTCTTCGCACGAAAACCGACGGCGCTGCCGCAAGGGCAAGACCCGCCAGCAAGAAGAAGAAGGGCCCATCGAGCGGCCAGCGCGCCGTCCGATATTCCTGCAGGGGCCGCAGCCACGGCATCCGAAAGTGATTGGCAATGTATGACAGGCAGCCAAGCCCCGAGGGGGTGGCGAACAGCAACGGCAGGAGGGCCAGGCCAACCAGCAAGGCCCGCCGGCTCCAATCCCGCACCCCATCCAGCCACGTGCCGGCTGCGTAGAGCAGGAGGATAGTGGGCGCCAGGAAGAAGCACGAGTTGCTATTGGCCCACAGCAGCCCGGCCGGAACCAGCAGCCACAAGAAACGGGGCCGTCCCGCTTCCGCGCGCTCAAGTGCCAAGAGCAGCAGGGCCAAGCCGAGGAAGGTCACCAGGTGGGGACGTTCAACGAAGCGCGGCTCTGCTGACCAAGCTGCCAGCGCCAAAGCCAGGGCCGCTAGGGCCGGGTGGGCTCCGCGCCGCACAGCCACACGAAAAAGCACGGCCCATGTGCCGAGCACGAAGGCGGTCTTGAGCAGCACCGTGCCCGGGATCCCTGCGATGCGATGGGCCAGCGCCAGCACGATCTGGAAAAGCCACGCCAGATTGATGTCCGTGACCGCCGGATAGGTGAAGGAGAGCAGATTCTCGGTGGGCACGTGACCGGTGGAAAGAATGATCTCGCCCAGCCGCAGGTTGAAGAACAGATCCGTCTCGTCCATGGGTACGAGGCAGCGCCCCGCGATGAACAAGAGCAGGAGATAGACCACGGCGACTCATCATGCCGGAGTGTTGTCACTGGGCCAAGCAGGCATGACAACCAAGCATCCGTCACATCTCTCCGCTCTCCGGGTGGAGCACCTAGTCAACAACCTACCCCTGGCCGATAGCTGACTCCACACGTCCTAAATCCAATGCTAGCGCGCCCGCGCGCCCGTCTTCTCGGTCCGGCGCACCCTCGGGGAGGCTTGCATCCCTGCTTCTAGTAAAAGAGGACTCGCAAGGTATGAATTAGAGGCTATGCTTGATTCGGGGGGGGACCATGTACGCGAGTCAAAAGTCTTCTCGGCCGACACGCGAACCCGGTGAGTTTGCAGATGATCGGCAGGCTCGCATCGATCAGTTGCTGGAATGGCAGGCCTGGCAGCAGCGCCTGTTCGAGGCGATCCGTGCGGTCAATGATGAGAGTTCCAGCCAGCGGGGCGCAGTCTTCTTCGACGCACTGACCGCCCGTCTGGCCACGGTGCTGGGCGCCGATGTGGCCTTCGTGGGCCAGTTGGGTTTGGATGGCACCAGCATGGAAATTGTCTCGGTCTTCGGCGACGGCAAGCGCGCCGAGCCGTTCTCGTATTGCCTGGCCGGAACCCCCTGCGCCCAAGTGATCGCGAACCGGGTGTACGCACACAGCAAGGATGTGGTGCGTCTCTTCCCCGAGGACACCCTGCTGGCCGAAATGGGGATTCACGCCTACGTGGGCGTGCCTTTGCGCGACGCCGACGGCAAGAGCATCGGCATCCTGGTGGGCCTGTTTCGCCGCGACCTGGATGATGCGGAGTTTGCCGAATCGGTGCTGCTGTTCTTCGCGCCGCGGGTGGCCCTGGAGATACAGCAGGCGCGTTCCGAAGGTGTCCTGCGCCAGCGCGACGAGGCCCTGCACCGGCTGATGGACGCAAACGTAGTCGGCTTCGTGGTGGCCGATCTGGAAGGCCGCATCCTCGACGCCAACGACGCATACCTGGCCATGACCGGCTTCAATCGCGAAGACCTGGTGCTTGGGCGGATCCGCTGGCCCGAGATGGCACCGTCCGAAGAGGCCGCGGACCAACCGACAACCGTGGAGCGGTTGCTGGCGCAGGGCTCGTCCAAAGCATGGGAAGTGGAATGGGTACGCAAGGACGGGACGCGCGTACACGTCGTGCTGGGCGGCGCGCTCATGGATGCCAGCCGAGGGCGCGTCGTCGCCTTCGTCCTCGATCAGACGGAGCACCATCGCGTTGAACGCGAGCGGCAAGAGGCGCTGGCGCGCGAGCACGCGGCCCTGGCCGAGGCTGAGGAAGCGAACCGGGCCAAGGATCGCTTCCTAGCGGTGGTGTCCCACGAATTGCGCAACCCTCTGTCGCCCATAACCATGGCGGTGCAGATGCTCCAGGCCAGCGTTCCCGCAGATGAGCGCGTGCAGAATGCTTTGCGCATCATCGAAAGAAACGCACGGCACGAGGCGCGCCTAGTGGACGATCTGCTCGATCTGGCGCGCGCGTCACGAGGCGCGCTGAACATCGAGCGCAAGCCCATGGACCTGGGCCGCCTGCTGATGGATGTGCTGGCGACTATGCACGCAGATGCGAGACGTTCGGGGATACAGCTTGAGGGCACGTTCGAGCCGGGTGTCTGGGTGAACGCGGACGCCACGCGCATGAGCCAGATCGCCATCAACCTGTTGTCGAACGCACTGAAATTCACCCCGACTAGAGGTCGAGTCACCACGCGCCTGCAACGCCACGGCGATAGCGCACGCTTCAGTGTCGAAGACACAGGCGTCGGCATCGAACCCGAGCTTCTGCCGCGCCTGTTCGCGCCCTTCGTGCAGGGATCTGCGGGAGTTTCCCGACCGGCTGGCATGGGTATTGGATTGTCGATCGTGCGGTCGCTGGTCGCGTTGCACGGGGGCAGTGCTCGGGTGGAAAGCGAGGGCCAGGGGCGGGGTGCGCGTTTCATTGTCGAGTTGCCCACCATCGCGCCGCCGCCAGCCGCCGAGGCGCCTGCCTCGCTTGCGCCAACCGGGCCCCGTGTCCTGGTGGTCGAAGACAACGACGACGCCCGCGAGACGGTCGCCACCTGCCTGGGCATGCGGGGGTACTCGGTGGCAACCTGTGCGACCGGCGAGGCGGCTCTGGACTGGCTTAGCCGGGAGCGGCCAGGAGTGATCCTGGTGGACATTGGTCTGCCCGGCATCGACGGCTATCAATTCTTGCGTGGGGCGCGCCTGGTAGCGGGTTGTGCCTCGATCCCTGCCCTTGCGGTGACCGCACTGGGAGAGCCCGATGACTTGAGGCGTACGCGCGAGGCGGGCTTTGCCGGGCATGTGATCAAACCCTTCGATGTGGACGAACTGGCGCACCGGATTCACACCTTGCTCGTCGACGGCCGCCCGGTGGGCGCCCGTGCGGCGTGATGGCGGTTCAGTCGGAGCCGCATTCGTCCGACGCCGCCCGCACGGTCTTGCGCAAAGACCCGGGCAATTCCTTCAACGATTTCGCGGACATTGCACCTGCGTTACATGGACCGTTCGCAGTTGACAGCCGAGGACACCAAGGTTCACAGTTAACCGGGCCCTTTTCGCGCACAGTCCCACCAAGGTTCCGCAGAACATCGAAACATAGACGAGGCAAGGGTATCGCCATGCGCAAGAGTCTGAAGTTTGTCCATCATCGGGCGCTACCGCTCGTCGGAGTCTCGCTCGCTCTTCTGGGCTGTTCCTCCGGCCTGCCGACTGACGAGACGGAAACATCTTCGCAGACGCTCACGGTCGATCCGAGTGCAACGTACATAATGACTGGCGTTGCCAGCGGAAAGTGTGTGCAGATCGCTGGGCAAAGTCTGGCCAATTCTGCCCGCGCCCAACTCGGACCCTGCTCGAACTCAGCCAGCCAACAGTTTCGCTTTCCGGTCTATACGGGCAGCTACCGCCACATCGTGAATGTTGCGAGTGGAAAGTGTCTCGACGTGCAGTCCAAGTCCACGGCAAATGGGGCTGCGGTAATTCAATACACTTGCGGCAGTGGCACGAACCAACAGTGGTCGGTTGCCACTAACACAAATGGCTCGGTTCGACTGACTGCACGGCACAGCGGCAAGGTCATAGAGGCAAATGAAGGAGGGACGGCTGACGGCACCTACATCGTGCAGTGGACTTCGTCGGGCGCGACCTATCAGCAGTTCAACCTGACGGTATCGGGCACCGGCGGCACCGGGGGCAGTGGCGGGTCCAGCGGCACCGGCGGATCGACGGGCAGCTCAGGGGGAAGCACGGCATCCGGCGGTTCCACTGCCACCGGTGGCAGCTCAGGAGGGACCACGGCATCCGGCGGTTCCGCCGCCACGGGTGGGAGTTCAGGCGGGACCTCCGGCACAGGCGGCACGACGGTTACCCTGCCGGCCTTGGCCGATATTGAGGCCATCATGAGTAAGGTGACACGCTATGAAATCCAGCTAGGGCCCGAGGATCCGAGCTGGGTCAACAAATGGACCGAGGCCACCTTCTACATCGGGGTGATGGCCGCTTACTTGGCCACCAACGACCATACCTATCTGACGGATGCAACCAATTGGGCGCAGAAGAACAACTGGACGCTGCTTGGCTCGCCCACGCGGAGCGCGGACAACCAATGCGCCGGACAGGTCTACACCGATCTCTATCTGCAGAACCCGGTCGCCGCCAACGCGAGCATGTATCAGAGCACCAAGGCCAGCATTGACTTGGTCAAGGCAAGCCCGAAGCCGGGAATCGTCAAGAATGTCGATGACTGGTGGTGGTGTGAT
>Ga0182017_10003447_pt1 | contig 11808 bp, 7 predicted proteins | sample 712E3DmetaG_FD_120492 | JGI IMG/M metagenome (GOLD analysis project Ga0182017, IMG submission 120492) | Permafrost microbial communities from Stordalen Mire, Sweden - 712E3D metaG | ecosystem: Environmental > Terrestrial > Soil > Wetlands > Permafrost | place: Sweden: Stordalen | collected... | reverse complement strand
ACAGTGAAACCAACTACCCTGGGATTACGAGTCAAAATTTTTTTTACGCAACTCTTCAGGTTAATTGTTTTCCCGAAGATAAACTGTTCCGCTATATACCCATTAATCCTTAGTAAAGAAATTATGTAACTGCTCCCGATGTGGTAGAAAAATCTACTGTTTATATTTTCACCGGAAGGAGCAAATACAAATATACAATCCACCCTATTTTGGGGGTTATTAAGCATAAAGGAAGAAAGCGATGGCTATTAACTGAAATGTTAAATTAAATTTTAATAGTCATATTTTACATTACGTCCCTGTAGGGTCCGACATTGTAGAAGCGATACTTCTGCTTAATATTGAAGACATCTTAGCATTGGTTACTTTGTTCCTGGCAAGTATGTGAAATATAGAACTTCGCAAAGCCTCACCTTTTCGCCCCTTCTTAATCTCAGAATGAATTTCACCAAGAACTTTTTTCGCTTTTTTATCTCCAAGAAGAGTGTGAAAAATTTCTTTAAGAGTCAGCTTTTCAAGATTAATCTGTTTTTTTGTTGCCATAATACCTCCTTTTATTAAGAATTTAGAACTATAATTAAAATCTTACCCGGATGTAAATATTTAATATGATCTGAGGCCCAAAGTATTATGCAAATAAAGATAGTAAATATATTGATTATCAAGGCAATTTTAGGAATGTTTTTTATAGCATAATAAAAAACTAATAAGTTGGTAGCTGACTGGAAGAACCGGTTGCGATGACCACTGAATTGGAACAAACTGACCATCAAAAACAATGGTTAATAATAAAACTTGAAATTTTGCTCAAACCATGACAATTCTATTGAATTATTCCAGAGTTATTGTTTTCTCGATTTTCTTATTCTGAAAACAAAATACCAGGCAATACTAAGAAATAATATGACGAGATTAGAAACAGCAAAAACAACAATACCTATCTTCTCAAGAACTGAATATGAATTCCCATAATAAACAGAGAACATTAAATAAATATTCCCCACGATTGATATTAAAAACATTATACTCAATATTATTTTCCCCATTATTTGAAATTTTAACCAAAGTTATTAGTTTTTCAGTGAAATAATTTTCATTCAGCTATTATCAGTCCCGTATTTAAATTTTTAAACTTTTTGCAACTTTATTTGTTGTCATTCGTTCTATTGTATGTCAAAGAAAAGGGGGAAAAACAGATTTCGAAATTTTTATCCGGTTCAGATTAAACCTTTAAACATATTAAGCATCTAAGAAGAGTATTAAGCAAATAAACGTTAAACTAATATTATGATTATGAAAACAGGAAAGATTATTTTAAGGCTATTCTTCCTTATTGCAGCAGTAAGTCTCTCATTGTCTTCCTGCAAGAAGGATTCTTCATCTTCAAGCGGTTCGATAACAAGTCAACAGGCAGTTCAGGTGCTGAATTCAGATGCCCAGGATGCATTAGCGGATAAAACGGAGGAAGATATTGACAACAATCTCGAAGAACTGCAAAACAACAATTATGTGGTGGCCGTTACAAAATCCTTCGAGGCAGGAACGCCGACAAATTCGGTTGTTATAACCGTTGATCATCCTGACACAACTACTTTTCCAAAAGTGATTACAATGACCTACTACACTTATAAGGATAGTTGTGCCAATGAAAACATTATCAAGAACGGTAAAATCACTATCACTATTACTAAGCCTGTTGCTAACCATGCAAGGCTATTCGCCAGGGCATTTAGTTTTACCAATTTTGCTGTAACAACTGATAGTACAACAGTTATTATGAATGGCACACGTACAGTTACCAGAACCAAAGATGCTATTAAACTCAGTTCGAATGTATCAGCCAGGATCTCTGTAACTGACAATATTACGGCTTCCCTGAGTTATGCAATAGCAGTTACCGGGAAAACCGATACACTTAAGTTTACACGAGTTGTCAATAAAGTACGTACAGCAATTGCCTATTTCAAAAATGTTGGCGTTGCAAACATAAATTTCAAACATGTTGCTTCATTTGATACATTAACATATAATGGTACGGTTACGGGAGTCAATGAAAAGGGCGATACATATTCAAAGACTATTACAATACCTCTTATCATTACTAACTATATGGGAAGCCTGGTGGTTACGTCCGGGACAATGACCTATACTGTTGGCTCAACCGATTCATATCAGATATCTTTCAAGGCAGACCCGTCTAACAAGCATTTGACGCTGGTAACAGTTACAAACAATCTGACAGGTAAATCCAAGAGCTTCGACCGGAGATTCGGGAGAGTATTCAGCAAATGGTGGTAAAATATATTAAGTATTAACAGTAAAACCGGTCAGAGAACCGGTTTTTTTATTTCAATGAAGCTAGTCTTTAATGCATCTGACGGAAACGCCATTCATTTTTAAAAACGCTGTTCTCGAAATCTGACCCGACTGAACGAAAAGGGATCTTATCCAGCTATTAGAAACATCACCTTCTGTAGATGACCACCAGTAGCCATAACTCCCCAGGTATGAAAATCCTCCGGTAACGTTTCTATAACCTCCCGGAAGTGCTTTAAAACAACTTTCATTTGTCGCATCCAGATTATATGGTGTAACCCAATGTGAATTTCCGCCTTCTTTAAGTTCACTGCCTGCAATAATATATCCTCCCAGTGTTGATTCAAGAGTAGTCCATTCAGAATCCGTGGGAATATGCCATCCGGCCGGACAAACTTTTCTGGGGTCTGTTATCGTATACCATGTATATAATTTACCATATATTTTTGCATTAGCATCATCTCCGCCATATGACCACTGGTACTCAGGGGAGATTACATTGGAAATATCCTGAGTCGATGGACTGGTCGTACCAATGAGGTCACCATTGAGGAAATGAGATGTTCCTAAATTTTGTGCCATCCATAATTGCGGACCAATTTTTACAGTTTCATAGATGTTCTTTTCATAGTCAGTAATCGTCCCGGGCGTGGTAAAATTTACCTGATCTCCCAGGCTTTCTCCCTTTGCATTTTTTGCATAAGCTTTAATAAAATATTGAATGTTGGGAAGAAGCCCGGATACTTGTCCGAGAAAAGAACCTGTATCGCTTGCAATTTGAAGCTGTGTACCAGTTGTCTCAGGATTTTGTGAAATCCCCATATATATTCCACAACCAACGATTTGTGATCCTCCATCAGATTTCACCATGCAACCTATTGTAGCAGAGGTTGATTCAACATATAAAGGAGTATAGGTTATTACCACAGGTAATGAGATTCTATCTGTTTTTTTACAAGTTGTAAATGTGAAACCAAATATTATGAATATCAGAAAACTATAAATACTTTGTGTTTTCATCTGACAAAAGATTAATAAACACTCTCATTCATTGAATATCGTCAGCCGACATTCCCGGACAGATGTAATCAATTTCAGGGAGCTCTGAAATGTTTAACTTAAGTGACATTTTTTTTGGGTAACCTCCCGATATGCAATTCCTTTTGTGCTTTTGACAACGCGTCAAATAAGGGAAGGTTACGCATTTCCTCAATATCCTTTTGCTTGTTTACGTTTACAATAACTATATCTCCCATGCCTTTTCCATATTCTCCCTTGAAATCGTAGAATCCTGCAATAATAGTAAGCTGACCGGACTGTATCAGATCTTTATATTTTTTGCAGGCAATATTTACCTGGTAATCGAGATTCTTTTCAATAACAAGTGTCTGAAGTTTTTCAAAATCTTTTTTTGTTTCAAATTCCTTAATAGTGGGCCTCAAAAAGTCTAGTTCGTGCTTAATATTGTAAGATTCTTTTTCGAATCCTTTCATGAATGCTTTTATGGCCCCACAATCGGAATGCCCCAGAAAAAACAATAAAGGTGTTTTCAGATGATAAATGCCGTAATCTACAGAACCTTCTGTCGATAAGATCTGATTTCCTATATTCTGTATTGAAAAGACTTTGTTAGAGGTATCAGGCATCAGGGAATTGAGCGGTACACGTGAATCAGAGCATGTGACCAGTGTAATAAAAGGCTTTTGCTCATTATTGAAACTTTCGAAATATTCGTGTGGATGGGTCGATGTAAAATAATTATTTCCTAAGACAATTTGGGAAATAATTTCAGGAGGAAGTAAAGTTTTAGGCTTGATTGGTGCTTTCTTAATATCTGGTTCTCTTTCGCCTATTGCTGTCACAACCACGTCGTGGAGTGTGTCATGCCGGCTGACATGCCCGAGTAAATGTTCAATATCTTCAAATCGCAGTATATCTCTTACTTCAGAGTGTGCTTCAGCGATTTTAAAAATTATGCTCATTTCTTCCAGTTGTAAGAAGAATCTTTTTATCAGTCTAGCTCCGCTTGAATCAATGTAAGCCGAAGTGCTGAGGTCGAAGATTACCACTTTAAGCGGTGAGGAAGAATTGGTAATTTTCGGCCAGACATGATTATATACATAAGAAACATTAAAATAGACCAGGGGCGATTCAACCCTGAATAAAAGTACACCTGGAAGCAATTCATTGTCGGGATGACGTTTAATATCTGTAAATCTGTCTGTCCCCGGGATTCTTCCAAGAAACGCAATATGAGGACTCGATACCGTTCTTAATATCAAGATCAGGGAAGCAAGGGCACCGATAAGAACCCCCTGAAGAATGCCAAAACCGATTACAGATACAAGCGCCAGAGTAGCAATAACAAAATCAAATTTGTTATGTTTCCACATGCGAATGAACTCTTTAATATTGATCAGTCTCTCAACAGCAATAAATACAATTGCAGCTAGGATAACTGTTGGCAGGTTTTTCAGCAAACCAGTTAAAAACATCAGACAAATACCTATGCAAACCGAAGCAACTACAAGGGATACAGGGGTTTTGGCCCCTGCTTCATCATTTACCGCTGATTGTGATAACCCGCCGCTGACCGGATATCCGTTACCAAGAGATACTGCCAGGTTAGCCAGTCCCAGCGCCAGCAATTCCTGATGGGCGTCAATTTCATATCCGTTCTTTTGCGCTAAAGTTTTTGCTGCAGAAACACTCTCAATATAAGCCAGAAGAAAACAGGCAAATGCCAGATAACCAACACTCTTGATGTCGGCCCAGTTTAAAGATGGTATATGTAATTTTGGAAGTCCGGCTGGGATAATTCCCACAGTCTTAAAACCATGTGTTGCCAGTGGTGTAAAAGAGATAATTATGATTGACAATATAACTACAATTATTGCAATCGGTTTTCCGTGAAATAATTTTTCGCCTATAAGGATGAACATAAAAGAGATAATTCCAAAAATAAGAACATAGAAATTTGTGCCAGGCAGCTGATGAATAATATTAATCAGTTTGGCGAAAAAATCATTTCCGCCACCGGCAACTCCAAACACTTTGGGTAGTTGTGTAAGCATTATTGTTAATGCAGCCCCGGCTTTAAATCCAACCAGAACTGTTTCGTTTATGAAATTAATCATGCTGTCAAGATGCAGGAAATATGCTAATAAACTCATGCCGGCAAATACAAGTGCGGTTAGTGAAGCCAGATCAAGCCATCGCTGAGGGTCTCCGCCGGAAAGGTTGGCGAGGGTTATTCCTATAACCATTGATATTGCTGAAGTTGGGCCTATTGCGAGTTGTTTCCCACTGCCAAGCAGTGCATAAAACAATCCTCCTAAAAGATAACCGAAAATTCCGTATTGTGGAGGTAAACCGGCCAGGGTGGCATAAGCCAGCGATACAGGGATGGCATAGGCTGTAAGTGTGATACCGGCAATAGTATCTGAACTAAGCGTTTTTAAATTATATCCTGACAGCCATTGCAAAGGGGGAAAGTGTTTTTTCAATTTTTTCCTTTTTAAACGGTATTTACTTATGCTAAATTAGTAATTCATTAGTAAATCTATATTTGATTCAGGAAAATAATGGTAGAAAGTGAAACACAATAAGTGGTTTGTCCTGGTTCTTGCTCTTTCTGCCTGATGCCACAAGTCAGTTTTTTTCAAATATCACCTGGTCATTGAATTTATTGACAATAGTGTCCATATACGACTTGATCTTTGGATAGTCTTCTGGCTGGTATACAGCTTTTTTGAAGCTGTAAGAGGCATTAATATTTACATTCCCTTCCATTTCTTTGAACTCAAGATTAATCTGAACCAGTTCATCATCCAATTTATATGTCTCAGGGATTGTCGAAACTTTAAAACCTTCAGGTATTTTTATAGTGCATTTGTATTTTTCAGTATTTGAATATGTAAAATCAAGAGGATATGTTCTTGTTGTCTGAGTAAATTTGTTTGTTTTTGGAAAAAAATTCAAGAATGGAGAAACGATGATCTTATTGCCTGATTTTTCAACATTTGTCTCCCCGTCACACATAATAATATATGGCCGTTCTGCATTCTCATAATTCATGGTTTTTATTCCGGTCACCATAGAAATACCCATTTCGTTAAAATGATATTTTATATCGACAGTATCATTTAAGTATGATTTTTTATATGAAAAAGAATCAAAATCCAATGCCTGTATTGTCAGATTAGTCTTTGCTTTTAAAGTTTCAGGGTCAATGATCATTGTGACAGTCTTATCATCAATAGAATTATAACCTAAATTGAGATTCACCCAGCCTTCTTTATCATCACTTACTATAAGACCCCTCTCATTTATGCATTTTGGAGGGATCCTGTTATATGAAATAAATAACTCCGTTCCGTCGGTAAGAAAAGCATGGTTGTCAATATTAACCAGAGCCACCACATAATTAAAAAACTGAATAAATGGGTAATCGAGCTTGATTTTACCGTGATCACGAGTGCTGAGTATTACAGGGTTTGCATCTATGCCGGCTGATTTAAGAAGTGCAACGAGAAAAAGGTTAATGTCTGCGGAGTTTCCCTTTTTTTGATTCAGAAAGTCCTTCGCACTCATTGATGCAATAACCGATGAAGCTCCATTCCATCTGAATCCGGATTTTACATAGTTTATTATCATCTGACATTTTTCAATCTTGCTTTTATTATTAAGGCTTATCTCAGTCTCAATAATTTTTTTTGCCAATTTCTCACTGTTTTTCAGATATGTACCAAAGTCTTCATTTCTCAACAGATCCTTTACCATTTTGGGCCAGGTTGTCATCACGTCTGTGACATTTCCCTGAGCGGAGCTGAATTTTGCAAGCTGAAAATCCATCTTCATAATGAAGTCGGAAGCTGAAGTGATATATGATTCATCCTTAAATGCCGGAACATCTTTCATTACATATGCATTTATCAAGTCCTGAAATTCAACCCCGGTCCCGAAGTTTTGTCCATGAAGCGATCCGACAGGACCGAAAGTCCGTTTCAGGTCATCCTTGGTGGAATTCTGATAATCAAATTTGCTGATGCCCTGAACAATAATCGCATATTCATAAAAAGGGATCAATCTTACAGTATATTGGCTAAGGATGGTTGGAATCCGGCTTTGAAACTCCCAGCTCCGGAGATTAAAAATAAAAGGCGTTTCCAGGACATAACGGAATTCAATAATAGTGCCTGTTCTGACATCAGGGAAAACAAATTTTTTTATACTCCATCTGTTATTTATTTTTTCAATATGAATTGAGTTCTGGTCCAAAACAGTTTTAGTCAGTTTCCCATTATCATTACTATAGCTATAAGCCTCAATTGACTCAACACTCTCAGTTTTACCTGATCCATCAGCATAAAAAGGTATCGATACTTCTGCATATTTTATCCCGTATGGAGAAAGAATTTTGATTCGTTTTGTTCTTGTGAAGAGTATATCATATCCATCTCTGGTATCAATGAATTTGGATTCCCCGATATCAAAAAGTATGACAGCTTCAGCAGCTGAATCGTTAGAATATCTGGACATATTTATTTCATCCTGCCCGATAACCCTGAATTCTTTTGAATACTCCTGGGCAGTCAGATAATGATTTGAAAAACATATTATCCAGAACAGAATTAATAACTTTTTCATTCTTAGCGATTTAGTATTATCCCTCATTAAATAGTAGTTTGCTATTGAACTCCAGGTATTGATATACATATATATTAAAATGAAAAAAGATCTACAACTCTTCTAATTCATCCGAAGTTAAACAAAATCTGAAAAAGACCTGGCCTGATTTTAAAAAAATATGACAATCAGGTTTCAATTAAAAATGTGAATAGGAATAATGATAAAATTTTAAATCATTAACTTCGTTTTTTTCCAATTAATTATCAGAAACTGAAACTATAATTCTAAGTACCATGAGAACAAACAGAATTTTTTTACTAATCCTGATCTGCCTTTTCTCTTTTTCATGCAAGCAGCAAATTCAAACTGTACAAAAACAAAAAGAGATACCACACCTTAAAAAAATGGGAAATGCCACTCAGTTGATTGTTGATGGAAAACCATTCCTTGTTCTTGGTGGTGAACTGCAAAATTCCAGTTCATCAAGCCGGGAGTACATGAAAAAATTCTGGCCTCAGCTTGAAACATCCGGGTTAAATACAATTCTTGCTGCAGTAGAATGGTCATTAATTGAACCGGTTGAAGGAAAGTTTGATTTTACTGTTGTTGACAATCTTATTGAAGATGCACGTACTTATCACCTTAGGCTTGTATTGCTCTGGTTCGGGTCATGGAAAAACGGACAGACTCATTATGCTCCGGAATGGGTTAAAAAAGATTATACCCGTTTCCCAAGGGTAAAAGCCGAAAGCGGGAAGAGCCTTGAAATACTGTCCCCATTGGGAAAAGAGACGCTTAACGCTGATTCAAAAGCATTTGCAGCAATGATGAAACATGTCAGGGAGATCGACTCCTCTGAAAGAACGGTTCTGATGATACAGGTGGAGAATGAAGTGGGTGTCCTGGGATCGCCACGCGATCACGGAGATATTGCCAATGCGGCTTTCAATGCACCTGTCCCGCAGGAATTAATGAATTATCTTGTGAAGAACAAAGAGAATCTTCTTCCGGAATTGACAGACATCTGGAAAACCACAAATTTTAAAACATCCGGTACATGGGAGGAGGTCTTTGGTAAAGGAGTTAAGACGGATGAGCTGTTTATGGTATGGAATTATGCACGCTATTTGGACGTTTGCGCAGCCACGGCAAAAGCTGAGTATTCTATTCCAATGTTCGTTAATGCATGGCTGGTTCAGCCCGAGGATAAACGTCCCGGAGATTATCCTTCCGGAGGTCCACAGGCTCATGTTCTTGATCTTTGGAGAGCAGGGGCCCCAAACATAGATCTTCTCTGCCCTGATATTCATCTGCCGGACTGCGTCGGAATCAGTACACAATATACCAGAAATAATAACACTTTGTTTGTTCCCGAATCGGGCGCAGGGGAACAGGGCGCCGGCAACGCTTTTTATGTGATCGGTAAACCCAAATCCATCGGATATTCTCCTTTCGGAATTGAAAGAACCATTGCAAATAATGTGAATGATCCGCTGACCAGGGCATATAAGGTTCTGGAAACCATGGCACCTGTCATATTAGATGCACAGGCCAAAGGAACAATTACATCTGTATTGCTCAAACAGGAAAAGAATCCTTCAGAAGAGATAATCCTGGGTGATTATAAGATCCTTGTCGGGTTGGTCAGAAACCGTAGATCACCATCAGTCCCTGAACAGGGTTATGGAATCATAATTAACTCATCTCCTGATGAATACATTATCTATGGAAATAATATTCAGGTCTCCTTTTCTCCAAATACGCCCGGGCCTGCCATTGCGGCTATTTCAAGGGTTGATGAAGGCAGGTATGAGAACGGGATGTGGATTGCTGGCCGACGTCTTAACGGAGATGACATAATGCTCGACTATGATCTTGCAAAAATGGCACTGCAGAACAAAACCGGGACAGGACTAAGATTCTCCGGAGAAGGAAGAAGTATCCAGCTGGTAAAACTTTACAGGTACGAATAAATTGGATATAATTATTTAAATACCTTTGAGGAATGGATAAGAATTAATGTTAAATAAACCGCATACTGGACAATATAGAAATAAATTCCAGGTAACCAAAATACAGTTTGTTGATCTATGCTAAAACGGTTTCTTTCAGGTAAGGAAGCTCCATACTGGCTGTTAACTTTCAGCATTGTTATTTTATTGACACTGACCAGGCTCATCCAGGACGGAATGTTTCTGGATAGCATGCTTTATACATGTGTATCACATAATCTCAGCAAGGGAATAGGAACATTTTGGTTCCCTGTTTTCAGCCCAACCTACCATAATTCTGGTTCGCCATTCTTTTTAGAACATCCGCCGCTTGTTTTTGGTATTGAATCTCTTTTCTACAAAATTTTGGGTGACAGCATGTACGTGGAGAGATTCTATATTTTTCTGACAATTTGTATCTCTGCGTTTTTAATACATCGTTTATGGAAAATTATATTTATAAATGATGATGAATTAAAAAGGATGAGCTGGCTTCCGATATTGTTTTGGATCACAATCCCATCATGCTCATGGTCCTATTCATATAATATGATGGAAAACACAATGGGCTTATTTTGTTTATCTGCCGTATTATCTTCTTTTAAAGCAGCAGAATCCAATAAAAACAGACCCGGGTTATTATTACTTTCAGGTTTTTTCGTGTTCCTGGCAACTTTTAGTAAAGGGGTTCCCGGATTATTTCCTTTATCGGTACCTTTTTTATATTGGCTTACAATAAGAAAGAAAACATTTTTAAATACCCTCATTTCGTCTATAGTCATTCTTATTGTTCCGGTGGTAATATATCTTATCCTGTTCAATCTGGCTCAGAGCAAAGAAAGTCTGACATTCTATATCACACACCGGCTTCTGGTAAGAATACAAGATAATCCGACTGTTAGCAGCAGATTCAATATTCTATTTCGATTAGTCTCAGAACTTATTCCGCAGATGACTCTGGTTGGCTTTGTTATATTAATTACCAAAATAAAAAAATATAATCTGCACTTATTCAGAAATTTAAATTATTCAGTCTTTTTTATTGTAACAGGATTGTCTGCCTCCGCTCCCTTAGTTCTTACACTGGTTCAGCGCGGTTTTTATCTTGTCCCCTCTTTTCCTTATTTCGCAATTGGATTCTCAATAATTATATCCCCGGTAATATTTTTTGCAAGAGAAAATCTCAACAATAACCCAAAAAAGCGTAAAGTACTTCTTGGTCTGAGTATTGTTGTGTTTTTACTTGCTTTAGTATTTTTAGCCTCACAAAAAGGAAAAGCCGAAAGAGATAAAGATATGCTTCATGATGTATATGCTATCGGGAAAGAAGTACCTGAGAATTCTTCAATCACGATTACACCGGATCTCGTCTCTGTTGTAGAGTGTTATTTTATCCGATATTTCAATATAAGCCTTTGGGTTAATGATCCAAAAGAATACTATCTCACAATGAAAACATCCGGGTTTCACAATGAGGAGTATGAGAAACTTAAGATAGATACAAAACTCTATGATTTATATAGGCGGAAATGAATCAAATTAAAAGCCCTATTCTTTCAAATAATTTGGGAGATGTCCTTTCTTCCAGTTTTCAGCGTTGTAGCGCAATGGTCATTTATTTTTAACTTGGAGTATTTTAAGTTGTTTATCATCTTGCTTATCTCATGAACTCACCCCCTTTTTCCCTCTCTCTGCTTTATACAAAAATATATAAGAGCCTTGAGATAGGCTCACCCCTCTTTGCAGAGCACTACTCTTTATACACATTTATTAATCTGATAGTATGATATAGTATGAATTTACAAATAATGACACCGGAGGTGTCCAAATCCAATAGCCACAGTTTTACCTGTGGATGGATATGCCAATT
>Ga0182017_10003446_pt1 | contig 11812 bp, 6 predicted proteins | sample 712E3DmetaG_FD_120492 | JGI IMG/M metagenome (GOLD analysis project Ga0182017, IMG submission 120492) | Permafrost microbial communities from Stordalen Mire, Sweden - 712E3D metaG | ecosystem: Environmental > Terrestrial > Soil > Wetlands > Permafrost | place: Sweden: Stordalen | collected... | reverse complement strand
TAACCCAACTTCGCCAGTTCCGGCTCGTCGCTGACTTTTTTGCGCCTGCTCGGCGGCCCGATGTCGCATAAACCAGGACCGCCTTCGTTTGCTTTCATCGCCCCTCATCCGGCACCGGCGCGAGTGCGGCGCAAAGTCGCGTGTAGTGAAGACCAACCCTCTTGAAAACGCGGCCGCAATCCGTAGGATTGCAGTATGTACCTGCGGCGCTGCTACCGGAGGAAGGACGGCAAGCGCCATGCCTATTGGGCGCTGGTTGAGTCCTACCGCACCCCGCGCGGTCCGCGGCAACGGGTGGTAGCCTATCTGGGCGAGATGGATGAGGCCGGCCGTCTGGGAGTGCGACAGCGATCCGAACACGGAGACGGAACCTGGCAAGCCCGCCTGTTCGACCGCACCGAGCCGGAGTGGGTCGAAGTGGACCTGAAGCGGATCGTGGTGGAGCGCACCCACCAGTTCGGGGGACCGTGGCTGGGTCTGGAACTGTGCCGGCGACTGGGCCTGGTAGAGTTTCTCGATCGGGCGATTCCTTCCGGACGCGAGGAGATCCCCTGGCCGCTGATGGCGCTGGTTCTGGTGCTCGGGAGGTTATGCGATCCCTCCAGCGAGTTGCACCTGGCCGAGCACTCCTATGAGGCCGGCGCGCTGCCGGAGTTGCTGGGTGTGCCCGCGGAGAAAGTCAACGAGAACCGATTGTACCGGGCGCTCGATCAACTGCTGCCCCACAAGGAGGCGCTTGAGAAGCATCTGAAAGAACGGCTGGGCGAACTGTTCGAACTCGACTACGACCTGCTGTTGTACGACGTCACCAGCACCTACTTCGAAGGAGAAGCGGCGGCCAATCCGCTGGCGCAGCGCGGGTACTCGCGGGACCACCGGCCGGACTGCAAGCAGGTGAACATCGCTTTGGTGGTGAGCCGCTGTGGCATGCCCCTCGGCTACCAGGTCTTCGCCGGCAACCGTACGGACGTGACGACGCTGGAGGAGATCGTCACGGTGATGGAGGTGCGCTACGGGAAGGCCAACCGGATCTGGGCGCTGGACCGCGGCATGATCAGCGAAGACAACGTCGAGTTTCTCAAACAGGAAGGGCGGCGCTACATTGTCGGCACGCCGAAAGGGATGCTGAAGCGCTTCGAGCGCGAGCTGCTGTCCTCGGATTGGAAGCAGGTGCATGAGGGTCTGGAAGTGCGCCTGTGTCCGGCGCCGGATGGCGCCGAGGTGTTCATCCTATGCCGGAGTGAGCAGCGGAGCGCGAAGGAGCGGGCCATGCACGACCGCTTCGAGAAACGCATCGAAGAGGCTTTGAAGAAAATCGCCGAAGGCTGCCGCAAGCGCCGGCAGAAACCCATCGCGATCGCTCAGCGGGTGGGGAGGCTCCTGGGCCGCAACACGCGGGCGGCCGGCCTGTTTGAGGTGCACATCGAGACGGCGGCGGACGGCTCGGCCCGGTTCCAGTGGCAGAAGGTCGAGCAGTGGCGCGACTGGGCGCGGTTGAGCGAGGGCTGTTACCTGCTGCGCAGCAACGTGACGGACTGGAGCGCGGAGGATCTCTGGCGAGCCTACATTCAGCTCACCGAAGCCGAGGCGGCGTTCCGCATTCACAAGAGCGATCTGGATCTGCGGCCCGTGTGGCACCAGAAGCAGGAGCGCGTGGAGGCGCACATTCTGGTTTGCTTTCTGGCTTACGTGCTGTGGAAGACGCTGGCCCAGGCCTGCCGCGCGGCGGGACTCGGGGACGAGCCGCGCAAGGTTTTCGAGGAGATCTCCAAGGTGGCGCTTGTGGAGGTCGCGCTGCCGACCCGAACCGGCGTGACGATCCGCAAACAATGCGTCAGCCGCCCGACCGAGCACCAGGCGATCTTGCTGCAGCGGCTCGGGCTGCACCTGCCGGCCGCGCTGGAATTTGCGGCGGTGTAGTGAAGACTTGACCCTACCCGTGCTGCAAAGACAACTACTTATGAATCCAACTGGCGAAGTTGGGTTAACGCTCCGCGCCCGCGCGAGCCTCGAGTTCCGCCAGGCGGCGCCGCAGGTCGTCCAGTTCCTTGCGGACTTCCGGCAGCCGGCTCAGGCATGCGAGCTGCTCCAGGTGCTCGCGCAGAGGCCGCGCCGGCGTTCCCCAGACCACCTGGCCGGCGCGGATGATCTTCGAGGTGGGCACCCCGCACTGGGCGCCAAGCACCGCGCGCGTCTCGATGCGCACCTTGTCGCCGATGCCGACCTGGCCGGCAATGACGACGTAGTCCTCGACGATGACGCCGCCGGAGATGCCGGTCTGCGCTGCAATGACGACGTGCTTGCCGATGCGGCAATTGTGAGCTACGTGGACCATGTTGTCGAGCTTGGTGCCCTCGCCGATCCAGGTGTCGCCAAGGGCGGCGCGGTCCACGCAGGAATTCGCCCCGATCTCGACGTCGTCGCCGATCGAGACTCGGCCTATCTGCGGAAACTTCTCGTAGCGATCGCCCGCCAGGAAGAATCCGAAACCGTCCGCGCCGATCACGCTGCCGGAGTGCAGAATGGCCCGCGCGCCGATATCCACGTCGTCGTAAAGGGTGACGTTGGCGTAGAGGACCGAATCCTCCCCAATCGTCACCCGGTTGCCGATGGCGCATCCGGCGCCGACGCGGCAGCGCGCTCCGATCCTGGTGTCCTGGCCGATGGATGCGTGCGGGCCGATGGCGACGTCCGTGCCGATCACCGCGGTTTCGGCGACTTGGGCGCTGGGGTGAATGCCAGGCTCGGACGGCGGCGCCGGATGGAGCCGCCTCACGGCTTGGGCAAACGCCGTCCGCGGCTCGGCGGCGTGGATCACGGTGCGTCCACCCGCGTTCGGAAAGTCCGCTGGCACGATCAGGCAGCCCGCGGCCGACGCTTCGGCTTCCCGTGCGGCTTTCCGGCTGCCGACAAACGCCAAATCGCCGGCGCCCGCGGCTTCGAGCGGAGCCGCCCGGTTCAACTCCCTCTCGCCGTCGCCTTCGAATGTCGCTCCCAACCACTCCGCCAGCTCACGTACGCGCATAGGCACAAGCTATCATACAAATCTATGGCTATCGATCCGTCGGCTGCGATTGCGCCCACCGCGCGCATCCACCCCGACGCCGTGATTGGACCGCAGACGGCCGTCGGCGAGTACTGCGTGATCGAGCGGGACGTCTCGATCGGCGCCTTCTGCCGCCTGGAGCCTTACGTCTACGTAAAGCGTTGGACCACGCTCGGCGACCGCAATGAGATTTCGGCCGGAACCGTTTTGGGCACCGATCCGCTCGACAAGGCCTTCACCGGCGAGCGCAGCTATCTGCGCATCGGCTGCGGCAACCGCATCCGCGAGCACTATACGATCTCCCGGGGGACTGCGCCCGAATCGGCCACCACCATCGGCGATGGGAACTACATCATGACCTCCGGCCACATCGCTCACAATTGCCGCATCGGAAACAACGTCGTTATTTGCAGTTGCGCTCTGGTGGCGGGACAGGTTGAGATCGAGGACCAGGCCTTCATTTCCGGCGGGATCGGGATCCACCAATACACCCGGATCGGCCGGCTGGCCATGGTGGCGGGCATGTCGCGGGTGAACCTGGACCTGGCGCCGTTCTTCCTGTACGGCGGCTACCACATGCGCCCGATGGGGCTGAACCTGGTGGGCCTCGAACGCGCCGGGTTCTCCCGGGAGGACATTGCGGCGCTCAAGCGGGCCTACCGCATCCTGTTTCGGACTCGCCTGAAGGTGGATGAGGCCCTCGCGCGGATCGAATCCGAAGTCCCCAGCGAGCACACGCGGCACTTGGCGACCTTCGTGCGGGCGAGCCAGCGCGGTATTTGCCGGGAGGCGAAGCGCGCCGGGCTCTGAAGAGGCCGCTGCCTCGTCTCCGCTCGTGGGGACGCCCGACTCGCGGGCGGCCGCTGCCACACGGGCGGCTCCGTGCAGGCCCAATGCTAAGATGCTCTGTAGGTGATTCGGCCCGCTGCCACGAAAACGGCTCTATTGGTCTGCCTGCTCGGGATGACGGCCTCGGCGGCGCCAGAGGACTTCGCAGGCAGGCCGGTCCAGGCAATTGAGTTCGAGCCGGAGCGGCAGCCCTACAGCCCGGAATACCTGGCCGAGATCCTGCCGCTGAAGACCGGCCAGCCTCTGCGGCTGGACGATGTACGCGCCGCGATCGAGCGCCTGTACAGAACCGGCCGGTATGCCGGCATCCGCGTGGATGCGCGCGCCGCCGGCGGCGGGGTAATCCTGCGCTTCCTCACCCGCGGCAACTTCTTCGTCGGCCGCGTGACCGTGGACCCGATCCCCGCCCCGCCCATCGCGGGCGTCTTGGTGAACGCCACCCGGCTCGAACTCGGCGCCCTGTATACCGCCGCGAGCACGAACCAGTCGGTAACCAACCTCGGGGAGGTCCTCCGGACCAATGGCTTCTATCGCACCCAGGTCGAGCCCGAATACGAGTACGATCCGGACACCCAGCAGGTGGCCATTCACTTCCGCATCCACACGGAAGAGCGCGCCCGCTACGTCGCTCCGCTGATCGCCGGAGATCCGGAACGCCCCGAAGCGGACGTAGTCAAGACCACGCGCTGGAGGGGCTGGCTGAACTGGAAAAAGGTAACCGGGGCGCGAACCCAGGAGGGCGTCGAGCGGGTGCGCAGCTCCTACCTCAAGCGCGACCGTCTGGAGGCGCGCGTCTCCGTGGACAAGATGGATTGGGACGAGCGCGCCAATCGCGTCCGCCCCACGCTCGACATCCAGGGCGGCCCCAGGATCCGGATGACGGCGGTGGGCGCAAAAGTCTCTCCAGGGAAGCTGCGGCAGTTGGTACCGGTCTACGAAGAGCAATCGGTCGATCGGGACCTTCTGGTTGAGGGCGCCAACAACCTGCGCCAGTACATCGAAAGCCTCGGCTACTTCGATGCCAAGGTGAGCTTCTCTTCGAAGTCCGCGCCGGGGCAGGAAATCATCGAGTACCAGATCGACCGCGGCGAGCGCCACAAGGTGGCGCTGGTCGCCGTCCATGGCAGCCACTACTTCGACGCCGACACCATCCGGGAGCGGATGTATATCCGGCCGGCCTCCTTCGTCCAGTTCCCGCATGGCCGGTTCAGTGACGACTTCCTGCGGCAGGACCTGGACGCGATTACCGCCCTGTACCGCGCCAACGGGTTCCGCGACGTCGAAGTCTCCTCGCGCGTCGACCACGATTACAAAGGGAAAGCCAACAACATGGCCGTCCATATCGAGGTCAAGGAAGGCGCACAATGGCTGGTGGAGAGCCTGGACCTGGAGGGAGTCTCGCCCGCCAATCGCGTTGCCATCGTCAGCCTGCTGGCGTCTCAGCCCGGCCAGCCCTTCAGTGAAGCGAACGCGGCCATCGACCGCGACAACATCCTGGACTACTATTTCAACCACGGCTACCCGGGCGCGAACTTCTCCTGGAGCTTCAAGCCCGCGGCGGCAGCGCGGCGGGTCGCCATCGAGTACGACATTCAAGAAAAGGAACAGAACTTCCTGCGCCGCTTCCTGGTGAGCGGCCTCCGGACCACGGACCCGCGACTGGTTGCCAAACGGGAGGGGATACTGCCCGGCGCACCGCTGTCGCGGGCCAGCGTGCTCGAAACCCAGCGCGAGTTGTACGACCTGGGGATCTTCTCGCGGGTCGACATGGCGATCCAGAACCCGCTGGGCGAGGAACGCGACAAGTACGTGGCGCTGGATGTGGAAGAGGCCCACAAGTACACCATCACGACCGGATTCGGAGCCGAGATCGCGAAGATCGGAGGATGCCAGTCCTGCCTGGACGCGCCGGCCGGCCAGGCCGGATTCAGCCCCCGCGCCTCCTTCGGCCTGACGCGGAGGAACTTCTTCGGCACCGGGCATATCATTTCGTTTCAGAGCCGGGTGTCCACGCTGGAGCAGCGGGCGGTGCTCACCTACGACGCTCCTCAATTCCTGAGCAGTCCCAACTTCAACCTGCTGTTCAGCGGGCTGTTCGACGACTCCCATGACGTGAGGACATTCTCTTCGCGAAGACGCGAAGCTTCGGTGCAGATGGGCCAGAAGCTGAACAAGTCCAGCACGCTGCTCTACGGGTTCTCGTTTCGGCGCGTGAGCGTCAGCGATCTGAAGGTGAGCCCCGAACTCATCCCGCGCTTCTCGCAGCCGGCCCGCATCGGAATGTTCAGCGTCAACTACATTCTGGACCGCCGGGACGATCCTACCGACGCGCACGAGGGCATCTACAACACCATCGACGCGGGCTGGGCCTCCCATACCTTCGGGTCGCAGGCCGATTTCACGCGCTTCATCTTCCAGAACGCCACCTATCATCCTTTCGGCTTCGGCAACCGCTACGTGCTGGCGCGGTCGTTGACGTTCGGCTGGCTGCAACCCCTCAGGGCCGGCCAGGAAATCCCGCTTCCGGAGGAGCTGTTTGGAGGCGGCGCTTCCTCCCACCGCGGCTTCCCCGAAAACCAGGCCGGGCCGCGCGACCTCCAAACCGGCTTTCCGCTGGGCGGCAACGCGCTGCTGGTCAACCAGACCGAGTTGCGCTTCCCCCTGGCCGGCGACGACATCCGGGGAGTGCTGTTCTGGGACGCCGGCAACGTCTATTCCGACCTCCGGACAGTCTCGTTTCGGTTTCACCAACGGGACCTCGCGGACTTCAACTACATGGTCCACGCCGTCGGATTTGGCGTGCGCTACAAGACGCCCATCGGGCCGGTTCGGCTGGACGTCGCTTATAGCGTCAATCCTCCGACGTTCTTCGGATTCAAGGGCACGCTCGATCAGCTCGTGGCTTGCTCGGGCTCGGCTCCCCCCTCGACCGGCTGCGTCCAGACAGTGCAGCAGATCAGCCACTTCCAGTTCCACTTCTCCCTGGGGCAGGCATTCTGATGCGGATCCTCCGGCGCCTCCTTCCGGTCCTGCTCTTCGCCGCGGCGCTCCGCGCGGAGACGATCGACCGGATCGCGGCTACTTTGGATGGCCAGGCCATCACCACCAGCCAGATTCTCGAAGACCTGCGCGTCGCCGCATTCCTCAACGGCGAAAAGCCGGAATTCGGCGCGGCCGCGCGGCGCGGGATGGCGGACCGCCTGATCGAGCAACTCCTCGTGCTGCGCGAAATGGAGCTCACGCGTTATCCCGGGCCTTCGGCCGCGGAGATTGCGGAGCCCCTGCGGCAGGTCAGGGCGCGGCTTCCGGAGGAGGCGCAATTCCAGCGGGAACTGGCCGCGTACAAGCTGACCGGGCAGCAGCTCGAAAACGCTCTTCGCCGTCAGGTCACGCTGCTGCGCTTCATCGACCTGCGATTCCGTCCCGAAGTCCAGGTGCAGGAGAGCGAGGTGTTGCAGTACTACGCGACCGTCTTCCTGCCCGAAATCCGCAAGAAGGGGATCGCGCCCGATCCCACCTACGACGACGTTCGGATTGAATGTGAGGAAGCGCTCACCGCCCGCCTGGTGGACAAGCGGGTGGACCGGTGGCTAACCGAGGCGCGGGCCCGCGCGCGGATCGATTACGATGAGGATGCGTTCCGATGAGACGATTCGTCAAGGCCGCGTTGCAAGCCCTGGCGGGAGCGGCCGCCTGCGCCGCCCTCTGCCTGCTCGCCGCGTTCCTCCTCGTCCAGACCTCCTGGTTCCATGAAAAGGTCAGGCAGCGGATGGTGCACGAGATCGAGAACGCGACCGGCGGGCGCGTCGAGATGGGTTCGTTCGATTTCGACTGGCGCGCGATGTCCGTCTCGATTCGCAACCTCACGATCCATGGAACCGAGAAGCCGGAGGAACCGCCGCTCTTCCGCGCCGGCCTGATCCGGCTTGGTCTGAAGCTGATTTCGTTTTTCGAGGAGCGCGTCGATCTCGAATCGGTGTTCGTCGAACGGCCCCAGGTGAACCTGATTGTGTATGCCGACGGGCACACCAACGTCCCCCACCCGCGGGCCACCGGGAAACCGCATCCGCCCGCGCTTGAAACCGTGCTCGACCTCGCCATCAAGCGCGTCAACGTGGTGGATGGCGTCATCCAGGCCGGCATCCGCCGGCTGCCACTCGACTTCCGCGGCGAGAACCTCCGGGCGGCCATCGTCTACCAGCGCCAACCGGCACGTTACGAGGCCGACCTCTCGTTCCGCGATCTGGACCTGAAGGCGGGCGGGCGGGCGGCGCTCGCGATCCAGGTGGACGCGCACCTGGCTCTGCTTCATGACCGGATCGAGATCCGCCGGGCACGCTTCGCGACAGGCGCATCGTGGCTCTACGTCACGGGCGCGGCCGGCCGTCTCGCCTCGCCTGAAGTTCGTCTCGAATACGCGGCGAGGGTCAACGTAAAGGATGTGGCGGCGGGGCTCGATCTCGGCCCCATCGAGCACCGCGGCGTGGTGGCGCTCGATGGCCGCGCCACCATCTCGCGCGAGGCCGGTTACGCCGTCTCCGGCAAGCTGCGGGCGGGCGGCCTCGTTCTCCAGACGGGCGGCATCCGCATCGAAGATATCCGCGCCGACTCCGCGTTCGCGGCGCGGCCGGGCCGCGTTACGCTGGATCGCCTCGCGATTGCCGCGCTCGGCGGCCATTTCGATGGACGGGCGGAGATCGCGGATTTCCGGGACTTCCTGGTGGTTGGCGCCGCAAGCGGTTTCTCGATCGAGCAGATGAAGCTCATCCGCGAAGTGCGGCGCGTCGCCTGGGACGGTTCCGCTTCCGGACCGCTCCGTCTGAGCGCGCAGGTGCGGAACCGCCGGCTGGCCGGCCTGCTGGTGAATGCCAACCTCGCCATCGCGCCCGGCCCGGGCCCCGATCCCATCCAGGGAGTGGTTGACCTGACCTACGATCTGGCGGCTGGCGAGGTCTCCTTCGGTCCATCGAGGCTGGCCACGAAGCTCAGCCGCGTCAGCTTCAGCGGCGTGCTCGGGCGGAAGTTGAACGCAACCATCGAGACCACGGATCTCGAGGACGCGCGGCCCGCCATCGCGATGTTCAGCGCCCTGGCGCCGCCCGAGATGCCGGTGAAGCTGGTGAACGGAACCGCCTCGTTCCGCGGCGCCGTGACCGGGCCGCTGAGCAGCCCGGTCGTCGATGGCCACGTGGCGGCGACCAGCTTCGTCGTGGCCGGCAGGCGGTTCGACCACGCGGAGGCGGACGTGGTGGTATCGCAATCGGGTCTTGCAGCGCACAAAGCCAGCCTGGCGCGGCTCGGGATGCGGGCTTCCGCCGATCTTCAAATCGGCCTTCGGGACTGGCAGCTCGCGGAGGATGCACCGGTTTCCGGCAGATTGGCGGTTGGCGCGCCGCATCTGGCCGACGTGCTGGCGGCGGCCGGCGTCGCGGCGCCGTTCGCCGTCACCACCGGCGACCTGTCTCTGAGTGTCGAGCTGGAGGGCACCGTTCGAGCGCCGGCGGTCTCTGGACACGCCCGCGCCGTCAAGCTGATCGCCGCCGGCCAGCCGCTCGATCGCGTCGCTGGCGACGTTCGGTATTCCAGGAACCGGCTCGATCTTCTGAACGCGCAGTTCGCGTACGGCGCCAGCAAGGCGCAGATCTCCGGCAGCTACGATCACCCCGAGGGCAACTGGCGCGTGGGGCGCCTGCAGTTCGACCTGTCGAGCGCGGACGTCGACCTGACCCAGATCAAGGCGATGGAGGAGAACGTGCCCGGCATCCAGGGGCGCATCGAGACGCAACTGGCCGGTGAGGTCACCATCACTGATCGGGGATTCAAGCCGGGGGTTGTCAACGGCCGGGTCAGCCTCAGCGGCTTCGGAGTGAGCGGCCAGCAACTGGGATCTCTGGTGCTGACCGCCGCAACGCGCGGCCAGATGCTGGACGCCCGGATCGAGGGCAGCCTCGCCGGGTCGGCCATCACCGGCGCGGGCACCTGCGCGCTCGAGGGAGACTACGCCGCTCGCGGGCGGATCGACTTCACTCCGCTGCAGTTCTCTGAGCTCCTGGCGCGGTTCCACCCGCCCAAGAGTGGAGAGCCGCTGCCTTTCAGCGGATTCACCGCGGGATCGATCGATTTCTCCGGCTCGGCCGCCAGCAACCAGAGCTGGCGCGCGTCGATCACGCTCCCGTCGTTTGAGCTTCGGGCCGCCACCACGCCGGCTGCGGCCGCAAAGGCTGCGGCCGCAAAGACGGAGGCCGCCAAGGCGGAGGCCGCGAAAGACTCCGGCCTGGTGCTGCGCAACGCGGGCCCGGTGGTGATGGACGTGGACGCCAAGGGCCTGCGCGTGCGCCAGGCGCGCTTCGAGGCCAGGGACACGAACCTCGAAGCCAGCGGGCGGATCGGATTTGGCCTTAAGAACCCGTGGGATCTCCGCCTTCAGGGCGGCGTCAATTTGAAGCTGCTCGAAGACTTCGAGAGCCACATGTATTCGTCGGGCGCCCTGACGCTCGATGTCTCGGTGCGGGGCGCGCTGGCAAGCCCCGAAATCTACGGCCGCGTGGACGTGAAGAACGCGTCGTTCAGTATCGTGGACATTCCCAACGGGGTCGAGAACGCCAACGGGACGATCTTCCTGTACCGCGACCGCGCCATGATCGATACGCTGACCGCGCAGAGCGGCGGCGGGAGGGTCGACATCGGCGGGTTCGTCGGTCTCGCGGGCGAGACCACGTTTCACATTCAGGCCAAAGCCACCGGCGTCCGTGTGCGCTACCCCGAAGGCGTCAGCTCGACGGCGACCGGCACGGTGACGTTCACCGGCACCCCGGAGCGCAGTCTGCTGGCGGGCGAGCTGACCGTCACCCGCGTGGGGCTCAGTCTGTCTTCGGACCTGGGAAGCATGCTGGCTCGCACCGCGCAGCCGCTCCAGATTCCGCTCGACCCCAACCGCTTCCGGCAGGGCCTGCGCTTCGACGTGCACATCGTGACTGCGCCGCAGGTGCGCGTCGAAACCAACGTCAGCAAGGACCTCCAAGCCAGCGCCGACCTGCGCCTGCGCGGCGACGACGCGCGCCCCCTGCTGCTCGGCCGGGTCCTCATCAACCAGGGGCAGGTGAACTTCTTCGGCACCCAGTATTCCATCAACTCCGGCCAGATCCTGTTCGTCAACGCCACCAAGGTCGAGCCGACCATGGACCTGAGCCTGGAAACGCGGGTGCGCGGCGTCAATGTCACGCTGCACATTTCCGGGCCGATGGAGAAGCTGAACATGAGCTACACGTCGGACCCGCCGCTGCCGTTCTCCGATGTGCTGGCGCTGCTGACCACCGGGCGCGAGCCCGGCCAGGTATCGAGCACCATGCCGACGGCCTCGGCCCTGGTCGGCCAGTCCTACCAGTCGGCCGGTACCAGCGCGCTTCTGGGCGAGGCCATCGGCAGCCCGCTTACGGGGCGCTTGCAGCGCTTCTTCGGAGTGAGCCGGCTCAAGATCAACCCGCTCGTTACGGGGCTCACCACCAGCAACGCCGCCGCTCAGATCACGGTCGAGCAGAACATCAGCAGCAACCTGACCTTCACTTACATCTCCGACCTTTCCCGCGCGCAGGCCCAGACCATCCAGATGGAATGGGATTTCACGCCCAACTGGAGCGGCCTGGCGGTCCGCGAGGACAACGGGATGTTCGGCATCGATTTTCTGTACAAGAAGCAGATCAAGTAGGGAGTGGGGCAGGCGGTTCCGCCTGCCGGAGTAAAGCAGCCGGTTCCCCCCGCCCGCGGTGTGCTAGCCTGCCTCCTATGGACTGGCCCTTCCAGCGCCGCATGATGGTCTCGCGGCAATTGCGCGGCCGGGCATCGACGACCAGCGCGTGCTCCAGGCCATGCTCGCCATCCCGCGCGAGGAGTTCGTACCCGAGGAGGAACGCGACGCCG
>Ga0182017_10003445_pt1 | contig 11812 bp, 11 predicted proteins | sample 712E3DmetaG_FD_120492 | JGI IMG/M metagenome (GOLD analysis project Ga0182017, IMG submission 120492) | Permafrost microbial communities from Stordalen Mire, Sweden - 712E3D metaG | ecosystem: Environmental > Terrestrial > Soil > Wetlands > Permafrost | place: Sweden: Stordalen | collected... | reverse complement strand
TGGCCTGTCCACGGATGGGGATGCCGACCGTATCGGTGCCATGGACGAGCGGGGGAACTTTGTGGATCCGCATAAGATCATGGCGCTTTCCTTGCGCTACCTGGTCGAAAAACGCGGCTGGAGCGGCTCGGCAGTCCGGACAGTCTCAACTACCCGCATGATTGACCGCCTCTGCAAGCGGTATGGCCTGCAACTATTCGAAACCCCGGTGGGCTTCAACCACATTGCCGATTACATGCTGAGCGAGGATGTACTGATCGGTGGTGAGGAATCAGGCGGTATCTCCTTCAAAGGCCACATTCCGGAAGGGGATGGGCCGGTCATGGGCCTGCTGCTGGTGGAGATCATTGCTGCTGCCAAAAAGCCCCTCTTTGCGCTGGTGGAAGAGTTACTGGCGGATGTTGGCCCGGCCTTCTACGAGCGGACGGATTTGCGCTTGCAACATCCGGTTGCCAAGCAAGAAATGACCGATTTTCTTATTAAAAAGGCTCCGACCGGGATCGGCGATCAAAAAGTTTCCGAGATCAGCAATATTGATGGCGTCAAGTACATCATGGCGGATGATTCCTGGTTGCTGATTCGCCCCTCCGGCACCGAACCGGTGCTACGTGTCTATGCCGAGGGGCGCAGCCCGGAAATGGTCAGAGCCCTGCTGGCTTATGGGGAGACCGTCGCTGCCAGTGTGACCTGAATCATTCCAGCTAATTAAATAAAGCGTGGGCCCGCTTCAGCGGACCCACGCGAAACCATCCAGCAGGAGCGGGTATTGATAGGCTCCTGATTTTTTATTATTTTGCGGGGGCTTTTCTCATACGCCGGGCCAGGAAGATGACGGCTATCAGGGCCAGTGCCAGTACGATCAGGCCAGGCAGGCCGATCTCGTCAAATAATCCTGTTCGCGGCATTACCGATGGGGTGGCAAGACCGCTGCTGGTTGCTAGTGCAAGGGCGGTAGCTGTCATCTGCCCCGACAGCTGCGTCTGCATGGCGATCAGCGTGGCCGGGTCAGTGGTATCCGTGACGGTTGCCGTGTTCACTGCAATGACCGGCGTCGGGCTGGAGGTCGGTGTCATCGGAACAGGTGATGGGCTCGGCGACGCAAGGGGAGTGGGAGGGGAGGTCGGGGTCCAGAGAGCTGCTTCCGCCGTGGAGGTCATCTGCTGGATGACTTGGGCATTCGCTTGACTGACCGCGGTTTGGGTGGCACTTCTTTGTGCGGTGGTACGCGGGGCGATGACCAGGAAATAGACGGCCATGCACACCAGGGTCAGAAAGACCAGGCCAGCCATGATTCCACCTACGATCAGGAACGTGCGGTTGCTACCTTCCTCAGGCGGCGTTGCGTCAGGCGTATTACTCATAATGGGATTGTTGTTTTCATCCAACATCGCTGCTTCCTCCTCGTTTAAAGTATATTACCCTATGACTTCCAAATTGGCAAGCGGTACGATTATTTTCTCACCAGATTCTAGCTTTATTTCCGCGGCAGCCAGACGCAAACCGCTGGGTATTGTGGTCAGTCCGGGCAGCAGGCTGGTCAGTGTACCGATTGCTCCGGCGAACGGGGCGCGCGTCAGCAGCACCGAAAGACCCGGGGCAAAGGCCTCCACCTCCCGCGGCGGGGGTGGTTCGTGCGTTACCGGCAGGGGAATAAGGATTTCTGGCCGAACCCCGGAATACCTGTCAAATGCTTCACCATTGAGAGTAGTGTCCCGTTTAATATTGGTGGTCAACAGGTTGCAGGCGGCGCTGTTCATCGGTCGTTGATAAAAACCATCCATCACGACTATTGGATAGCCCATCTGCAGGGCTATCGGGATGAGTGCAGGGGAAAGGCTGCCGAGGATGATTCCCCGCACCGGCAGCTCGCCGGCTGCCTGCAGGGCGGCCGGGTCGTTACAATGGCCGGCCAGCAGAACTGCGCCGCGGAGGCTGACGTCCAGCCGGTCAACTGACAGAACTTCGTCTGGAGTTTCGGCAACGGGCAGCATCAAGCCAAGACCCATCCGGCCGTTGCCCCAAACACCCTGTATCTGCGCTCCGTTGAACGTGATCTCCACTCCGCGTTCGGGAATCTGCCGCGTGACAGTTCCCGGGATCCCGGACAGTAGTTCAAAGGTCCCTTCCCCTGCTTCCAGGAGGACTCGGCCACTGCCAACCAGAATGACCCGCCCCGGTGCGGGCGCCCGTAGGATCTGCGGGATGAGGCCTGTCCGCTGGGCAATAATCTGGCCCCGTGGAATCGTCTGTCCAGCCTTGACCTGGATCAGATCCTGGGCCGCAGCGGTTTGGACCCCCAGGGCGCTCGCCACGTCGATCAGGAGGTGGTCCTGCCCATAATTGGCCTCGGCCACCACATCCAGTGGGGTGACCTTTTGATCGACGCGCGCAATGACCCGCCCGTTCACGGGCAACAGGCGTTCGCGGCGGATGGTGGTTAAAGGGAGGATGTGAATAACGGGTACCATCATGAAGAGCTTAACCTCCCACAGAATTTAACCACTTTTTTATGATTTCCCGGCGCCGCGCGGCATCTACCGGGAAGCGGAGCGGGCGGCCACGCCCATCGAAAACCAGTCCCAGCGCTGTCCCGCTGACGGGAATGCCCTGCTTGGGTGTCTGTCCGACACCAAAGCCCAGGTTAGCATGGTGCAGAGGCTCAAGGTAAAGGCGCCCGGATTGACCGGTAGGTAGCGGTATTACTTCCAGTGTGCCCTGCTTTACTTCTATCTGGCTCTCGTTCCCGTTCTGGAACACGAGGCGGGCGCGCAGGATCGGAAGCGCGGCACGCGTGTTTACATATGGCACCACTACCGTTGCCAGACCGAGGAACGCACCCGATTCGAGGATCTGGATAGGCAAAATGGAATTGCGGCTGGCAGCTGCGCCCAGGGCAGGTAGCAGGTTATTCTGATCCAGGATTATGTTGGTGATGCCGACGGGCTGGATGGCGTCAAGCAGGATCATCAAACTCTGGCCGAGGCTGGGGGCGCGAGTAAGCACACTTCCCGCCGCCAGGATGGGTTCAAAATAAGGTGTCAGGTTAAGCCCGGCCCGGCGTACTTTACGGGGGAAATCCTTGGCGGCGTTGTTCATTGCAATGGCTAAACACTGGCGGGCCAGGGCCTGTTCAATGGCCAGATCTTCGGGGGTGGCGGGTACGCTGGCTGGATAGATGGATTTTTGGTACAGATAATCGCGAACCCGATCAGCGGGGATATCCAGCGGGATCCATTTCAGGATCTCATCCAGGCTGGTGTAGCGCAACAGTTTGGTGATCCCTTCTCCCAAGCCCAACTGGGGATACACCTCCAGACTTAACTCGCCGCTAAAGGCGGCTGCAACGGTGGCAGCCGAAGCTCCCAGATCCACGCCCAGGATGCCTTTGCTTGAATCGTACACCTGGCTGAGGAAGCGAATGATGCGTCCTTCAGCAGTAGCCGTCGGCATCAAGGTATTCCCTGCCCAGGCGTTCAAACCGTCCACGCCGTTCATCTGGTTTTGGCGCACGTGGGTATACAGCTCTGCTAGGGCACTTTGGGCTGGTTTAAGATCCTCAATTTCGATGCCAGGCCGCAGGTTAGGGCTTATGCTCAGCGCAGAGGTCAAAGGAGTTAAATTGGTCTTGATCTCGTCGGCCAGATCCTGGTTCCCGGCGTAGAGCAGGGCAGGGTGTTTGTCGGCCGGGAGAAGGTAGCAGGCCAGGCCGATGATCTCGATCAGTCGCTGGACCGAACGCTTCGCCCCACCGTCCGTTCCTCCTGCGATCAGGATCAGGTCTGGATGTAGCCGCAGCAGACTGTCGATCTGTTCATCCGGCTTGCGTGTGTCATTCAGGCCGATGGTTTCCACTATGTCGGTGTAGACACTGCGCGCCAGCCTGCGGGTGCTTTCCAGTGAAACGTCGTCTAAAAGGCCGACGACCGCGGTCTTGATGGCCGGACCCGCAGAAAGCGTGGCAGCAAAGGTATCCACCCCTTTACCTTCCCGGGTCGGCATGATCAGTTGGAATTTTGGTCCAAGGAATATGCGTCCGGTCACGGTCTGCAGGTTCTCGATCGCATGATGCACACCCTGGCTGATATCCCGAAATGGAGCCGAGGTCGTCGAGGGGGCTTGGCCGGCGGCAACGAAACGATAGTGACCTTCCACCACATCAAAGAGGGTGGCGCGGGTAACTACGGTGCCGACATCGACGGCCAGAAGGGAATCAGCATCAACCAGTGAACCAGCCATAAGGATTGAATCTCAGCTCATAACGCGCAACAGGTCAAGGATATTTACAAGGATGACAAAAAAGTGACGATAAAATACAGACGCTCGATCAGAGCAGTCATGGCTGCCATGAAGACGCCCGAGAACAGCACGCCAAATGTGATGGCGATAAAGATCTGGCCCACCCAACTCAGTGCTTGTACAAATTTTCCGCGGTCCGGGCCGGACGTGGTGGCTTTCGCTCCGTAGTGGAAATACACCAGCGTCGTTATCGTACCGATCAGCATCACCACTCCTTCGCTCAGCCGTTCCGGCCAATATTGCCCTGCGCTGGACAGGTTTAGCACGTTCATGGAAGCCCTGGTCTGCGGAAAGAGTGTTCCCATAACGGCCCCACCCACAGCAACTGCGGCTCCCACGCCTACCAGGAAAGCCATTGATGGGCTGCCCAGATTGGCCCTGCGTGGCGAAAGTTTATACAGCAGCAGCAATCCCAGTACCAGCGGAATAACGGCCAGCAGGCGTTCAGCAAGACTTCCGGAAATCAGCGCTAAAACCAGCCGCGGGTAAAGGACCTGATGCCATGCCACCGCGGCTACATATCCCGCGGAAGCACCAATAAAGATATATATCGCCACCCGGAAAGCCGGGTTATCACCAATGAGGTAAGTCAGAACCATCACGGTAAGCAGGCAACTGATTGTACCGGTTATCGGATTGAGCGTGGCAGCAGAGGAGATAGGCAAGGTCAGGCCTCCTCTCTCGGTTTGGTGCGGCGGGCGACCCAGCCGGAAATGGCATACCACAACGCGCCCAGCACGATCAAGGATTCAGCAACCAGTATACCGGCGCTGAAAGAGTTCCAGTAATGCTGCGCAGGGCCGGTTTGCCCGTCCGCACGAAGGTAAGTCTGTCCATAGGCTTCGCCCCCTGCCAGCCCGGTGACCAGTCCCTTGATCTGACCCGAATCGTAGTAAGGCAGGAGCATCGGTTCTGCTTGGGCGGAAATGACCATCAACAAGGGTGTACTGCCGATGGTAGAAGTGGTCTGTTCGATCCAGGCACGACCGGTATCGGCATTGTCGGTCAGAACCAGGATGGCCGCAAAATCGCTCAATTTCTGGACCCCCTGCATGGGGGGGAATTGCCAGGCTGGTTTACCGTCCAGCGTGAACGGGGCAGCTTCAACCGGTGAGCTGGCAAAATATTGTATGCCCGAGGGGCCACCTGCCAGATAGCCAAGGTCCACATACTGCTGCCCGGGCTGATAATTATATCCGGCGATCAAAGGCGAAACATAGCTATCGGTGAGGAATCGTTCAGCCAGGGCTGGTCCGGTGGGAGATGTGGAGATCAATGCCAAGCGTGGCCCCTGGTGCAGGAGATGATCCATCAGGGGCGTCGCTGCTGCTTCCAGCTCGCCGGAGAGGGCCGGCTCGTAATCAAATACCACCAGCACCGGCGCACCGGGTGGCAGACTGCCGATCAAGGAGAAGGCACCTAACATCTCCGGCGATTTCAAGCCTGTGGCCTGCGAGATTTGAAGATTGGTGACCAGCGGCAGGCTGACAGCCAGGATTAATAGGATTGAAACCAGCCAGCGCCACAGGCGATTGGAAGCAATATGGATTGACCTGACCTGTTGGGGCTGACTCTCGCTATTGATCAGGCTTTCAAGAGAGCTAGCATAACGCTGTTGTCCCTCGGTTGCCTGGAGTTTATTGGAATAGGCCGGTGGTTTGCTTAACAGCCCGATACCGGGACCAACTGGCAGTACCCCGTTGATACCGGCCAGCGGTCCGGTTCTTTCTGTGACCCCGGCAGTTTCATCTGAATCCGGCGTGGCTTCGGCAACCACCGACTCCACCGGGCGCATCGCCTGCACCCAGGAAGGTAATTCTGAGACCTCCGGATTTTCAAGCGTTGATCCTTCTGCAACACCCGGAGGGTTCTTTTCTGCATATTTTTCTGGTTTAATTTTAGAAAGCCAGTCGGGGGTTTCCAACGAGAACGCCGTATCGTTTTCATCGCCGGGAGCGAAGATTCCATCGCCAGGAACAAGTGCAGGAGTACCTGCCGATGCGTCCGGATTAATCGATCTGATTCCCGCCAACCAATCGGGCAAAGGCCCGGAATCTTCTTTATTACCAGGTGGAGGGGAAGCCGCCTCTAATTGCTTTTGTGTCGATTCCTGGTCCGCTGCCGTGTTGGAGTCAACTTGAAACCGGGATATCCAATCAGGGATCTCCTGGCGTGGAATGCCGGAAGCTGGCGGTTCTTTCCCTGTCAGCTCTGCGGGTTTCCCAGGCTGCGTACCGCTCTTATCTTCCTGATTTAATAGCCATTCGGGTAAATTTTCCCCGCTGGGAATTCCGCTTGTTGCGGGGATGAAGCCAGGATCAGAGAGCCAATCAAGCGTGGAGCCACTTTTCCCTGCAGGGTCTCTATTTTCAGCTTGGGGGGATTCCGAATTGATATTATTTTCTTTAAGTTCGTTCAACCAGTCGGGCAGATGTTCAGCCGGGATCGCACTTTCTGTTGCGCTCGGTGCTGGTGCGGTTTCTTCGGGAATTCCTGGAAGACCGCCCAGCCAATCCGGCAGGCTTTCAGAATTACCGGATTGTGACGGGCGCGGTTGCTCGGGTCGGCCGCTTAAACCTGATTGGGCTTTCATTGAATCCAGCCAGTCGAGGTTTTCGCCCTGGTTGTGAAATCCCGCGGGCTGCCCGGCGGTAGCATTTGCCGCGGATTCTGAAATTAAGGAATCCAGCCAGTCAGGAGGTTCCCCCTCACCCTGCGAGGCGGCAGGCGTTTTTTCTCCAATGACCGGTTGGGATTGCAACGATTGCAACCAATCAGGCAACTCCTCCTGTTCTGCTCCAGGTTCCTGGGACGAGGAAGCTTGTATATCCTCAACCCGGGGTTGACCATCTCCCGGCAGCAGTTGATTTGTTCCACCCGTTCCAACGGATGGGCTGTTGGTTTCCTTCGGTCCGGATTCGGCCGCTGATGCAGGGAGCGGAGCAGCGGCACCAGCCTGATTGCCTGGCGGGGTGCCCATCCAGTCTGGTGCTTCTTCTTCATCCTCGGCCGCGGCTTTTCCGAGACCGGAGAGCCAATCGAGCTGGTCACCTGAAGAATCGGGGCTGGCGTTTAACCCCGGTCCGAAAGGCAGGTTCTGGCCGGGGGAATTGCCCGTTGTGGATTCACCTGTCTCGTTATCTTTGTTTTCACGCAAGGAACGCAGCCAGGTGGGCAGAGTTTTTTCCTGTTCCACAGGATTTTTATGCGTGGGTGCTTCACCCGGGCGGACCTGGTCGCTTCCCGTGGGTATTGCTTTTTCCAAATCGGTCGTGTCTTTCTTTACCGGTTCCTGGCCGACTTGGATGAATTTGGAATCGGCCGGCTTCAGCCGTCCCCCACAAAACTCGCACAACTCAAGGTCTTCGGGATTGGGCTTTCCGCAGGTTGGACACAGCACCTCGTCCATTATTTATTTCCCTCATAAGGACGGTCGGCTCCAAAAAGGATACGCAGGCCAGTGATCAGGGTACCAAGAGCCACACCCAACAGGATGCCGCGTGCGCCGGATGTCGCGATCACGTGCGAAATGAAGGGACGCACCCAATCGCTGATACCGGGGATGTCACCCAGCAGGGGCAGGGGTGCCGTTCCCAGCAAGATGAGCAATGCGGTGATGAGAAAGATCACCGAAAACAGGTTGAACCGGTTACGCAGCAGACGGATGCTGGCATAGGTCAGCGTAACTGCCAGCAGCGCCATGAGGCTGGCTTCCACCGGCAATTGGATCGTGGTGAAAACGATTCCCACATGGGCGGGACTGACCAGACCAAAGAGGAACGTGGTTATCAGGGCAAGCATCAGCAGCAGGCTATAAGCTGAGCCTTTTTTCTTACCCCGGATTTTCCCGAGATGGACGATGAACAGGTTGACTATACCGATCAGGATGGCAAAACCTGCCAGGATGACCGCCCAGTTAAGCAGGATCACCTGGATCTCTGCCAGCAGGGATGTCCCGCCGCCCGAGGAATGCGCAAAGAAGTAGCCTGCCAGAACCAGCAACCCGCTGGCAATTGCAATGGCTGTGGAAAGAACGCCTTTAAGTTTCACAGCACACCCGCTAGCGTCAGCAACGAACCAATCAGAATGGCGGCAATGACCAGCCAGCGCAGGATATCCTGCACGGTCAGGCTGGCGGCATGTATATGGTTGGATTCAACATAAGCCCCAGCTGCAAAGACTTCCTCACCGATCAGGGGTTCCTGGGCACTGGCATAGATCACGGCTTGGGCGGTCAGGTTGTCACTGCCGGCCAGCATGAAGGTGCCCTGGCGTTCGGCGGCGTCGGTTAACAAGGCGGCCTCAGCACCAAAATTACCCATCAGCACATTGGCGGAAATGTTTTCATCATGAATGATTGGAATTGTTCCGGCAGCATATGAGAAGGGGGTCAGGCCGGGTAACCGCCCGGCGTTGAGATCGAAAGTAGCCTGTTCAGATGATTTTGCAGCAGCATGCAGGGTATCCTGTGCAAGGATCGACAACAATGGGTCGCCGGAGGAGGCTATCGGGGGTTGGTCACCGGAAGAGGTCAGGTAGGCCAGGCGCCTCAGCAGGTCAAGGCCTGCCAGCGCTGAAGCGGACTGGGGGGTCGTCAGTGCCCCGTGACCGAGTGAGATATGCAGACGGCTGCCATCTTCGACGACGCGCCCCACTGCCAGACGCAGACGGGTAAAGGCTGGAATTTCGCGGAATGTGGGAAACTTCTTACGATACAGAATGGAGAGGACCAGGAGGAGCACCGCACTGAGCAACACCACTCCAAACCCCACTAGTTCAAGGATTGTGCTCATGCCGACTTATCCTCCCGTAGAAAAGCAGCGAAGGCTTGCGCCTCGCTTTTTTCTTCGAGAAGGCTGGCCAGGGCGTCAAGCTGCCCGTTCGAGAACGCCGGGCGCAATAAGGGGCCGCCCATATAGAGCGCCTGTGCGCCGAGCACTGTCAGGGGGCCGGCGGCTTCCAGTGCCCAGGCGACCAGTCCTTCCAGCCGGTGATGACGGAGGAATTCGATCCATTGGGACCAGGAAGCACGCGCTTCAGGGAGAGAATCGGTCTGCATCTTGATGAGTATAGCACATGTTGTGAGCCATTAGAACATACGAGCGTTCCCCCATTTTAAATCCTCGCCCACGGTCGGTCAAGGATAGTATAATCAACTCGGGTTTTCCACCGGGGGAATCACCCCCGAATAAACAAAGCTCTTTTCTTCCATCATCAGGATTGAACGGTCAGGCAAGGGCACGGTTTAAGCAGACATTAACTCAGAAAAAGGGACCATTTGCAGGCGAAGGTTGATCAATAGGAGGAGTGGAATATGATCTATGGTGAGCGCATTCGTCTCCGCCGGGACGAGCGTACCGACCTCCCTAAATTTGTTGAATGGTTGAACGACCCGGAAGTATGTCGTTACCTTGGGGCGATGAATCTTCCATTTTCAATGGCTAATGAAGAGCAATGGTTCGATACCATGCTTAAGCTGCCACGCGAGGGACAACCTTTCGCCGTTGAGATCAGGGACGGCGAAGGTTGGCGTCTGGCGGGCAATTGCGGTTTCTTTGACACCAACTGGACGGTCCGCAGCGCAGAAGTGGGCCTGTTCATCGGCGATAAATCCTGTTGGAACAAAGGGTACGGGACGGAGGTGATGCGTCTCCTCCTGCGCCTCGGTTTTGAGACTCTCAACCTGAACCGCGTTTTCCTGCGCGTGGACGAGGCCAACCTGGGTGGCATCCGTGCCTACGAGAAGGCCGGATTCATTCATGAAGGGCATTTTCGCCAGGGTACTTTTCAAGGTGGTCAATACCGTGATATGCTGTTCATGAGCGTGCTGCGCTCGGAATGGTCTCCAAAAGTGTAGGTGATAATTAAATGGCCCAAACAAACGAACTGCGCGTGTATGGTGGGATTAAGCTCTATGCCGGAACAGCCAGCCTGGATTTGGCCCAGCAGGTGGCCGATTATCTTGGTGAGAAATTATGCGGGCGGGACATCATCGAATTCCCCAATGAAAATCTGTTTGTCAAGCTGCACAGCAGTGTCCGCGGTCAGGATGTGTATATCATCCAGCATACCGCGGCTCCTGTTCACCGGAATTTGATGGAATTGCTGATCCTGCTCCAGACCCTGCGTCTGGATTCGGCAGCACGCATAACGGCGGTGGTTCCCTACCTGTGTTATGGACGTTCCGACAAAAAGGATCAGCCGCGCGTGCCGATTACTTCACGCCTGGTGGCTGACATGATCCAGATTGCCGGTGCGGACCGATACATGACGCTGGATCCGCATGCGTATCAGATCCAGGGTTTTTTCTCAATTCCCGGGGATGTGCTCAATGCTTCCCACATTCTAAACGATTATGTTCGCAATAACCTGCGGCCCTTCTTAAAAGACCCGGTCGTTGTCACTGTTGACCTGGGCTATGCAAAGAAAGGCCGCAATTTCGCAACCTGTATTGATGCCCCGATCGCATTTATTGAAAAACGACGGGTTGCCAACGATGCCCGGGCGGAAGCCGTGACGATCATTGGCGATGTGAAAGACCGTGATGTGGTCCTGGTTGATGATGAAATCGATACCGGCCGGTCTATTGTCCAGGCGGTCAACCTTGTCAAGGAAAAAGGGGCGCAGCGCGTCTATGTGGCGTTCGTTCACCCCATCTTCTCTTCAGATGCCGCGCAACGGCTGGCAGCCCTGCCTGTCACCGAGTATATAACGACCGACAGCGTACCCATCCCGTTGGAAAAAAGTGAAGTGCTTGACGGTCGCCTCACCATGCTGACCGTGGCCCCTCTCCTGGGAGAGGTCATCCGTCGTGCCCATGAGGGTCGCAGCGTGGGACAGATGTTCAACGAGTAGAATGAAGTATAAACCGGTTTCTGTAGCAGGTTCCCCCAAAGGAGGCTTTCAATGAAAGGCAATGAAAAAATAATCGGAAAACTTAATTTTCTTCTGGCTGATGAGTTGACCGCGATCAGCCAGTATATGGTCCAGGCTGAAATGTGTGCCAACTGGGGCTACAAGGTACTCGCTGAAACCATTGAGAAGCGCGCAGTGGATGAGATGAAACATGCCGAAAAACACATCGACCGCATAATTTTCCTGGAGGGCATGCCGATTGTCAGTGAATTGAATAAAATTCGCATTGGCGAGAACGTTGAAGCCTTCCATAAAAATGACTGGGATGCCGAGAATGGTGCCATCCATGCCTACAATGATTCCATCAAACTGGCGGTGGAATTGGAGGATAATGGTACTCGCGAAATGCTCGAGTCCATCCTGAAGGATGAAGAAGATCACATTGATTGGATCGAAGCTCAAATTGACCAGCTTCAGCAGATGGGTATTCAGGTATACCTGTCGGAGCAGATCAGTTGATATTCCCGGCTGGATGCTTTTTGTCCGCACAGAAAGGAATCATACCGGTCCCCCAACTGGATCGAGTTGAGGGAATTATTGCAACCGGTCGCTTAAACCTCCAATCTTAAAATGCCCGAGCTTCCCGAGGTCGAGACCATCG
>Ga0182017_10003444_pt1 | contig 11815 bp, 6 predicted proteins | sample 712E3DmetaG_FD_120492 | JGI IMG/M metagenome (GOLD analysis project Ga0182017, IMG submission 120492) | Permafrost microbial communities from Stordalen Mire, Sweden - 712E3D metaG | ecosystem: Environmental > Terrestrial > Soil > Wetlands > Permafrost | place: Sweden: Stordalen | collected... | reverse complement strand
GGATTTTAATTTGCAGATTGATCAAAAAGAGGGCGGCGAGTTCGGGCGGCTCAATCGCAAGTTGCAGGGTGCGCGAGGTGTTGCTTCATTCGAGCGAATCGGCGATTCGCGCAATGATGTCTCAGTATCATTCACAGGAGCTACGGCACGCGGCAAGTACATGACGAATGAGTTTCAAGGAATGGAAAGTGTGCAAGGTCCATACCGCCTTACAGGAGCAAACGGTGAAAATCATCTCATCATCATTGCAGGAAGTGAACGGGTCTATTTAAACGGTGAACTGATGACACGCGGCGATGTGAATGATTATACAATCGATTATGCCAGCGGGGAAGTGACGTTTTCCAGCCGCCGATTCATTACCAATGCATCGCGCATTATAATCGATTTTGAATATTCTGATCAGCAATATGTTCGCAATCTTGTTGCAGGTACTGTCAGTGGAAAAATATTCAATGACGGGTTAAAATTGAACGCATCGTTTATGCAGGAAGCGGATGATCCGGGTTCTCCAATCGATGTTTCATTGAATGATACAACGCGTGCGATTCTTCGGCAGAGCGGTGCAGATCGAATGAGAGCGTCCGTCTCTGGAATATCAAGAGCGGACAGCGGTAAAGGTCAATATATTTTACAGGATACGCTTTTGAACGGCAGGCATTATGCGATACTTGTCTATGCACCGGGCGATCCGCTCGCATTCTATTCGGCAGGTTTTTCGTCTGTCGATCAGGTACCCGATACATCAGCCGGTTATGTGCGTATTGCTGCCGGGCAATTTCGTTTTGCCGGGATTGGCCAGGGCAATTATCTTCCTCTGCAATTTTTGCCGATGCCGCAGCTTCATCAAATATTTGAAATGAACGGGCAGGTAACTCTCACATCAGATTTTTCTGTGTCCGCTGAATATGCAATGAGCAATTTTAATCAAAACAGATTTGCCAATCAAGATTCAAGTGGTCTTCAAGGGAGTGCATTCACGTTTGCCGCACGTTACAATCCGAAACGGCTGCTCCTCGGCGGAACGAATATAGGGGAAGTGGATGCACATATTTCCGACCGGTTTGTCGATCGGCGCTTTGTTCCGCTGGATCGTGCAAATGAAGTGGAGTTCAACAGGAAATGGAATCTCAGTGAAGCGGCGGTTGCCAATGAGGAAATACAGGAATTCTCTCTGGCCTATCTTCCGGTACGGAATGTGAACAGCGCGGTATCATACGGCGTATTGAATCGTTCGGGAGAAGTGCATTCCTCCAGAACGCAGATCAATCTTGGCATTGCAGACTCGAGTTTGCCAATCGTTCAGTACCAGATTGAGATAGTGAATACATCCAATACATTCCTGCACGATGAATCGCGCTGGACGCGACAGCACGGAACAGTGGAATATGAGATTGCGAAGTGGCATCCAAGTCTTCGCGTTGAAACGGAAGAGCGCATTGCTACACCTACGGGACAAGATTCGATCCGTCAGAACAGTTTTCGTTTTCTTGAAATTGCGCCGCGCCTCGTCACTGCCGAATTCTGGAGGATGACGGCTTCTGCGGAATATCAAATACGAACAGAAGATAGTGTCCTTGCAGGAACAATAAGCCGTGCGTCACGGTCACTGACGCAGCTCTATAGTTGGCAGCTGAACGGGTGGCAGTCGTTATCAAGTTCTCTCATGTTGAGCGTCCGCAAAGTAGAGTTCACGGATGCATTCGAGCTCAGGGGCAATAGTAACTCTGATGGTATATTGGTTCGTTCACAAACGCGTTACACTCCGTTTCAACGAGCTCTCGAAACTGATCTGTACTATGAATTTTCCAACCAACGCTCTGCACGTCTGGAACGGATATTCATTCGAGTGACGAAGGGAAGCGGCAATTACAAATACATCGGCGATGTGAACGGCAACGGCATCGTTGATGAAAGTGATTTTGAACTCACCCGTTTCGATGGTGATTATATTGTCGTCTACCTTCCCAGTGACCAGTTGTATCCGGTTGCAAATATCAAAGCGAGTGTGCGTGTGAAGTTACAGCCTGCGCGATTGATTCCGGCTGCAACCACCTGGCTCAGCAATGCTCTTCGGGCATTATCGACTGAAACATATGTACGTGTGGATGAACGGAGCGAAGATACTGATACGAAACAAATTTACCTGCTCAATTTTTCACATTTTCTCAATGACCAAACGACGCTTGCTGGTTCACAGCAAATCACGCAAGATGTGTTCCTGTTTGAGGGCAGCTCGGATTTGTCGATGCGTTTTCGTTACAGCGAACGATATGGATTGACACAATTTATTTCAGCAATCGAAAGAAGTTTTCAGGAGGAACGGTCACTGCGTATCCGGTCGCAGCTTGTGCAGGAAATTGGCAATCAAACAGATTTTATTAATAAAAAAGATCGATTGACCGCATCCTCACAGACATCAGAGGAACGGGATCTGGTTTCCAATGCAGTGCTTTCTGATTTCTCATATCGTCCGACGATGATTTGGGAAACCGGATTTACTTTCGGGGTCACAGAAGTGGTCAATTATTTCGGTGGAAAGAATGCAACGGCAAATATCAATGAAGAAGGAATAAGGATTGTACAATCGTTCCCCGGCGTCGGACAATTACGCGCCGAAATTCATCGGGAAGAAGTATCGTTAACGAATATTACCGATCCAAGCGCATTATTACCGTATGAATTCACTGCTGGAAAAACTGTAGGGCAAAGTTATCTTTGGCAGTTGAACTTTGATTACCGTATCACTGCGAATGTGCAATTATCGCTCAACTACAACGGACGTAAAGAAGGACGAGGATTGCCGATCCATACAGCACGGATGGAAGCGAGAGCGTTTTTCTAGGTTCTGTCAAGGGTTATTCGTAAGAGGAAATGAGAAGATTCGAGAGAGTGCTTGCCTTTCAAATACCTTTTAGTTATACTTTTTCCGGTTTCAGCATTGCATCAATTCTCGAAATACTATCAACAATGTATCAGTTTCACTTTCGGCAGAATGAAGGGTGAAATGTCATTATAAGTGGAATGAGACTCTTTGGAACTGTGAGAGAATATGGAAAAAATCTACTATTCGTCGTTCAATTCAAAAATAGGCACTATTTATATTGCTTCGACAAAATCGGGGGTGTGTAAAATTAGTATACCAGCGCAGACGAAAAAAGAATTTCTCGCATGGCTGCAGAAGAAATTCGATGGTGCTGAACTCGTCGAAACATCGACAAAGAATCGTCAGATCATAGATGAGTTGAATCGCTATTTTGATCGGCGGCTTGTGAAATTCCACAGCCGGCTCGATCCGGTAGGAACTGAATTTCAGCGCCGTGTGTGGTGTGAGCTGAAGCGTATCCGGTACGGGAATATGATTTCGTATAAAGAACTTGCGGACCGTGTCGGCGTTGAGCATGGATTCCAGGCTGTCGGCAAGGCAAATGGCGCCAATCCGCTTCCCATCGTCGTACCATGTCACCGCGTCATCGGATCTAATTCAAAACTTGTGGGATATGCCGCCGGATTGAAAACGAAAGAATTTCTTCTGCGTCTGGAAGGTGCACTGCCTGCATAAGTGAGGGAATGGAGTGATCGTGTGGCTTAATCATAAGTATCCGGCTGCTTTCTTCTTACCGTCTATTCGCTGTTTTTTCTGTTAAGACTACGAAATATTTTTTCTCATTGCCCTCCGAGTAAATATTCCTTACTTTTTTATCCTAATAAAATCATTGTCTCATGAAATTTCTTAACGATCTCAATTCTGTTCAAGTGGAGGCAGTGAAAGCCGCCAACGGCCCGGTCATGATTATCGCCGGTGCGGGCAGCGGTAAAACACGCGTTCTCACATACCGCATTGCTTATCTCATGGAGTGCGGTGTGCCTGCACATCAAATTCTTGCGCTCACGTTCACCAACAAAGCGGCAAAGGAAATGAAGAATCGCATCATCAAACTGGTGGGTGATGATGCGGGCAGCCTTTGGATGGGTACATTCCATTCTATGTTCGCACGAATTCTCCGCAAAGAATGCAAACATCTGAAGTTCACACCGTCGTTCACGATCTATGACTCTGATGATTCCCTCAGTACAATAAAAAAAGTAATGGAGAAACTGAATCTGCCGACTCAGCAGTATAATCCCGTGGCGATTCGGTCACGCATCAGTATTGCGAAGAATCAGTATCTCTCGCCAAAAGTATTTACTGAAACAGTGCATGAACTTTTCGATGAGAAAGCAGCACTCGTCTATACGGAATATCAAAAAACACTTGAACGCAGCAATGCGATGGATTTTGACGACTTGCTGATAAAACCGATTGAACTGTTCGAGAAGAAAAAAGATGTGTTGGAAAAATATCAGCATCGCTTCAAGTTTATCCTGGTAGATGAATTTCAAGATACAAACCGCGCGCAATATCAGGTTATCCGCCTGCTCGGCGATAAGTTTAAGAATATTGCAGTCGTGGGGGACGATGCTCAGAGCATATATTCTTTCCGCGGCGCAGATATCCGTAATATTTTGGATTTTCAAAAAGATTACCCTGCCTGTCAGCTTTTTAGGTTAGAACAAAATTATCGCTCCACAAAATCAATCATTTCAGTGGCAGACGAACTCATTCACTTCAATAAAGACCAGCTAAAGAAAAAATTATGGACTGAGAATCCGGTAGGTGAACCGGTAACGGTCGTGCAGTGCGCTGATGACCGTGATGAGGGAAGTCAAATCGTCCGTGCAATCCAGCAGGAAAGCCACCGGCGCAAGCTTGATCTGAAGGATTTTGCGGTTCTCTATCGGACGAACGCTCAATCACGTGCACTGGAAGAAGCATTTAGGAAAAATGCGATTCCGTATGAAATCATCGGCGGCACGCGGTTCTACGAGCGCAAAGAAATTAAAGATGTGCTTGCGTACTTGCGTCTGCTTGCAAATCCTACAGACGAAGTAAGTCTGCTGCGCGTCATTAATTATCCCGTGCGCGGAATCGGTGATGTGACGATCGACCATTTGCAGAGATTTGCATCACAGCATGCACTTGTTTTAGTTGATTCTTTAAAACGGCTTGATGAAATACTCGAGTTGACGGACCGGGCAAAGAATAGCTTGGCACAATTCAGAGCGATACTTGATAAGTATCAGTCGTTGCGTCCGCAGATGACATTCAGTGAGTGGGCGCGTTCGCTTGTCGATGAACTGGGAATTCTATCAATCTTTAAAGAAGAACGCACAACCGAATCGATGGGACGGTGGGAAAATGTGCAGGAATTACTGTCAGCAATTTCTGAATTCAGCAATGACAAGCCGGATGGTACGCTTGAATCATTCCTTGAAGAAGTAGCACTCGTTTCCGATATCGACGCATGGGAAGGCGAACACAATGCCGTTACACTAATGACTCTTCATGCATCGAAAGGATTAGAATTTCCTATTGTGATGATCGCGGGATTGGAGGAAGGGCTTTTACCATTTTATTCCAGCACTATTGAAACTTCAGATTTAGAAGAAGAGCGGCGTTTGTTCTATGTCGGGATTACAAGAGCGGAACAAAAGTTGTACATCACTCATACCAATCTTCGGTACAGATTTGGCGATGTCACCTATCCAAGCGAATCACGATTTCTTCCGGAGCTGGGGACGGAAAATATCGAGCATGTCGGTATGAAACCTCAGCGTCCGCGGCTTGCTGCATCTGAGTTTGAGTTCGATAAGGAAGCATCTGCTGCCCGGCGGGCGGTGAACCAGAAGAAGACTGAAGAAACGGCGTTCTTCAGCGATGCTATGCCGGACTATGAATCGGAATCGCAAGAGCATTTCGAAGTGAAGCGCGGTGCAGTCGTGAAGCATGAAATATTTGGTTGCGGACGTGTTATGGTTGTCAGCGGAAAAGGGGATGCGCAGAAAGCCGTTGTGCAGTTTGAAAGCTGCGGAACAAAGAACCTGATTGTGAAATATGCCCGGTTACGCCCTGCCTGAAACTACTTTACCGAAGAATTGTTACCGGCAAGAACTCGTTCGTAGTACTTTTCATACTGGCTGATAATCTTTGAAGACTCAAATTCGGTTGCCCGTTTGCGTGCAGCCTCTGCAAAAAGTTTATGCTTGGATGGGTTCGTCAGTAAATCAATTGCGTATCGGGCCATCCGGTCAATGTCGCCAAATTCGGCAATATATCCTGTCTGGCCGTGCACCTGAAGTTCTGGTAATCCGCCGACACTGGAGGATATGACAGGTACTTCACACGCCATCGCTTCGAGCGCAGAGAGTCCAAAACTTTCCGATTGACTTGGCATGAGGAAAAGATCAGCAGTAGAGAGAATCGGTACCAGTTCGACTTGTTTTCCGAGAAAGCGAACTTTGTCTTGAATGCCGAATTCACGGCAGAGCATTTCACATTGCGAGCGGTCCGGGCCGTCTCCAATTAAAATAAGAACACTCGGTATCTTTTTTTGCACTTCATTAAATATCCGGATGACATCTGCTACACGCTTCACCGGCCGGAAATTTGAAGTATGCGCTATAACTTTTTGGCCTTCTGATATACCTTTTAAACAAAATGTATCTGACGTCAGTCGTTTGTATTTCGTGGTATCGATGAAATTCGGAATGACTTCGATCTCTTTTTCGATTCCATAATTCGTCTGTGTCTTTTCCTTGAGGAAGCGGGATACAGCCGTAACGCCATCACTCTGCTCGATGCTGAACTTCACAACAGGCAGGAAACTCGGCTCTAATCCGACAAGTGTGATATCCGTTCCATGCAATGTCGTCACAACCTTTAAGTGATTGCCCAAAATCTGTTTTGCCAAATATGCGCTCGCTGCGTGCGGAATAGCATAATGGCAATGGAGAAGATCGAGCTTTTCATACCGTGCTACTTCCACCATCTTGCTGCTGAGAGCGAGGGTGTAAAGTGGAAAATCGAAGAGCGGATAGTTGGACATTTCTACTTCGTGATACACAATGTTATCCTGGAAACCGCTCAATCGCATCGGGAGAGCATAACTGATGAAATGGATAGAATGACCGCGAACGGCAAGCGCTTTACCAAGTTCGGTAGCAACTACGCCGCTGCCGCCGTATGTGGGATAACACGTAATTCCGATTCTCATAAGTCCCTCATTGATGGAAAAAGGTATGGAGAAATCGTTTGATATTCAAACGGACAAGTGGGTAGAACATGCGATTAAAATATCACGGAGATGATTTTAACACAGAAAAGCTTGAATTATTTTACCAGTACCAGCTTCATGGTAGAAATAAATGATTTTGATTCCATCTTGCAGAAGTAAACTCCGCTGCCAGCTGCGGAGGCATTCCAAATAGTATGATAGTTACCTGCCGGCTTGATCTCGCTCACAAGTGTCGCCATTTCTTGACCACTGATGTTGTATATCTTTATCGAAACCCGTTCTTCTCTCTTGAGTTGATAACTAAAATTTGTGATGGGGTTGAAGGGATTAGGATAATTTTGCAGGAGATGATATTTTTTAGGGTATTCTCCAACGTCCTGCACTTTCGTTGTCGTTGGAAAAGAAAATTCTGCCGGTGCAAGTGCACGTTTTGATATTTTGATCATGCGTATTGCACCATTGAACCAGGAACGCGGATCTTGTCGAGCACCGATCGCAGTTTTGCCATTTACATCTATAGGTAAATAAGTCACCGGACCGGACAAGAGCTCTACACCGTCAACAAATTGCCGCATAATCCTGTTGTTGTAGGTGAGAGCAACATGATGCCATTCCCCCGAAGAATGGCTTTTTGAAGAATCTACGAGTGTGAGGTTAGAGGATTCTGATTTGATGTACGTATCAAGAAGCCATCGTTGATTTTGCAGCTGGCGAATCTCTAGCAAAATACGTCGATTGTCATTTAACAAATTTCTAATATGAATAAATCGCTGTTCATTATTGGTTCCGGCCAGAATAGTTGAATCAGGCCTGAAATAAACTTCAATAGTGAATGCTGTGTCGGTACCAATTGGATTACAATTGACAAGCAGGGCGGTGCTGTCATAACATGAGAATAAAGCAGCCTTGCCATATGCTGTTTCTATGATTTTCGGCAATTTGGTAAGTGCGGTTGTTGTGTATCCGCCAATACTAGTTGTGCGGTCAAGAAGCCAGGTTGTTGATGCTGAATCTAATTGAGCAGCAAGTATAAATACGACAAAACCGTTCAGGAGGATCGAATAAATAAAACTTCTTATCATATCTTATAAATTGAATTAATTAGTGATGTAATTAACTAAGTGAACAGGAATAATTATTTTATAAGCACCATCTTTTTGATTTGAGAAAAATTACCGGCGGTCAGCTTATAGAAATATACACCGCTTGAAATGTTTGATGCATTCCAGGGAACCGAATAAGAACCAATGGGCTGTTCTCCGTTGACTAATGTCGCTACAACACGGCCTGTCATATCATACACGATCAACTTAATAGAGCCGGCCTTCACCAATTGATATGTAATAGTTGTGGATGGATTGAAAGGATTGGGATAATTATTTTTCAGCTCAAATGATGAAAGAGGAGACACACTTTTTTCATTCACAGAAGTTGCATTGGGAGTGCTTATGAACTTTAATCCTAAAACTCTATTCCCCTTGTACATAACATTCGGTTCGACATCACAAATGTTAACGCTAAATGTATATTTCCCTATACTTTGATATGATTTAACAAGGAGTCTATTCAAGCCCTGCTGCAAATTAATGGTGACAATATCTTTATAAAATTCATCACCGGTAAATGTTCGTGTGCCGTTATAATTGTAGACAACTGCACCATTGAGATAAATTTTGAGAGCTTCATCCGAACCGACCCAGAGTTCGGCTTGCTGAGCAGCAGGAGCAGTAAAATAGGTGAATGCATAACTTACTGCAGATTGAGTTCCGAGAGCCGCATAGTAATCGTTCAGTAATATTTGATCGTCAGTAAAATAGACAGGTTGACTCCAACCTCCGATACCGGCAGTAGGTGCTGCATATGCTTCGTTGGAAATAAATGAAGAGTCCATCGGATTGCTGATACCGCTCGTCAAAAAATAACTGCTCAATATCCATGTCCTGTTGCCCTGTCCATAGAGACCTAAATTTGTTGTCGTTGAAGATTGTTGAGGTTTCCTGAAAAGATGCTTTGTTTGTGCTATACTAGTACCTACAACTGTTATAATGTCCGAATTATTTGTTCCCAATCCCTTTCGCTCTGCTAACGTGATATGTTCTATATCGTCGGGATTGAGTCCCATAACACGGCAACATACGTTATCAACAGCAACCGGATCATACCCGGCCATAACAGTATTCATTTTAACACGATTGGATATATGAGTATTCCATTTATCGGAGCTGTAATGCGGTGTTTTATTTGAATCCAAGCATGTAATAGCATCAACAATGATAAATTTAATTTTTGCTATTGTATCCAAATCGACAATCTCTTTATCCTGCCAGTTGTGCCATGTACTGGCTAAAAGATTATTATGATCCAGGTGATGGACTCTGCCATCCTGTATCACGCCAGTCGTTTTATTAAAGCCATAGCGGGTACAAGCCGCTAGACCAATTTGGTTTTTGAGTGCACCGGTATATCCTGGTTGCTGGTGAGTTTTCATTACCGGTACGGTGATATAAACAGAAGCGTGAGTGACATCTTTATGAATAAAATATTTGCCGCCTTGCAGTGGTGCCAAACCACGACCCGGGATATAAACTGTGTCTAACTCCAGCCAAGGATTTGTATCGGAATTTCCATTAAGGTTCGAAAGACGAAAATCAATTCCAGCTGCAAGAACTTCTGTTTTTAAAAGTTGGTACCCTGGCACATCGAATAATTGAACCCACGCTGAAGAAGTAGTGCCGCTTGCTTTTTCAAATGTCGTGTATGGCCTTGGTGATCCATCACCAACGATGATCTTGATATGGCCATGATCTATTGAATCGATCAAATAGACCAGAGCTTTCACGACACGTATGTCGGTTACACCGCCGCTTCCGCTGGAATCCTGCTGGACAATATTCGGTTTAATCAAAACTGTGTCGCCGCTTTTTATAATACTCCGCAATCCATTTGGTCCGCATGCAAGAGTCACTGCACGTTTTACCATTTTAGAAATTGTGGTATACGTAATCGTTTCAGATGTTACACTGCACGTATCTGCACCTAATGCTGAATCATTAGACCGAACAATCGCAACTGTAGCAGGAGTAGAAGAAACAGCATTTATCTCTGAACTTAAGAAAAATGATTTGTACAGTGTCATCATCGTGCTATGGGCTTGGGATAAATCCCAATAGAGCCAAATGGATAAAGCAATAAGTACGATGAAAAATTTTCGCAAATTGTTTCCAAGTATTCTCATTGAAATCCTCGTTCCTTTAAAACAGAGTATAGAGCAAACCTGCAATGTAAGAGTATACAAAAGTAAGTGATAAGTAAAATATTAATACTTTTATCCCGAGTAATGATTTATATGCATATAGGGTTTCCAGCTTCGTTGCCGGTCCGGCAATAAAAAAAGCAAGAGTAGCACCCTTACTCATTCCCAATTCCATCAACGTCTCAATAAACGGAATAGCGGAACCACCGCAGGTATAGAAAGGAACTCCCATTCCGATTGCAATTAATGTACTCGTTTTAGCATTGCCGGAAAGTAACCGCGTAATCATTTCAGGCGGAATCAACGCTTTGACTGCAGCGCTGAGTAAAATCGCAATAGAAAAATACTTTGCTATATATTTCGTATTACCGTAAATATCCGACCACAGCGATTTGTCGGAAGATTTTTTTATGAAGGGTACGGGAGCATCAGCATTGTAGAGATGTTTGAATAACTTGATTGTGAGCAAACCGCCGATCATAGCAAGGACAAAAGCCGTAATGGTTCTTGCAATCGCCATTTCCAAGCTCATCTGTGTGGCTGTGAGAAAAAATATAGTTGGATTCATGAGCGGTGAAGAAAGGATAAACGCTATCACTGCACTGAAAGGAATTCCGGATGTCATTAACGATAATCCTATCGGGATTGCGGCATACGTGGGCAAAGGAGAAATCAAACCGATAAGAGCAGCTGAAACAATGGCGATGTACTCGTTTCGAGAAGAGAAATGAATTTTTTTACCGCGAAAATATCGAACAGCACATACGTTTAAAACAATGCTTATAAGGAGATACGGACTGATCTTGAAAAATAAATCAAAAAAGTCTTCTACAATTCTTAAAGTATAAGTTCCTTCGAACCAATAATATATTTGATAATAAAGTTTGATTAAAAGCTCTCATGCTCTAACGTGAAGATAATAGACAGAATTCGTATCACATCCAAACAACATAATACTCAATATGCCGGTTCGAGTGCTTAATAATCCTGTCGGGAGAAATACCAGATCGAAAGAAAATAAAGCAGGCACGTTGAGAAGAAGGAATAGACGAACGGCATAAAAGTAAAATCCGGTGCATTGGGATTAAAGGGGAGCTTACCAATGACACGAGTAGAATTTTCGAGCATGGCATTAAGCTGGGGAGTGAGGTAATACAGTCCGTCGAGCATGCGATGATAAGCAACATTGTCCCAAAGTTTGTACAATCCGTTTTCCCTTACCTCGAGACCCCAAGAGACGACAGAAAAAACGAATGACAGCATGATGGAGAAACCGGCGCTCTTTGTTATTAATCCAACAATTGTGACGACGGAGAAAAAACAGACAAACGCATACACAACATAAATGACAGAGGAAAGAAAAGCCCAATGCCACACTCCAGCCTTCAAACCAAAGATAAGCCAAACACCGAGAAAGAAATAAATGAGATTGAGGGCAATGCCGGTG
>Ga0182017_10003441_pt1 | contig 11819 bp, 15 predicted proteins | sample 712E3DmetaG_FD_120492 | JGI IMG/M metagenome (GOLD analysis project Ga0182017, IMG submission 120492) | Permafrost microbial communities from Stordalen Mire, Sweden - 712E3D metaG | ecosystem: Environmental > Terrestrial > Soil > Wetlands > Permafrost | place: Sweden: Stordalen | collected... | reverse complement strand
GAACAAGGGGCTGTTGCCTGTCATGTGGACGTTGCGGCCATAGGCGATTTCGGCCCGGTTGGCAAATCCCTCGGCAATGCCGAAGGAGTGAACATTGCCGATGACCGCGTTGGCGTTGAGAAAGTGGTAGCCTACCGCCGGGTGGGAGAAGAACTGGCCCTTGGTCGATTCGACGACGTAGGCGGTGGGTGTAATAAACCCGCCGGTATATCCTTCTAGCGTCAGGTTTTGTGCGTTCATCTGGACGGAGTGCAGCATCGTGGCGGCAAGAAAGCCGCAGACGGAAAGAAAGCGTAAGTCGCGGAGATTCATGTGATCTAACTCCATGGGAGCACAGTCGCCTGCCTCCAGTGACATTCGTAATTGAACTTCTTGTAACACAAACGAAGCCGCTTCGTCTCCAACTTTGTTTAAGTGCCCGTATTTTTGAGCGCCCGTTTGTTCAAGTGGTAGACTCAGCCCATGCCGCGCGGTCTGTTTATCACGCTCGAAGGTTTGGATGGTTCCGGCAAAACTACGCAAATCAAGCGTTTGGTCGCCTGGCTGGAAAAACGCAGCCTGACTCCCGTCCTCACCCGACAACCCGGCGGAACGGCCATCGGCGACCGTATTCGCGCCCTGCTGCTCGACTCGCGCTCCGTTGGCCTCGCGCCCATGACGGAGATGGCACTCATGTTTGCCGATCGCGCCCAGGTCATCGCCGAGGTCATCCGGCCCACCCTCGACGCCGGCAAGATCATCCTCTGCGACCGCTTTACAGACTCCACGGAGGCCTACCAGGGGGGCGGCCGTGAGCTGGGCTCCGAAGTAGTGCTGAATCTGCACCGCATCGTCTGCGGCAACCTCCAGCCCGACCTGACTCTGCTGCTGCTGCCCTCGCTCAAATCCTCGCTTGACCGGGCGCGCAGCCGCAATCAGCGCGTTGAAACCCAAACCGGCCAGAATGAGGGCCGCTTTGAGCTGGAACAGGACGCCTTCTACGGGCGCGTCTGGCAGAAATATCGCGAGATCGCCGCCCGGGAACCGGCGCGCGTCGTCTGCATCGAAGGCGACCTCACCATCGACGAAGTGCATGAGCAGATCGTAGAAGCGGTGGCCGAACGGCTACTTGCCAGTCGCACTACTTAATTCAGCACACCTTTGTTTTTGATTGACATGGCCGGTTTTCTTGGATACAGTTCTCCCGAAAAAATATCCGCAAATTCTTCACAAGGAGTGGTCCATTGGCATTCAAATGTCCGTATTGCGGCCATGAAGGCATGCCCTACGTCGAAAAGAGGAAATTATCGACCGGCGGGTGGGTGTTATTCGCGGTATTGCTGATCCTGTGCTTCCCGATTTGCTGGCTTCCATTCGTAATTGATGCCTGCAAAGAGGAAGAGCGCAAGTGTCCGGCATGCTTTATGAAGTTGAGATGATGCGTCGCGTCGTTCGCCCGGTTGCCATCGGCGCATTCATCTTCTACCTGGTTTGGAATGTGACCTGGATTCTCGGGGGGCAGATCCCTCCTTCCATCCTGAGGTCGATGTTTGGCCTTCCATGCCCGACAACGGGTGGGTATAGGAGTGTCCTTGCGTTTTGCGAGGGCAATTTCGCTCAATCGTTCTTATTCAACCCCATGATGCCGGCCTATATTCTGCTTCTTGTCTGCTCTATCGCCGTCCTGTTGCGCCAGATGTATAACCGGGAGCGGCTTGTTCTCAGGCCCTTCATTGCATGGATGTGGTGTGTTTCACTCGTGATCGGGTGGGCTGCGAAGTTCGTTCTTGGAAAGCAATACTGGTAGCCGGTGCGTACAGTTCTCAGTTTTTGAGTCTGACAGCCCAGCATTCTCGCCGCTTCTTCTTCACCTATTGGCCCAGCGAAGCCTTGTCCGGCCTACTTGAACTCACCGAAGTGCACATCCTCCTCGGCTGGCGCGCCCGGATACAGGAACTGAATCGAAGTCGCCGGTCCCAGCTTGGCAGGCTCAGTCCAACTGGAGAGCTCCCACACTACCTGTTTGGCCGGGTTCACCTCGATGGCTTGCATCGAGCCCACCATATCCTTGGGATCCATGCTCCACTCGTTCAGCCAGCTATTGATGACCGTATTGCCATTGGGCAGCCGCCAGGCATTTTGCAGGTAACCGTACTTGTACTCCGGCGTATCGCTCTTGCTCCAGCTCCACACCGTGTCGCCTCGCCGCGTCACTTCGCGCGTGCCCGTGCCGTCGGTGATGAGCATGTTGCCATTCTTCAGCGGCGTTACGCCCCAGATGCCGATGCCCGGAAAAGACCACAGCTCATTGCCGTTGGAGTCATACTCGACCACCTTGTTCAGGTCCATGTGCCCCACCATAAGGGTGCCCTGCGCCGTGAGCCGCGCGTGGCGGAACTGGCCATGTGTGCTGGGCGGCATCTTGGTCTTGAGCTTGATCTCCTTCTCCGTAGCGCCGGTGACGATGTTCACTACCCGGAGCAGTGCCGGGTCGCCGTTCTGGATGTACAGCACGCGCTCCTTGCCGATAGGAACGGCGGTATGCACCTCGAAGCCCGCCGGCGCCTCGTAGTGCCACAGCACCTTCTTCTCCGGCGTAATCAGCTTGACGCCGAACTGGTGCGCATAAAGGATGTTGCCGTTCGACAGCATCACCGAGTCGCTGATCTCCCCCTTGGCATCCACGTCGTTAAAGCTCCACACCACCTTGCCGCCGCGCACGATGAAGATGTTGCGCTGATGCGACTCGCCGGTATACATAAAGTCGTGCTGCGCCAGGCCTGTGGCCGGAGCCTTGACCTGCGCATGGGCATAGAGCCCGCCTGTAACTCCAAGAACAACCAAAGCGATTGCCGATTTCAACGTCATTCGAGTCTTTCTCCAGATCGATGTAGATTTGCCTGCACGTCCGCAGGGGTATTTTTCTCCCCACCGAGGATACACCACGCCCTCGCGTCCTAGTTCTCGTCCGTAAAGATCGCCTCGATGGTGGTCTCAAAGAGGCGCGCAAGCTTGAAGGCGAGCGGAAGGCTGGGATCGAACTTGCCGGTCTCGATGGCGTTGACCGACTGGCGCGAGACCTCCAACCGCAGGGCCAGATCGGCCTGCGACCACTCCCGTTCAGCACGCAGTACACGCAGCCGGTTTTTCATTCGTACCTCCGGTTGACTAGTGCAGTGGTAATGCCCAGGAAGATGCCGAAAATTGGGAGAACCAGCAGAGGCTGCAGATGCGGCGCGTTCGCCAGTAGTTCCAGAAAACCCCAGAGAGTGGTCACTGACAAAGTTGCGACGATGCTCCAGAGCAACGATGTCTTGACGACTGTGCGCACAAACTCATCCTTTAATTCAGCAATGTATAAGCCGTAGGTGACCATTATCCCAATGAATGAGAGCGCAGGAAGCACGGCCAGCATATAGGCCAGCACACCGGTTGGATGGTTGTGGATATATTCCCAAAAAACCAGTTGGGAAACTAAGGCCAAAACCACCATGAGGGCGAGCATTCGTTTTTTGTACCTGCCTAATGCGGAATTGTCGATTTTGCGTTCCATGCCTGATCTCCTTTACCTTGCGACAACTGCTTTATTAACCTCGGCCCGCGACCACTCCCGTTCAGCACGCAGTACACGCAGCCGGTTTTTCATCTGTACCTCAGCCTGACCAGCCCATAGGAGATGCCTGCGAAGGCCCAGAAGAGCGGATAGACCCAGATAAGGTCCGCGTGAGGGGCGTGAGCAAAATCCTCCATATAGCCCCATGCGGTAGTCGCCGCAAGGATCCCTCCTGTTCCACCGAGCAGAGACTGGACGAGAAGGTTGCGCTGGAACTCGTCCTTTTCTTCACCCAGGTAAACGCCGGTATAAACCAGCGCCCCCATGATGGGAAGCGCCGGAAGAACAGCCACCAGATAAGCGAGAACGCCGTGTGGATGGCCCAGGCGAAATACCAAAGCGGCCACGGTTGAAAACAGGACGCATAACGCCGCCGAGACCCACATGCGAATCACGTAGCGGCGCTCAGCAGGGTTTTTGATTGAACAGTACATGGTTGGTCTCCTTTACTTAAAGACAATTATACTTTACATAAAGAACCAGACTATGTCAAGTATCATTGACAACTATTTTTAAACTGGGCATCCCAGGTCTCGGGGTCCCCGGCGACAGGTTTTCGTCGCTGGAGTGAGGATTCGTTACTGAAACCTGGGAAGCAAAACCCTCCCCTACAAAGCGACCCGTAAATGCTCTAGACTCAATCCGTGGGCTTTCAGGAGTTTCTTGGCAACGCACAAACCGTCACCCATCTCCGCGAGAGCATCCGCGCCGGACGCTTTCCTCACTCGCTCATCCTGGCCGGACCGCGCGGGGCAGGCAAGTACACGCTGGCCCTGATGCTGGCTAAGGCCGTCAACTGCCTCGATCCCGCCGAAAGCGGGGGTTTGCCGGACTTCTGCGGCGTATGCAGCAACTGTCTCCGCATCGGCGATGCCAGCAACCTGGAAGAGCGCGTGGCCGAGGCCGTGGAAGCGCGCGACGACCTGCGCGAGACCGACAAGCGCGAGACCCGCATCCTCATCCAGACCCATCCCGACGTGCTGATCGTTCCCCCCGACCCGCCTCAATTGCTCATCAAGATCGGCCAGGTTCGCCAGGTCATCCACGTCGCCTACTACCGTCCCCCGGTCGAGTCCAAACGGACATTCACCATCTTCACCTCCTCGGCCTTCATGAAAGAGGCAGCCAACAGCCTGCTCAAGGTGCTCGAAGAGCCGCCCGAGCATACCTCGCTGATCCTGCTCACCGAGAATCCCCAGGAGTTGCTGCCTACTATCCGCTCTCGCGCCGTCCTGCATCGGCTGGGAGCGCTGCCCGCCACGGACCTTGAGGCGCTGCTCGCCTCTCGACGGCCCGAGCTAAAGCCGCAAGACCGTGCCCTGGCTGCCCGGCTGGCTGAAGGCGCAGTGGGCCGCGCGCTCACGATCGATCTGGGTACTTATCTGGCCAGCCGCCAGGATGCTCTTATCCTGCTTCGCACTGCCCTGCGGGAACCTGATTACACGCAGCTCTTCCACGCCACCGAGAGTTACCGCGCTGGCGCCGATGGCCAGGAAAAAACCATCAACCTGCTGCGCGCCCTGGGCAGCCTCATCGAGGATCTGCTCCTGGTTGTCGCAGGCACGCCGCAGTTAATCCGCAACCTCGATCTGAGCGCCGAACTGGGGCGGCTGGCGGAGGGGCTGACTGTGGACTGGATCGACGGCGCCGCGCGCGCCCTGGTCCAGGTAGAACAGGGCATGCGCCGCAACCTTCTCCGCTCGCTTTCGCTGGACGCAATGGCCGTCAGCCTGGAGCGCAATTAGAGCCGGCAAGAAACGCCCGCACTATTTAGCAACCTCGGCCCATCGCCGGGCATCTCTACTACAAGCATTCCCAGCAGTTGCATGGATACTGGAACCGTTATGAGGGGTTAGCTGCGTTTCTCAGCTTCATACCTGGCCGGACCATGCCAACGGTTTCGCAGATTTAGCTGATTTCAGGGAAGGTTGTAGCGCATGAACGATCAGGCCACACCGCCCGGCTCCCGCTATCAGAGCGCCCCGAAGTCCGGCCGTATGCAGGCACGCACCCGCGACAGTTTTTCCGCGCCGCTTCCCTTCCGCTTCCCAGCGCATATCGTCGAGGAGGAGCTACCGCGCCGCGATGCCGAGCTCTTCTACCTGCAAAAACAGATTCAGTCGCAGATACCAATGGTGATCGTACTCGATGACGGCGAAACAGTAGAGGGATGCATCGAGTGGTACGACCGGCAAACCCTGAAGGTACGCGGCCGAGTGAAGACCCTGATCTACAAATCCGCAATCAAATATATGTATAAGATGGGCGACAACGGGCAGTAATAACCGATCATTGGGCGGAACGCGCCGCTTTCTGCAGCCGGTCACGGATGGCTGCGCCGATGCCGTCTACCGGGGGTAGAGGGCACAGAATCACTGTGCAACCCTCTGCGTCGAGCGCCCGCAGGCCGGCATATAAATCACGCGCCAGTTCCTCCGGCTTCGTCCACCGGCCCCAGATGTGCGGGATTGCACCCATCATCGAAAAAGGAACCTCCACAGGCAGCATCACTCCAACACGCTCTCCCGGCCAGCGCACTGTCTCCTCGGCCAGCCGTGCTTCAAGTTCTGCAAGCTGTGCGTCTACCAACACCAGCCGAGCGTGGGGTGCGTAGTGGCGCAGGCCCAGACCGGGCGAGGGCTGCGCCTCGCTTATCGTTTCCGGCTGCGGCTGATCGCCCTGAAAAGCCTCCACCGCCCCGGCCACCGCCCGAATCTGCTCCACCGTCACCGCCCCAGGACGGTAGATCAGCATGGGGCTCTGGCAGGTATCGAGGACCGTTGACTCGACCCCGTGCTCGGTTGGCCCCGCATCCACTACCGCATCGATGCGCCCGTCCAGATCGTCGAGCACATGCTCGGCGGTGGTCGGGCTGATGTGGCCAAAGATATTCGCACTGGGCGCGGCCACCGGAATCCTGGCCCGCCGGATCAACTCCAGCGCCACAGGGTGCGCCGGCATCCGAACCCCCACAAGTGGTTTTCCTGCCGTCACCGCATCCGGCACTACCGCCGTCTTTTTCAGCAGCAGCGTCAGCGGTCCCGGCCAGAAGGCGGCCATCAGCCGCCGCGCCGCCTCCGGAATCTCCGTGACCAGACCACTGAGCATGGCCTCGCCGGCAATATGCACAATCATTGGATCCCACGCCGGCCGTTGCTTGGCGGCAAAGATGTGCTCGACCGCCTCGACGTTCAGGGCATTGGCTCCCAGCCCGTAAACCGTTTCGGTGGGCAGCGCCACCAATCCCCCGGCGCGCAGAATTCCTGCGGCGCGTTCCAGTGTCTCCTGGGCGTCAGCAGTCTCCAGATGAGCGGGGTCCACAACCAGTCGCAGCGTCTTCACCCTCTTATTCTCGCCTGTTCAAGCCAGCTGCCGCCACCTGCCGTATACTCACTGCAACCGATGCCCATCGAAACCGAGATCAAATTCCGCGTGGACGACCTAGCTGGCCTGGCCCGCCGCCTTGAGGCCGCCGGATTCTCCCTGCAAACTCCGCGCGCCTTCGAGAGCAACGTTCTCTACGACACGCCCGACCGCCAGATGCGCGCCCGCACAGAAATCCTGCGCATCCGCAGCTACGCCGACCGCTGGACGGTGACCCATAAGCGTCTGCCTGACTGTGGCCCCGGCGAAGACACCCATAAACACCGCATCGAGACCGAGACCGAGGTCGCCGACGGCGAGGCGCTGGCCGAGGTTTTCCTTTCGCTCGGTCTTGTGGCGGCCTTCCGCTATGAAAAATGGCGCACCGAGTGGTCCGACGATGTGGGTCACTGCGTGGTCGACGAAACCCCCATCGGCAACTACGCCGAACTCGAAGGCTCCGCTACATGGATCGATCGCACAGCCGCACGCCTAGGCATCGACCGGGCAGACTACATCACTCTCAGCTACGGCCGGCTCTTCGATCAATGGAGGGAGCGGCACAACTCATCCGCCCAGGACCTGACCTTCGCCGCCGTCGCGAAGTAGCGGCTAAACTGAAGCATGGGAGCCAACCATGCCTGGAATCCTGGTCAAGACGCGTACTACGATGGAGATGATTAAGTGGGAGCACTCCATCTTCGCGCTGCCCTTTGCCTTGACAGCGATGTTGCTGGCGGCCAACGGATTGCCGGGCTGGCAGAAAGTGGCTTGGATTCTGGTCGCGATGGTTGCCGCCCGCTCCTGCGCCATGGCCTTCAACCGCTGGGCCGACGCCGAGTTGGATGCCGCCAATCCGCGCACCAGCAACCGTGCCATTCCCGCCGGGCTGCTCTCGCGACAGTTCGTGCTTGGTTTCTCGGTGTTAATGGCGCTGGTGTTTATTTTGGCCGCCGCGCAACTCAACCGTCTTACCTTCTATCTGTCGCCTTTTGTGCTCGTGGTGCTGCTGGGCTACAGCTATTTGAAGCGCATCACCCGCTGGTCGCACCTGGGGCTGGGCCTGGCGCTGGGGCTGGCTCCCACTGCGGCATGGATTGCCGTCGAAGGCAAATTGGACGTTCGCATCCTGGTGCTCACAGCCGCGGTCACGCTCTGGGCGGGCGGTTTTGACGTGCTCTACGCATGCCAGGACTTCGAGCATGACCGAGCCGCAGGCCTCCACAGCCTGCCCCAGGCCGCCGGCCTTCCCGCCGCATTCTGGACTGCGCGGGCCATGCACCTTGCCATGCTCGTCCTGCTAGCCTGGTTCGCGCGGTTGTTCCATTTCGGCTTGTCCGGATGGCTGGGCGCCGCCGCCGTGGCCTTGTTGCTGGCTTATGAGCACTCTTTGGTTTCGCCGCGCGATTTGCGCCGACTGAACGCGGCGTTTTTCACCATGAACGGCGTCATTGCGCTGGTCTTTCTCGGTTTCGTGTCCGTGGATTTGTGGCAGCGGCGTTGAAGCCCATGCCGCTGGGTAATTTCCCGGGAGAATGTACCACTAAGCTGTAGTATGGTGCCAGAACGAAGAGCTACCGCAATCGGGACACACAAGCCGCTTCCATTTCCAAGCTGCCGACAGGAGAATCAAACGCGGTATGAAGATCGCAATCCAGGGGGAACCCGGCTCATTCAGCCATGAGGCGGCCATCAAACTGGTCGCTGAAGCGGAGATCGTCCCCTTTTCACTCTCCGCGGAGGTCTTTGCGGCGCTGGCTGGCGGCGCAGTGGATGCAGCGGTTATTCCCATTGAAAACAGCCTGGCCGGCTCGGTCTCAGAGCACTTCGACCTGCTGCTCACTCACGATGTAAAGGTGGAGCGGGAGACGCTCCTGCGCATCCGGCACAACTTGATCGCCATCTCGGGAACGTCGATAGGCGAAATCGAGCGGATCTTTTCGCATCCCGTGGCCCTGGCGCAGTGCAGGCGGTTTCTGGCCGGGCACCCGAAGATGGAAGCAATAGCCTTCTATGACACGGCCGGGAGCGTCAAGCAACTGATTCAATTGCGAGACCGGCATGCGGCCGCAATCGCCAGCAAGGCAGCTGCACAATACTACGGCGCATCCATACTACAGGCCGATATCGAGGACAATCCGGAGAACTTTACCCGCTTCTTCCTGGTGAAGCGCACGAAGGACGCCGTTATCGATCCCTTGTCGACCAAGATGAGCCTAGCGTTTTCCGTCGTGAATCGCCCCGGATCGCTGGTTGCGGCCCTCGCCGAGCTCTCAGCACTGGGCACCAACCTGACCAAGATCGAGTCCCGGCCGGTCCACGGCAGGCCCTGGGAGTACATTTTTTATGTGGATTGCCAGATTGGCTCTTCGGATGAGGGTTCGCGCGCCGTCCAGGCGCTCGGTCCCCATTGCGCAATGGTGAAGGAACTGGGACGCTACCGCGAAGAGCGGCAGCAAGGCAAAGCCGGGGGGTAGAGAGTCAACTTCAACCGATTTGAGAACTAGAGAAACGAAAGGGGACGGGCTTCTGCCCATCCCCTTTGTTGTCTGTTACGCAATTCGTGTGCGGGCCAACTTCCACGCGCGTCAAATAAGCCCGTCTACCGCCAGACGCCTAGAAGTGATAGGCCACGCCAACGGTGGGGTCGTAGATGTTGTACCACTTGTTGGTGTTGAACTGCGTATAGCCGAAGGTCGGCACCTTAGTGACCAATCCGCGTAACTCGGCGCGGATGTCGAAGCTGGGGCTGATCTCGTAAGCGATGCCGCCGCCGTATAAGCCGGCAAGTTGGGTCTTCTGCTTCACATCCAGCGTAGTGGTACCGGAGTTGCGAATGGGCAAAAAGATCAATCCGGCAATGCCCAACTCGAGAAACGGATTGAATTTGTGGAAGTTGAAGGTGCGCACATACGCGCCCGACGCCTCCTGGGTGCGGGTCAGCACGACGTAATTGTTTGTGTTGCTGATCGTGTAGTGGATCTTGTTCTGGTAGGTAATCCCGTAGTTGGCCTCGACGGCGCTCGATGGCGTGAGCATGAATCGGTAACTGACTAATGCGCCAAAGGCACGGTTCGAGCTCACCTGTACGTTGGTGGATGAGGCGATATACGGCTCAACAAGCCCCGTTCCGCTGATGCTGATGTCCTGGCGGCTTTCCTGAGCGCGGCCTGCGGCCACGCATACGGCCAGCAGGAATGCTATTAAGGCGATCTTCTTCATTCGGTCCTGAACCTCGTGACTGCACAACCGTTCGGCTGGCAACAAGCTTGTCGATTCCGGCGCGCCGGTTCGAGCCGGGCCCCGCTCTCAGCATTGTAAATGGCTGGGACGGTCCATGGCGGAAGAGGTTGCGTGGGCCATTGCGCGTGATCGAACTTAGGCCTTAGACGCAGGGCGGCTGAAAGAGTCGCCGGCCCCGGCCAAAACCGCCGAAAAAGCATACTTAACCGGCCCGATCCACATGGTAGTAGAATGGCGGTCCCTGCTGTTGCGCCAGCGTCCGGACGGTGCGCAGAAAGGCCCTGGCAGCATAAGAGAGCGTGGCCTGCCGCCGATACACCAGCCGCAGCACCCGGCGCATCTCCAGTTCATCCACCGGCACCCGGACCAGGTCCCCGGTCTCCAGCTCCCGGGCCACCGTCAGGTGGGGAACCAGCGCCACGCCGTTGCCCATGGCCACAAAACGCTTGATAGCCTCGATGGTCGGCAGCTCGATGACCATATTCAAGGGCGTCCGATAGCGTTGGAAGGCTTCGATCACCTTACGCCGCAAGGGTGAGGTCACGTTGTGTGCGATAAAGTTCTCCTTGCCCAGATCGCCGATCGAGACCCGCCCGGCGCCCGCCAGCGGATGGCTGGGGCTGACCACAAAGGCCAGGCTGTCGGCATAGACGGCAACGGCGCGAAATTGCACCGGATCGGGCCGGAAGGAGACGACGCCCAGCTCGAAGGTACGCAGGTTCAGCTCCTCGGGAATGCGGCTGGCCAGCATGCGGTGGACGGTAACGCCGATGTGGGGATACTCCCGCCGGAAGGCGTCCATCGCTTGCAGCAGATACATGCAGGTGTACTCGTTGGCGGCCAGTTGCAGCCGCCCCCGCTCCAGGCTCTTCAACTCGTCCATGGCGCTGGAGGCCTCGCGCCGTAGGGCCAGCAGGCGCAATGCATAATCGCGCAGCAGAACTCCGGCCGCTGTCAGCGATCCATCGCGAGCCGCGCGGTCGAAGAGCTTTTCGCCCACCGACGCCTCCAACTTGCGGATCACCTGGCTGACCGCCGGCTGCGTGCGGTGCAGCCGCACCGCCGCCCGCGAGAAGCTCCGCTCCTCGGCCACAGCCAAAAACGTCTCCAGTTGATTAAGATCCATTACGGTAGTATAAACATTTCTTATCGCATCTACAAAAAGAATAACTTTGCCTTATATAACCTGATGCGAGATACTGGCAGAAGATACAACAGAAACTTTCACTGGCAGGCAATCTCATGACCTCAACGCAACCGAACTACGTTGCTTTCTTCGACACCACACTCCGCGATGGCGAACAATCGCCCGGCTGCAGCATGACCACGCAGGAAAAGCTCACCATGGCCCATGCCCTTGAAGACCTGGGCGTGGACGTCATTGAGGCCGGCTTCGCCATGGCCTCCGAGGGCGACTTCGCGGCCATTGCCACTATTACCCAAGCTGTCCGCAAGCCGCGCATCGCATCGCTGGCCCGCGCCAGAGTCGAAGATATTGAGATGGCCGCCCGCGCCCTGCAATTTGCCGACCGCGCGCGCATCCACGTTTTTCTGGCCTCCAGCGATCTGCACCTCGAATACAAGCTCAAGATCGGCCGCCAGGAGGCCCTCGACCTCGCCG
>Ga0182017_10003439_pt1 | contig 11821 bp, 11 predicted proteins | sample 712E3DmetaG_FD_120492 | JGI IMG/M metagenome (GOLD analysis project Ga0182017, IMG submission 120492) | Permafrost microbial communities from Stordalen Mire, Sweden - 712E3D metaG | ecosystem: Environmental > Terrestrial > Soil > Wetlands > Permafrost | place: Sweden: Stordalen | collected... | reverse complement strand
TGTCCGCACGCCGCGTCGAGAACGAGGTTGTGTTCAACGCGCGCGCCGTAGTGCTCCAATAAACGGATGATGCCCGGGTCCTGCGGCATGGCCATTGCGCCGTATTGGAAACTTATCTTGATGGGCTCAACCATAACGACCAGGTTGCCGCCCTTCATGAAATACTGGTCGATTTCAAACAAGTCCCGGTTGGAGAATGAGGCGCCGCCGGGAATAACCAGGGTTTTTATATCCGAGGCGATGGGGATTCCCTTGTTGATTTCAGGCGTCTCGACCGTATAGTTTTTCTCCAGGTTTTCGAAGATCGGTTTAAATTTCGTCTTAAAGTCCTCAGGCGCGTCCTTGGTCCTGTATTGCGGGGGTATTGCAGGCAAAGTGTCGGTTTTGAGCACCGCGACCTTCGGAGATGTTTTACGCGAGACTTTCATGATTGCCTGCGTAAGGTCATACTCAAGATTCGTAAGGTTCTGGACAACGGGCATGACTTCCTTTTTATCGGCATACTGGATGATGATGCCCATGAACCCATTGATGACCTGAGCCTTGTCCTTTTCGTAGGTCTGCATTTGGATTTCCGGCACGCCTAGTTCGGTGATTTTCTTTTTTGCGGTTTCGCTGCTCGACGGGTCTTCGAAGGTAATGTGCAGGTTTTTACCCGAATAGGCCTTATATTCCGAAAGAATGTCCTTCACGTCGGCCTGAAGGGTTTTGAGGTTCGGCGGCAGGTTTTTAGAAAAGCAAACTCTGACGTTAACGATATCGTCGAGTTTTTTCAACGTCGATTTCGTGGCCTTCGAAACGCTGTACATTTTCTTTTCAGTCAAGTCGATCCGCGAAAAAAGCATCGTGGAAAGATAGTTGAAAACGCCTACGAACCCCAAAATGACGAGAATGTAGACGATAAGTTGCGATTGGTTTTTGATTTTTTTCGGTTCCATAGATAGTTACTCCCACTTCCTGCTGCTGATGGAGCAGACATTCAAGAAAAGAAAGAAGCCGATGACTGAAAGGTAATAAATGATATCCCTGCTGTCGATGACCCCGCGCCCGATGCTTTCGAAGTGGCTGTTCAGGCCGATGTAGGTAAACAGCGGCACCAGGGCCGATGGAAGCAGCATGGTGACGAACGGATGGCCGATGATGAAAAGAATGAACGTGAACACCACGCCGAGTATAAAGGCGACGATCTGATTTTCGGTCAGTGACGAAACCCACAAACCGATTGCCAGATAGGCGGCGCCCATGAGCATGGAACCGATGTACTGGCCGATGATCTGGCCCGCGTCCGGGTGTCCGATGAGGGCGATGGAAATTGGAATGGTGAGCGATAAAAGCAGCACGATAACCAGGAGACTGAGGCTTGCCAGGAATTTGCCGACAACGACCTCAACGTCGCTGACCGGCCAGGTAAGCAGCAGTTCGAGCGTTTTCATCTTTTTTTCCTCCGCCCAGGTCCGCATGGTTATTGCGGGTATGAAAAACAGAAAAACCCAGGGAAGAATGCCGAAATACCCCCGCATATCGGCCTGGTCCACGATGAAGAACCCCTGAAAAAACAGAAAGGTTGTCGCGATCAGGTAGACCGTTATGAAAATATAGGCGATAGGGGAGAGGAAATAGGCCTTGAATTCACGTTTGAAAATCGACATGACGTTTTGCATTGTTCTAACCCCTTGTGAGTTGTGTGAAAACATCTTCCAGACTCGCGGATTCGCGTTTGAGCTCCGCGAGGCTCCATCCGTTTTCGAAGACGCATTTATAAATACCTTCTCCGATGTCCTGATTGTCCTGCGCCACCACGGTGGCGTCGAGCCATTCGCCCGACGGCATGATGGTAACGCGGCCCACGCCCGCAAGCGCCTTGAGCTTTGTTTCCAGGGCGGCCTTGTCCGCCTTGACGCGCAGCAGGTAGCGGTTTTCCTTGTTCATTTTCGCGGTAAGTTCATCGGAAGTTCCGGAGGCCACGATGGCGCCTTGGTTGATAATAAGGATTTGATTGCACGTGGCGGATACTTCGGAAAGGATGTGCGAACAATAAATGACCGTTTTTTCCTTCCCCATGTTTTTTATCAGTTGACGGATTTCGATAATCTGATTCGGGTCAAGGCCCGAGGTCGGTTCATCGAGAATAAGCAGGGGAGGATCGGTGATGAGCGCCTGCGCCAATCCGACGCGCTGACGATATCCCTTGGAGAGCTTGCCGATTTGCCGCTTGGCCATCGATGATAGCCCGCAAACGTGAAACAACTCGTCGATCCGCGAAGTCAGCTTCGCGCCGATCATTCCCCGCAGTTCACCCACGAACTTCAGGTATTCGTCGACGAGCATGTCGTTATAGAGCGGAGTGCTTTCGGGTAAGTACCCGATTTTCTTCCGCACCGACAAATCGTCGTCCTTCGTGTCGATTCCCTCAACGCGGATCGAACCGCTGGTTGCGGGAATGTAGCAGGTGATCATCCGCATCGTCGTTGTTTTTCCCGCGCCGTTGGGCCCGAGAAAACCAAGGATTTCACCCTTTTTGACCTCGAAATTCAGGTTTTTTACCGCATGCACTTCCCCGAATTTCTTGTTGAGGTCCTTTACTTCAAGCATTACCGAATCATTGTTTTGACTCATAATTGTACCGCCATGAAAGAGTGTAGAATGCTTTAAATATGATTATGGTAAAAAAATCTTCAATTGAAAGAGCACATAAAATGGTTTTGTGAGGGGCCTGCTGTCAATTACAATCATTTCACGACGGCGCTTTTCACAAAACCGAATGAGTATTACGTTGTTCCAATACAAATATTGCCGGTGATTTAAAAAAACGGGAAAGGGGTCTTTCCCGTTCGAAGGAGCCTGAAAAATCAGTCTTCCTTCTTTTTCGTGTCTTGAATTTGGATGCGGATATCCTGGCAGATCTTTTTAATATTCTGGAGGGACTTTCGGGCCCTGGTTCCGGCCGATTTGTTTCCGCGTTCGAATTTTTCCATTTCCACTTTCAAGTTTTCAATTTCATCAAGCAATTTTTGAAGGTTCATGGTATGGCTCCTTAAGATAATTTTGATATATCGGTTGAATTTGACCATATAAAATGCAATGTGCATTTTAATTTTGCACTATTTTTTTTAAAAAGGTATCTTAAAGCAGGATGCCGGGGTTCTTTAAAGAAGGGTATTATTTGAAAAAGGAGCAGGGTCATGGCTGAGATTCTTACCGATTTCCCCAAGTTGCTTTGCCCGTTCATTCGACAGACTTTTAAAGTAAACAAGGAGCATTTTAAAAATCTGGGCGGCGCTTTTGAATTGCGCGAGCCGGAGGCGTACCTTGTTGTCAACAAAGTGAATCCGGGGTATGAATGGGTTTTCGAGGACCCCGATACCATCGCGGTGGAAAAGCTCAACGGCACGAACATAAAACTTAAAACGGAAAAAGGCAGGCTCGTGGCGCTCCAGAACAGGAAGAACGTTTTAGACCCCTTGCAGATCATCGGGGGCAAGAATTTCATCATCGAAGGCATTTTCCGTTCCATCGGCAAAGGCTACGTAAAAGCTGATGGTGAGCAGGCGGGGGAGTGCATTGGGCCTAAATTGCAGGGTAATCCCTACAAGCTTGACTTCCACGAATGGTATCCGTTCGAAAAGGCGATCAACGATTTGCGATTTAAATCGTTCCATGAGCATGATCGGACCTTCGACAATTGGAGTTCCTGGTTCAAGGACTGGCTCCATTCCCGTTATTATCAGAAAATCGCCTCGAAAAAAGGTCTTGACGATAAGGTGTTCGCCGAAGGCGTGGTTTTTTACAATGTGAAGCGCAAGGAACAAAACCAAACATGGATGGCGAAACTTCGCCGCAACATGTTCGATTGGTTTTATTCGGGAATCGAAATCTACGGCTACGATAAGCAAGGAAGGCCGGAGGTCGAGGATCAGGAGAAATTCGATTGACAAACCCAACCGTCGATTGCGTACAATGCAAGCACTATTATGTCACGTGGGACAAGGATTTCCCGAAAGGCTGCAAGTTGTTCGGTTTTAAATCGAAAAACGCCCCTTCATATCTTGTCTATGAGGCCACCGGGGCGCCGTGCGAACATTGTGAGGAGAAACGGAAAAGAAATGCGGGGCCGACTAAGTAATTCCGTTTTTTTTCCGGCTATTTGATTTGAATGGCCGCCAAAACCGTGTTTATGGCGGGGGAGACCGTCACGTTGGGAATGTCCAGCGATAGAGTCACGGGCTCATAAACCCTGATACTGACCGTATGCACGATACCGGTCGGAACATTATCGAGCCTGACGTCAACTCCCGTTTGACTGCCGCGCGCAACGAGGCGGGTGCCTTTTATTCCAACGTAAAACCTGATTCTGCCCGAAAGTTTCGTTTGAGCCTGAACGCTGATCGAACCGCTCTTTTTGACCACGAGAGTGCCGATGGAATATCGCGTGGAATCCTTGAGCACCGAAACCGTGTTCATGATACTATTCCCCATGCCGTCATTGACCTCAACCATGACTTCTCCGGGCGGCGCGTCTTGTATGATAAAACCGCCGCCGCTATCCGTGCGCGCCCGCGCAGTGGCCGCGGCGCTCGCCCAATTCGTATCCGGAACAAAGGCCTTCTGATAACAGAATACGTTGCCGGAAACAACCGGAATAAAGGCCGCCGCCGTTGAACCGCTTGCCGCGATGACTTTATGTAAAGCGGAACTGTCGTGCGCCGCATTACCCACGATTTCGCTGCCCGTGCCTCCGCTTGCCGTTTGGCTTGTCGGGGCGATGGCGCAACCCGCGATGGATACAAGGAGGATGAAAACCGTTCGAATCGCCGATGGCGTCGAGAATATTGCAACGGGTGACCGCGCGAAGAGGATTTTCACCGTTTTTTCTCCCGGTAAGGTTTGGTTGCGGGAAAGAGGTGCAGATTAAGATGGTAGACCCGGTCGATATCGTCATCCTCCTCATTGACCATGGAGAGTATTTCGCGCCTGAACCGGTCGACCTTTTCCCTGATTTTATCGTATCCCTTTTCCGATACGCTGACGGTAAGCGTGGACAAGCTGCGCTCCGGTTTGGTAAATCTGTCGATCGATTGTTTGGCAAGATCGGAAAATTGCATGAGCACCCTGTTAAGAACCACCTGCGGTATATCCATGCCGCTGGTGATGAATCGTTCCTTTACCGTAAACGCGCCGTTTGTTTTTTTACAGAGGAGCCCGAGTTGTTCCAAGGTAACCAACGCTTGTTTTATCTGATCGGATGACACCTGAGGCTCGAAATATCGCGATAGTAAACGGCATGTCTCGTTCGACGAATCCTTGCAAGGTATAATATCGATTAATTCGCGAAGCACGACGTAAAACCATTCGGAATAGAGCGCGTATTGCGCGGCGGCCGTCTGCTTAACCTTGGATGATCTAAAAATGGCCAGTTGTTGATAATAATGCTCCTTCTCAATCTGCATTTTAGCCTGGTTGTAATTCACCAAAAGTTCAAAATAATGTCGTTGCTTGGCGTTTAACTTCAGCACGGAGCATAGTTTCAGAATGTATTGCGGCGATAAATTCCTGGTCGCCTTGAGCACACGATTGAAAAAACCCGGATTGCAGCCGAGGCGAAAGGCAACCATTCTTTCCGAAAAATGCGGATTTTCCTTTTTTTTATCGTCAATAAAATCGACAAGGAATGTCCGGTAATCCAGATATTCAAACAGATTGGGTGGCTTGTTCATAAAAATAAGTTCGCAGCGCTGTTTATATGACCTTTCGTTCAGTAATATACCACATTGGAGAGCGCCTTTGCCCGAAAGGATGGTTCATAGCCGCTATTTTCGGCAACAGGGACTCAGAATATTCTCATAACCCCGGAAATCCTGCAACTATCAATGTGATAGGATATCGGCCACCGGCCATTATGATCTGTCAACTCTATGATTCCTATCGAGTCCGCTAAAATTATTTCATCAAATCCATGTATCAACGGCGTCGCGTACTTTAAACAAAGGACATGACGATGTTCGAAGTCGTTGATTGCCAACGAATCATGATAGGCGAATGCGGCATCGTTTGCGCCGGACGCAAAACCGCCGCTTGTTGAATCTATTTTTGCCGGAAGAAAGAGATCGTACTCACCGGCCAATGCTTCTCCGAAATAGATCCCGCCGGCGGACTGTTTAAACCAATCATCGGTGGTGTCGACGCGATTCTCACGGAATGAAACGCGAAAGTAAATTATGCCGTCGTCGGAAATGGTATCCGTTACCAAGATCCTTACCGTATTTCCGCCCGACTCCGTATACCACCATGCGTTTGAATTATCCTGAAATGGGAAATATCCCGTTATCGTGCGTGATATTTTACGGTTCTGCTGCGGGCTATTTTGGTTTTCGGTGTACGGAGTCGGGGATGGGCTTGAGGGATCCATCATAACGGTACATAAACACAGTATCGATACAATGGAGAGCGTCACGGATTTTATCATGTTTTTCATAAGGAATCCTTTGTAAAAGTAGACAATCATCGGCTATTGCCGGGGAGTCGTTTTATCGGAAGAAATAATGGTAATAGTTGTGGTATCCGACGATTTTTTCGCATGGCGATCATCGTCATTGAAAATAAAAACCGAGCACGACGACGCAATCGCGGCAATGACGAACAAGGCAATGAAGGTTATTCGTTTCATAGGGCCTCCTTGGAAAAGTGAAAAGGTGAACAAAATCAGGCAACATCCGCGTGCATTATAAATATACGGCGAATGGGGCGCGCGACCAAGGGGGTATAAACGATAGTGTTGCCAAACCGGCAACACTCATCGGGCAATGCAGTTTAAAAAATTGGAACCGGCGGGAGAGGAGGCTCTTTTGAAAAAAGGGATTCCATGAAATGCCGCTACCGAATCGACATGTCGTAGAGAAAGTACGAACCGGCCGGGGAGGAGGCTCTTTTCAGAAAAGGGATTCTGTCGAACAGCTCTTCGGTGAGCAGCCGCTTGAGGAGCCCTTCCGGCTTTTTCTTTTCAACAAGGGTTGATTTTTGCGGTATATGGAGGAAATCCTTGATATATTCAACCGCATCCTCATAGCTGCCTAGCGTATCGATAAGGCCCGCGTCAATCGCTTGCCTTCCGGTAAAAACCCTGCCGTCGGCGATGGGAATAAGAGAGTCCGCGTCGATGTTGCGGGCGCGGCTGACATCCTCGATGAATTGCATGTGAATGTCGTCGAGCATAGTCTGCATATACGCCTTTTCTTTCGGCGTCATCGCGCGGTTGGGGTTCCCCACGTCCTTGAGTTCCCCGGCCTTAAGCACCTCGATATCGACGCCGATCTTGCTGAGCAATTTGTAGTAGTGTGTAAAGCTCATAATAACGCCGATGCTGCCGGTCACCGATCCCGGGTTGGCGAAAATTTTATACGCGGGGCTGGAAATATAGTACCCACCGGAGGCGGCGAGGTTTCCCATGCTGACCACCAACGGCTTATTGATGTCACGGAATTTCATGACTTCTTCGTAAATTTCCTGCGACGGGGCAACCGCGCCGCCGGGGGAGTCGACCCGCAGGATGACGCCCGCGATCGATTCGTCCTCGCGCAAGGCGCGCAACTCCCGCACGTACTCGTCCGATGAATAAATGACGTCGCTGATTTCAACCAGGCCGATCTTCTTCGAGGACAGAGGGGAGAATTTCGACGAGGTCGCGTCCGTCATGGCGGTAAGCAGGGCGCCGATGACGATCGGCGCGCTTAAAATAACGGCAACGGCTATTTTCTGGCCTTTTGTCACAATCGCTCCGAAAGCGGAACCTTGAGCACAACGCCGGGAAAAAGCGTCGTATCAAGGGTTATATCGTTCATGGTGGTCAATTCCCGGACCGGTACTTTAAAGGATTGGGCGATATTCCAGAGATTGTCGCCTTTTCTCACTTTATAATATACAATACGCTTGGCCGAAGCGTCTTCAACGCGCCCCTGGCGCTGTTGCGCACCCATCATCGATTGATCGATGGCTGTAGCCTGACTATAGGCCGCGCGCGACGGGATCGCTTGCGCAGGCGCGGCGGGATTAGAGGGGGCGGGGGCCGCCGAGGCGGAGAGCGGATTGGATGCGGATGAGGAATCAATGACGCTCTTCAGCGATTCCGATGATTTGTAAATGGTCAGGACCATTCCCGCCTTAAGGGGCCCGTCGTCGCGGATATCGTTCCATGTGCGCATGTCTTTTATGTCAACGCTGAATAATTGCGATAAACTCCACAGGCAGTCCCCGCTCCGCACCCTGTATTTAATGACCTTCGCGCCGGCAACCACAACGGTTTTATAAGAAGGCATGACGCGGATTTCGCGCTCCTTGATGGCCGTGGCATGGGCGGCGCTTTGATTGATGGGAATGGGGATGAAAAGCTCCATTCCCACCGAAAGACGGCGCGTTGGGGTAAGTGCGTTGAGCGCAAGAAGCGCGTCCAGGGGCACTTTAAAATGACGCGCGATCGACCTGGGCGATTCGCCCTGCTTAACCTGGTATGAATACCATGCCACTGAAAAAGCGGAAGGGGATGTTGAATTGACTGACAGGAATTGGTCCTTTTTCCCCTTCGGCAGATACATGACGACGCTCGTTCGGGGATGCGAACACCAGTGCATAATATGCGGGTTGATCTCCCGTAGCTCCGCGTATGGAATTCCCAGGCTGTCGGCAATGGCATAGAGACTGAGGCATTCGCTGACGGTAACCGAATCCAGATTGAAAGTATCCGCTGCCGCGGGAGCGTTTGAAACGCCGGTGTAATTAGGGTTTTTCGCGACGATGAGGGCGGCCAGAAATTCAGGGACGTAGTGACGCGTTTCCTTCGGCAGTTTCGAAAGCGACCAGTAATTTTTCACCGATGATTTGGCCAGCGCCCGGCACATGCTGTTTTCTCCGCAATTGTACGACGCAAGCGCGATATGCCAGTCATTGAATTGATTATAGAGCTTTTTGAAATAGCTGATCGCCGCTTTCGTCGACGCGATGAAATCCCGCCGCTGGTCCACCCAGAAGTCCTTTTGCAGGCCGTACACCTTGCCCGTTGACGGAATGAATTGCCACATTCCCGCGGCCTTTTTGCGGGAATACGCCAAAGGATTGAATCCGCTTTCTATAAGAGGAAGGTACGCGATGTCCTCGGGCACGCCGCTGTCCGAGAACATTTTTTTTATAACGGGCAGATAATAATTTGAACGCGCGATCCATTTGTCCAGGGGGCCTTTCCCGCCGCGGTTTAAAAAACAGAGCGCTTTGTAAACGCGATCGTTCCAAACAATGGGTATGCTATAGGCGGCTTTTTTTTGATTGACCATTTTCTGCAGCGCAGCGCTGTCGGCGCTGGAAAGCGTTATGGAATCCATCGATTCGCCGAGTTGCTTTTGAAACGATATAAGCGAGACTTCGTCGGGCGCGCTGTCGGCGTAGGCCTCCGGCAAGCGTTCGGTATACCTGAGTGCGATGTCATTATAATACTCTTCGGATTCAACACCGCCGCCGTTTGCTTCTATAGCCTTTACCGAAGCCGCGGCTTCCTTGAGCAATTTATGGGCCGCGGCCCAGTCTTCACTGTCGCAGGCCGCGTCGGCGTTCTGAATAAGAGAATCAATGGTCTCACCGCGGGTTTCGGCGGCGCAGGAATCAGTCTTTTTCTTCAGTTCGGTTGAAGGCGTCGACGGGGAATGCGGTGAGACGGTAGCGGCGACAGTCGTTTTTTTCACCAACACGCAGTGTGAAGCGCACCCGATGAAAATAACGGCCGCCGCCGGTCCGAACAATACATGCCATAATTGACTTTTCATAATCCGCCTAAAATAATTGGTGAACGTCCGGTGAAGGGTACAATACAACAACCGACCACGCCATAAAAATGCCTTCGCCGTCGCCGCAACCCAATTTTTGAAAATCGGGTGATGCCGTGTATTCGTTTACCAGCTTCATTATAGTACTGAATTAGTGAAAAAAGCAATGAATAAGTTCAGGGTGAAAGGTTGGACAACCCCGTTCCTCAAATCCGGACGAGCCTGATTTCATGAATGTTCTTGTGATTACGATACATTATATGCAACAATTGGTTGTATGTCAAGCATTAAATGGGCTCTACAGGTTGTGATTAGTCTATCTTGTTGATAACAAGAAAGTTACCTTGGAATGTTTTTTAGGTATTTAATTTTGAACCGAACAATTATTTTTGGATATCATAGTCTTATTCTCATGATCGCCATGGAGTATAGTAATGGAAAAAGCATCGTACGCATTTCTTAAACAATTTATAAGCACGTATACGCCGTCCGGATTCGAATCCGAGGGACAATTGCTTTGGAGGCGCTATACCGAGCCATTTGTTGATGGCGTGTATTCCGATGTTCATGGCAATATGATCGCCCACATCAATAAAAAAGCCCCGACTCGTGTCATGCTTGCGGGACATTGCGATGAAATCGGCTTTATGGTAACGCACATAACCGAGGAAGGCTTCATTCACTTTGCCGCGATAGGCGGCGTTGATGTGAGCGTGCTGCCGGGGATGCACGTAAAATTCCTGACGAAAGAGCATATTTGCGGGGTCATCGGCAAAAAACCGATTCACATGGTGGAAAAGGAAGACCGGAAAAAGATAATCGAGGTGAAAGACCTCATGATCGACATCGGTTCGAAAAGTAAAGAAGAGACCGCGAAGTATATAAAAGTCGGTACGCCCGCGTGCATCCTTTCGAATTTCATGCCGCTGTTGCATGATTTCGTCACCTCCAAGGCATGGGACGATAAAGTCGGCGCGTTCGTGGTATCCGAGGTGATGCGGATGCTCAGCAAGAAAAAGAAATATCTTAACATAGCGGTATACGGCGTTTCCACCGTACAGGAGGAAATAGGCTCGCGGGGCGCGAGGACCTCTTGTTTCGGCATCGAACCTCACGCCGGCATAGCCGTTGACGTGGGATTCGCGACCGACGTTCCCGGCGACGATAAAAAAGTGTTCGGCAACATCAAATTGGGCCATGGCCCAATCCTTCACCGTGGAGCGAACATCAATATACCGCTGGGAAACATGTTCGAACGGGCGGCCGAGAAAAACAAGATCCCCGTGCAATGGTCCGCTGAGCCGGGCGCGAGTTCAACCGACGCCGACGTGCTCCAAATCAATCGTTGCGGGGTCGCGGCGTCGTTGGTTTCCATTCCAACCCGGTATATGCACACTCCCGTGGAAATGTGTTCGATAGCGGACATCGAAAACGCGGCGAACCTCGTGACGGAAACGCTTCTGTCAATGCCTAAAAATCCGAATTTTCTTCCCTACTGACCCATGAACTTCATCGCCGATTTCCATATCCATTCCCGGTTTTCCCGGGCCACGAGCAAAAACTGTTGTCCGGAGCAATTGGAGCTTTGGGCGCGGCGAAAAGGCGTTGATCTCGTGGGGACCGGCGATTTTACCCATGCCGGGTGGCGCGAGGAATTGAAGGAAAAACTGACTCCGCACGAAGACGGCCTCTATGGTTTAAAAACCGCCCTCAAGGAGAAAACCGGGCCCGCCGGTCGGGTTACATTCATTATTTCGGGTGAAATCAGTTCGATTTACAAAAAGAACGGCCGGACGCGGAAGGTGCACAACCTTATCCTTCTTCCCGATCTTCAAAGCGCCCAGCGTCTGAGCAAGCGGCTCGAAGCCGTCGGCAACCTGCATTCCGACGGCAGGCCCATTTTGGGGCTGGACAGCAAGAACCTCCTCGACATGACCCTCCAGGCCTGCCCCAAGGCGCTGTTTATTCCCGCGCACATCTGGACGCCGCATTTCTCGGTGTTCGGCTCCAAATCCGGG
>Ga0182017_10003438_pt1 | contig 11824 bp, 3 predicted proteins | sample 712E3DmetaG_FD_120492 | JGI IMG/M metagenome (GOLD analysis project Ga0182017, IMG submission 120492) | Permafrost microbial communities from Stordalen Mire, Sweden - 712E3D metaG | ecosystem: Environmental > Terrestrial > Soil > Wetlands > Permafrost | place: Sweden: Stordalen | collected... | reverse complement strand
ATTATTACTTCAAATCCCACTGTTAAAAACCGGATGGAAATCCTGATAAAAGCATTTATTCAACAATTTAAAAACAGGATGATAGAAAATAAGTTGTTAATTAACACAAATTAGATTTCAACTACTTCAAATTGTGAGTAATTTCTTTTGCCTTATTGAGTATTGCCCGGGATCTGAAGTTTTTACCCAATATATCTATATCTCCCTGATCGATACGTGGATATTGATATGTCCACATGCGATAATAATGCTGTTTAATATTCATCAACTGGCTGTGGGTACCTTCTTCGGCAATTTCTCCATTTTTCAGTACAACAATATTGTCAGCTTCCATTATTGTACTTAACCTGTGAGCAATTAAAATAATTGTTTTGCCATTTTGCCGTAACAAACGTATGGCATTTTTAACATAGATCTCAGATCCGGAATCGAGAGCAGAAGTGGCTTCGTCAAGAATCAGTACTTCGGGATCTTTATAAAGCGCCCTGACGATGGCAATTCGCTGTCTTTCACCTCCGGAGAGCAAAGTGCCCTGTTCACCTACCTGTGTATTGTATCCATTTTTAAGATTTTCAATAAATTTACTAATGCCTATTAAATTACACAAATCAGCAATTCTGCGCATATCAGGATTTAACTGTCCCAGGGCAATATTCTCAGTAATAGTTCCGGCAAATAAATCCACTTTTTGAGGTACAATTCCTATATGATTTCTCAGACTAGCCAGATCAATATTTGTCAGATTGTAGTCGCCAAAATATATTGATCCCTCATCGGGTGAAAATAAATTCTGAATTAAAGAAACCAAAGAAGTTTTACCTGATCCGCTTTCACCAACAATTGCTGTAGTTTTGTTTACTGGAAAATTCAGACTTATTTCTTTAAATAATTTTTTTCCTGAACCATAATGAAAACTAATGTTATTTAGCCTGATGTCTCCCTTAAAACCTTTTGGTAAAACGATACCGGATTGCACATCATTTTCTGTACTTATTTCCATAATTTCAAATAATCTGTCTGATGCAATTATTGCAAGTTGCGCTGAATAATTTGAATATACCAGGTTTTTAGCAGGAACAAAAAGATAACCCAACAATACATAAAAGGAAATTAATGCGCCCGGAGTTAAGTCATGGCTTATAACCATTAGAGCTCCAAACCACATAATTAATATAATAGCTAATCCGGAAATGAGTTCTGTACTATTTTCCAGGATAATATTAATGATAGAAGTTTTGTATTTTGTCTTAAGAAATAAAACATATTTGCTTTCAGCAATATTGCTAAAAAATTTACCTGCTGAAAAATTTTTTATCGTGTCAACGGAAGACAATGTTTCGGTAAAATGAGCATAAAAATCCGAATAATTAATTTTGTATTTTCTAAAATATAATTCACTTGTTTTCCTGTAAAAAACGTAAAGGCAATAATATAAAAACAAAGATATGAATACGGCCAGTGTGAGTTTCCATGAATAAGCAAGCATGAAAACCAATGAGAAAGCTATAAATAATATATTCAGGATCATTTTCTGCACTATAACAGTAATAAACTGACTTATTTCGTTTACATCGTAAATTCTCGAGGTCAGGTCGCCATTTTTATTTGCCTGATAGAAATTTTTCGGAAGAGCGATTAGCTGTTTATAATAAGCCAGAGTGAGCCAACCGTCAATGTTGGTTTCGACTTTCAGCACCAATATTTTACGGCAAACATTGAGTACTATTCTTAGAAACAAGAATACAATCATTGCCAGACTCATTAAATTTAAAAGGTTGGCATTGCCATCTATCAGTACATAATCAACAATTTTAAGAATATATACAATTGCCGTCAACTCAAGTATTATTTCAGCCAATGTTCCTATTAATGATTGAACCAGCTTTGATTTGTGCGCTTTCAATAAAAAAACAAAACGTTGGAAGTTGCTTGCTTTTTTATATTTTTCAATTGTGTCTACGGGTATGATTGTTACCAATAATCCTTTGTAGTTTTTCTCAAAATCAGCGCTTTTGATTTTTTCAAAATTTCCTGAAAGAGGATCCATAATAGTGACAGAATGCAATCCTTTTTTATAAATTACAACAAACCTTTCTTCTTCTCCTTCATTAGCATACCAAGCCATTAAAGGCCATAATATGGTTTTTATATTCCAATCGGTCGAGGTTACTTTTGCTTTAAATCCGATCTGCTCGAATTTACTCGGAGTTTGAACTAAGCTTTTTTTGTCTTCATTTCCTGAAAAAACCTGGGTTATTTTGAAAAATGGTATGTTGTAATTGTAAAATAATGCTAAAGATGCCAGGCAGCCCGCTAGGTTCTCATCACCATTTTCTTGTTTCCATTTTAGCTTGGGGTTCATATTATCAAGTGTTAATTATAGGGTGCTTTTTTGGGTTGGGTTCAATAGTTTATCTAAGTTTTCGTAAAATAGCTGCAATATTGTTTTTTCAGTTACTACAAATCTGGCCCTGATAGTCATTCCTTTTTTCAACTTGCCTCTCACGCCATTCTTAAGTTGAAGTTGAGTAGTGTTAAGTGAACATTTTATTCTAAAGCAAGGTGTATTATTCATTAAAACAAAGTCATCAGATATATCAGATATTTTTCCACCAATCGTGCCCCATTCGTTATAATTAAATGCATCAACCTGAATTTTAACCGGATAATATTTTTTTATAAATCCTATATCTCTTGTATTAACAAAAACTTCTGCAAGCATTCCTGAATCAGGGCTGATTATGGCAACAACCTGTCCATCTTCCAGATTTGTTCCAGTAAATATTCCTTTTAACTCTTCAATGGTCCCGTTTATAGGGGCTTTTATTTCATAACTTTCTTTTTCTTTTTGTAAGCTTATTATATCATTTTCAGATTGTTTTAATTCGCTCTCAATTGTTGTAAGTGAATTTTGCCATTCTGCACGTTTTGTTGAATTGTATATACTAAGCTCATTTTGAGAAATTAAATACTGGTATCTAAAATCGTCATATTCCTTTTCGGATATTATTCCATTGTTAAACAATAATTGATTCCGGTCAAATTCTTTTTTTGCTTTGTTTAGTTTACTGTTTAATTCCTCCAATTTGCTTTTAAAATTCGAGTATTCTTTTATATATAATTCCGATACAGGTAATTTTGAATCAGTCGGATTATTCAATTTTGTCAGATCGTTTATGTAAGTCCTTTTTAACTCTGTGATTTGTTTTAGAGCAACTTCTTTTATATTTAATTTCTCCGTTGATAAATTAATAATGGTTTCTCCCGCCTTTACTGCATCACCTTCCTTTTTACAGACCTTGACAACTTTTTCAGTAAGAATAGTTTTTACATAAGATTTTTCATTTAGTGGCCTGATAATACCATCGGCTTGAATTGTAATTGGGATATGTGTAAATCCGGCAGCAATTGTAAAAGCTATAACTGATATTGAAATAATTAAATAAATTATAATTCCCGGCGCAGAAATTTTAGCAAAGTTGTTGTCGCGAATAAACCTGTTAAGGTCAGAACCATCATTTATCTTCACAGACATGTTAATTATGTATTAACATTGCTTCCTATTTCTAAGTTAGTTCATTATAGCCGTAAATCCAAATATTAACTATTAAATTTAATAATAAAGGGTTATTTTATTGTATATCCTGTTGTGTCTATTGGCTAACAATGCCCGGAATCATTGAGAAGAGTAATAATATGGATAATATACACCAATTTGATAAAATAATTAACTATTTGAAAAAATATCTAAATTCATGCCTATAATAAACTACTTTTCAATTAAAATTATTCCATTTCCTGTTTGCTTTTTTTTAGTAATTTAGCGGCACTTTATTAAATTATGTTTTTGTATAATAGAACATTCATATAATATCCGGATCTGTCAATAAATCTAACTTAGCATTGTTGTTTTATGTACGATTATTTATTAGGAAAGATTACAGAGCTTACGCCGACTTATTTGGTGCTTGAAATCAGTAATATTGGGTACCTGCTTCATATATCAGTCAATACGTATTCGGCTTTGAAAGTTGAAACCAATGAAAAATTATTTGTTCATCAGATTATCAGGGAAGATGCACATCTATTATATGGGTTTAAAGAAAAAAAAGAGCGCGAAGTATTCAGGTTGCTAATATCTGTTTCAGGAATTGGTGCCAATACTGGTCGCATGATTCTTTCATCATTAACACCCGCTGAAATAGCCATAGCAATAACAAATGAAAACATTCATTTGCTTCAGAGCATAAAAGGCATAGGAGCAAAAACTGCCCAGAGGATGGTGGTTGATTTAAAAGATAAAATGGCTAAAGTTCATATTTCTGATGAAATAATTTATTCGGAATACAATACAACAACTGAAGAAGCGTTATCTGCATTAGTGATGTTAGGTTTCCAAAAGTCCCTGGTTGAAAAAACATTGTCACATATTACACGCGAGACAAAAGGGCTGACTGTTGAAGAATTGATTAAGAAGGCTTTAAAAGTATTGTGATTCAAATATTTATTAGGCAGGTTGGATAAAATTTTAAAATATTTTTTGTCTGGTACAATTTTGTTGACAATTTGTGCTTTGTTGTTTAATTCGCAAGCAAAATTGTCATTCTTTCCTAAATCAAATGATCCTTCTGCAGATTCTCTTTTTGATGATACTCTTAAAAATGTAAAAGCACAGGGTCCTCAATTTAAACTCAAGGATGATCCTGCTTATCCATCAGGAGATTTGAAACCATCTGAAGGTATTCAATTAAGAAAGCCGGCAAACTTGAAATCTGATGTAGTTTTTGACCCTTTAACCCGGCAATATATTTTTACAAATAAAATAGGAAAAGTTGATTATCGTCGATCTTCGGATATGTCAATTAAAGATTTTCAGAAATATGAAATGCGCAGAACCATTCATAATTACTGGGAAACACAGGCTAATGGCGGACGATCACCTGATCAACGGGGTTTCCGACCTTCTTTTAATTTTGGTGGCCAGGCATTTGATAAAATTTTTGGCAGTAACACGATTAATATAGTGCCGACAGGACAAGCTGAATTAATTTTTAAAGTAGATATTAACTCCAATAACAACCCATCAGTTCCTGAAAACATGCGAACAGTTCCTTCATTTGATTTTGAAGAAAAAATACAAATGAATGTTGCAGGGACAATAGGGGACCGCCTTAAATTAGGTATCACGTATAATACTGATGCTACTTTTGATTTCGAGAATAAAACCAAATTGGAATATACGGGCGATGAAGATGAAATAGTTAAGAAAGTTGAAGCAGGTGATGTTACTATGCCATTGTCCGGTACTTTAATTCAAGGAAGCCAAAGTCTTTTTGGTATAAAAACCGACATGCAATTTGGTAAACTATATGTTACAACAGTGCTTTCTCAACAGAAAGGACAGTCCCAGGAACTTATGGTTAAGGGGGGGGCACAGGTGACCGATTTTACGGTTACTGCCGATGAATATGAAGCAAATAAGCACTTTTTTCTAGCTCACACTTTTGAAAAAGGTTATGACAAAGCACATGCCTATCTTCCCAGGATAACTTCAAATATAAAGATTACACGCATTGAATTGTGGGTAACCAATAGAAAAGGAAATTTTGAGGTAACTCGTGATCTGGTCGCTTTTACCGATTTAGGTGAACCTAAGTTAAGCAAACCTACTGATATAAATGTTGTTGCTGGTGTTAATTACGCTGATAATAAATCAAATGACCTTTATGAAAGAGTGAGGGATCATGTCAGGGATTTAAATTCCAATCCAAATGCATTGGACAACATACCAGGGTTGACATTAAAGCAGGGGAAAGACTACGAAAAGCTCAGTACTGCAAGGAAACTGGGAGACAATGAATATTCATTTGACGAAGCTTTAGGTTATATTTCTCTTAATTCGGCTCTGAATGCAAGTGAAATACTGGGTGTTGCCTATGAATACACTGAAAATGGGGTATTGCACAAAGTTGGTCAGTTTGCTTCCGATAACCCCAATGACAAACAGTCATTGACACTTAAGCTTATCAAGGGAATAAACCTGTCACCGTCCAGTATTACATGGGGATTGATGCTGAAAAATATTTATTCATTAAATGCTTATGATGTCAGCCCCAGTGAATTTTACTTAAATATTCTTTATCATGACGACAATCAGGGTACAGACATAAATTATCTTCCTGAAGAAACTAAAAGTACAAGTAAAATTCTTCTGTTGAGTTTGTTTGAACTGGATAAAGTAAATTCACAACTTCAACCACAACCTGACGGAGTATTTGACTTTCTTGATAAAGTTACAATAGACAGGAAATATGGACGCATCATTTTTCCTATGCTTCAGCCATTCGGTATTGAACTGGAAACAAAACTAAAAAAACTTAATATCTCGAATTATTCAAGATATTTATATCATGAATTATACGACTCCACTCTGACAAAAGCCAAGCTGGTTGCCGAGAAAAACAAATTCAAGTTAAAGGGTTCATATAAATCTTCTTCATCTTCGGAAATTTATCTCAATGCCATGAATGTTCCTGTGGGGTCAGTTAAAGTTACATCCGGAGGAATTGAGCTTCGTGAAGGAAACGATTATATTGTTGATTACACAATGGGTACGGTTAAAATTCTTAACCAGGGTTACCTGAATTCAGGTCAGCCGTTAAAGGTATCGCTCGAAAATAATTCGATGTTCAATGTTCAAACCAAAACATTAATTGGGACACACCTGGACTATAAATTTTCGGACGATTTTAATATTGGTGGCACCATTATGCACCTGAATGAAAGGCCTCTGACAAAAAAAGTCAACATTGGTGATGAACCAATTTCCAATACAATATGGGGACTTAATAGTTCTTTCAAGACTAACTCTCAGTTTCTGACAACTTTAATTGATAAATTACCTTTGCTTCAAACCAAGGAACCATCAAGTATTTCACTTACCGGAGAATTTGCTCAGTTGATCCCCGGCACCTCAAGCGCTATTGGCAAAAACGGAGTAGCTTATATTGATGATTTTGAAGGCAGCGAAACTCAATATGATTTGACCATTCCTCAGGGATGGAAGCTTTCAAGCGCACCCATAAATTCTGACCCGACTTTATTTCCCAATAGTTCAAAAAAAAATGATCTGAGTTCTGGTTTTGACAGGGCAAAACTCTCATGGTATTATATCGACCCAATTTTTACTACTGTTGGTTCACTAACCCCTAATAATATAAAAAATAATCCCAACTTGCGTTCCAGCAATTATGTGCGACAGGTACTTGAACAAGAGTTGTTTCCTAACCGTGATCCTCAATACAATCAAACAAATTACCTGCAGGTTATGAACCTGACGTATTATCCATATCTTAAGGGACCATATAATTATGACCTTAGTCTCGATAACAGGGGTTATTTAAACAATCCTGAAAAACGGTGGGGCGGAATTATGCGTGATATTCCTTTTCCGGATTTTGAAGCATCAAATATTGAATATATTGAATTCTGGCTGATGGATCCTTATGTTGAAGATTCAACAAATACGGGGGGTGACTTGTATTTTAATCTGGGGGAAATTTCAGAAGATGTTTTGAAAGACGGAAAAATGGCATTCGAACAGGGTTTGCCTTCTTCGGGTACTGATATACCGCAAGTAGATTCTACTGTATTTGGCAGGGTAACTACCAAACAACCGGTAGCCAGGGTATTCAGTACAGAACCTACGGCGCTTGCATACCAGGATGTTGGTCTTGATGGTTTGTCTGATAATAATGAAAAAACATTTTTCAAGACTTATCTTGCTCAATTAAAAAATGAAGTTGATACAACACAAGAATTTGCAAAAAAATTAATTGACGACCCTTCAAGTGATGATTTTCACTATTACAAAGATGCCATTTATGATACCGCGGGTATTATTGACAGGTATATGGATTATAACGGGATGGAAAAAAACTCACAGGGGGCCAATAATTCTGGCGAGACAGCGCAAAACTATTCTACACCTGATATGGAAGATATTGATGGTGACAACACGATGAATGAAAATGAAAGTTTTTTTGAGTACAAAGTCAGTCTCAAGCCCGGTCAAATGAGAATCGGAGAAAACTACATAACAGATAAAAGAACAGTTAAAGATATAACATTGGCAAACAATCATAAGACACAAGTAACCTGGTACCAGTTTAAAATTCCCATTAAGGATGGGAAAAAGGTAGGGGATATAAATGGATTTGAATCTATACGCTTTATGAGGATGTACCTGACTGGTTTTCAGAAGAAAACTACATTTCGCTTTGCAAAGCTGGAGTTGGTACGCGGTGAATGGCGCAAGTTTGAAGGCTCTTTGGTTCAGGCCGGAGAATCGGATACAAAGCAGTCTGTAATCCCTGACTTTGACATTCAGGCTGTTAATATTGAAGAAAATTCCAAAAAATTACCTGTAAATTATGTTCTGCCTCCGGGAATTGACCGCGTTATTGATCCAAGTCAGGAACAGTTGCGCCAGCTAAACGAACAGTCGATGGTACTTAAAGTAAATAACTTACCTGACGGCGATGCACGGGCCGCATATAAAGCTGTTAGTTTTGATATGCGTCAATACAAACACCTGCAGATGTTCGCTCATTGTGAACCTATTGTCGGACAGGCATTAAAGGACCATGATTTATCTGTTTTTATCCGAATGGGATCGGATTATACCGATAACTATTATGAGTATGAAGTTCCGTTGAGAGTAACAGATATTTCTAGTCCGCCCGTTTATGATCCTGATTCTATATGGCATTCGAATGATAATAGTTTAAACATTGTACTTGATTTATTTCAGCAATTAAAGCAAAAGCGAAATGACAAGGGAATAAAACTTCAGTTGCCTTATTCTGATAAAGATGGCAATAATATTATTCGCGTTCGGGGTAATCCCAGTCTGAGTGATATACGTGCCATAATGATAGGTGTTCGAAATCCGGGTTCTCGTGATAAAGATAATTCCTGGCCCAATGATGGTTTAGCCAAGTCAGCTGAAATATGGGTAGATGAACTCAGGTTGACCGATTTCAGTGATAAGGGCGGGTGGGCAGCTAATGCCCGTGCCCAGGTTAAACTCGCGGATTTTGGTAATGTGCGTGTATCGGGAAGTATTATGGAACCTGGTTTCGGAAGTATTGAGAAAAAGATAAATGATCGTGAAAAAGTTGAAACAAAAACAATTGATGTTGCAACTGATTTTGAACTGGGTAAATTTTTCCCTGAAAAAGCACAGGTTAAGATACCCATGTTTGCATCCTATTCACAAACGATTATTAATCCCGAATACAACCCTTACGATCCTGACATTCCCCTTCAGGCAGCTATTGACAATGCTGTTAAAATGCATGCCAGCGCCGATAGTATAGCCAAACTTAAGAGTGATGCGCAGGACTTTACCGAAAGGCGAAGTATAAACTTTACAAATGTTAAAGTTAACAAGACCGGTAAAATACCTCATTTCTATGATCCTGCCAATTTCTCTGTCAGCTATGGGTATAATGACATTTTTTCCCATACTCCCGTTATTGAATATAACATGAGCAATCATTATGAAGGGGGCTTCAATTACATTTATAATTTACGTCCGAAAAATGTTTCCCCTTTTAAGAGAATCAAATTTCTTAATAACAAGATGCTGAGGCTTTTTTCGGATTTCAATTTCTATTACCTTCCTAAAAGTGTCTCATTCAGAACCAATATGGACCGCGATTACCGGATAATGAAACTCAGGGATATATCGAACCAGGGACTGAAAATTGATCCCACTATCGAAAAGAATTTTACCTGGGGTCGCTACTATGATGTCAAATTCGATTTGACTCGCTCCTTATTGGTAGATTTTTCTGCAGCAAGTATGAACAGAATTGATGAAACAGGTTTAGATAGCAATTATGTTGATGATGTAAATAAATATAAACAGCTTACTGTGTGGCAACAGATAATGAAGGGAGGAACCCCTACAAATTATAACCAGACAATTAATATAAATTATACAGTACCTATAAATAAACTACCGTTGCTTGACTGGACAAGTATGAATGCCCGTTACAGTGCTTATTATGAATGGCAATATCAGCCTCCTTTTAGTGACTCTGCTAAAAATATTCATAATTTAGGCAATGTTATAAAAAACTCAGGAAACCTGCAATTAAATGCCAATGCATCACTTACAACAATTTATAACAAGATTCCATTTCTGAAAGATTTACAGAAGCAGGGAAAGAACAAAGGCAAAGAAAAACCCAAAAAGACCGTGACTTTTGTCAAGACATACTATTCATTAAAAGCCGGAGAACCAAAGGGTATTACACACAAACTCGGGACAAGTGATGTTGCTATCAAAGCGGTAGATGATGGTGGCACTATAGTAAAGGGTAAACTTGAAGTAATTAATAACAACCGTGTAACATTTACCCCCGAGAAAGATGCAAACAATGTAACTGTTACGGTTGAAGGAAAAGTGGAAGCCGGACAGGATCCATTGGAGATAATTTTTAGAACCGGCGGAAAAATTCTCACCGGGATAAAATCGGTTACGGTAAGGTACACCGTTACAAATGGGACTACTGTTCCCGGTTATTTTACAGGCAGGTCCAAAGAGTCGGAATTTTTCGGTTCAACAATGAATCATGGACAAGCCGTACCGGGAGTTCCTTTCCTCCTTGGACTTCGGGATACAGGTATTATTTCAAGATTAGCCGGCTATGGCAGCTTAACTACAGATAGCTTTTTCAACTCTGCTGTTCTTTTTGCAAAAACTACAAACTTAACACTTCAAATGACTATTGAACCTTTTGACGGTTTAAAAATTGACCTGACTGCCAGTCATTCCCGTTCCGAAAATTCCAGCCAGAATTATGAACCAAAAGGGAATGGAAATAATAATTTAAGTATTGATAACTATTCATTGCAACAGCCAATCAAATCAGGTAATTTTTCGATGACGGTAATATCTATAGGTTCTTTTGAAAAACTGACGAAAAACGACGGTTACAATTCAAAAGCTTACAATAAATTTAAAAATGTCAATATTGATTTTATTCGGCATAGACTTGATACTGTAGCAGCCTATGGTTATCATAACTTTCGGGACTCATTAGCTCTTTATCACCAACAAGGACGTGATTCATTTGGCTATGGATCAAGATCACAACAGGTGTTAATTCCGGCTTTTTTAAGCACTTATGCTGGTTATAGCGTAAACAAGGTTCCCCTCAATCTTATACCTTCCTTTATTTATATGCGGCCAAACTGGCGCGTAACATACGATGGTCTTACCAGTATACCGTTTTTTGATGATTATTTCAGATCTGTGACATTGTCACATGCCTATACTTCAAACTACAATATTGGTTCGTTTGCATCCAACATGAATTATTCTCCTTCAAAACAAGATGGATTCAGTTATAATCCTGACGAGTTAAATTCCAATTTCTCACCTGAATATGATGTGGATATGATAAGCATCAACGAACAGTTTACCCCGCTTTTCGGTATTGACATGACATGGAAAAACAACCTTACTTCAAGATTTGAATATAAAAAGATACGTACACTCATCTTCAGTCTTAAAAGTTATTCGCTATCCGAATCAAGGAGCAATGAATACGTAATTGGATTGGGGTACAGGTTTGAGGAAGTACCGTTAAAATTCATAACATTATCCGGCTCTACATCCAATGTAAAAAGCGATTTGAACCTGCGAGGGGATTTATCAATTAAAAATGACTATACCGTATTGCGCAAGTTCGAACAAGGATCTCAACCAATAAATGCTATCCGAACCGTGAATCTGTCGATAACTGCCGAT
>Ga0182017_10003437_pt1 | contig 11825 bp, 7 predicted proteins | sample 712E3DmetaG_FD_120492 | JGI IMG/M metagenome (GOLD analysis project Ga0182017, IMG submission 120492) | Permafrost microbial communities from Stordalen Mire, Sweden - 712E3D metaG | ecosystem: Environmental > Terrestrial > Soil > Wetlands > Permafrost | place: Sweden: Stordalen | collected... | reverse complement strand
TCGCTCTTCCCGCTTCTGCATTTCGCATTGCCGCCGTTTAAGGAAGAGGAATACAATATTGCCCTCGGCTATCCGCTTTCCCGGACTCCCATATTTGGCTTCCTGCAGGATCTTCTTGCACTCACCGCTGCATCGCCGGACGGTGCGTATCCGGCAAGTTCGTATATCCGGTTTGTCCTGCATCCCTACGTAAAGAACATCCGTTTCGAGCAGCGTGCAGATGTGACGCGCATACTGTTCCATGAGATAGAAAAACATCTTGCCGGGGAAACGAATCTTGGCACCATCCGGCTGGAAGAACTTGAGGAACGCAATAAAATATTTATCGATGCAGTCAGATCGCTTTCCGGAGACGAATTACATATCGATTTTAATGCTTTGCAGAAACATTTAAAGAACATTCATGACCGGACGATTCGTTCGCTCCGGTTTACGCCGGATATGACCATCGGTTCGTTCGCTTCCGTTCTCATTGAATTATTGAAGTTTGTCTATGATACAAGCACAGCCAATGCGCATCCGTTTTTCCGGAGATATGCGGAGCAAATGCTGGAAACCCTGGACGGCGTGCGCAGATCGCTTCTGGCGGAATTGAAATTTCAGGAACCGGCAGGATATGCGAATTTTATTCAGACATACATCGCCGCGGTCGATGTTCCGTTTGCCGGAACGCCGCTCAACGGCTTGCAGGTGCTCGGACTTCTGGAAACGCGCAGCATCCGGTTCGAGACGGTTTATATATTGGACGTGAACGAAGGAATTTTGCCCGGGGCGCAGGGACAGGACATGATGCTCCCGCAAAAACTCCGCCGTCAGCTCGGTATGGAGACGTATAGTGAACGGGAAAAATTAACAGAGCATTATTTCCGCATACTCCTGCAGGGAGCGAAAGAAGTTCATCTCTTCTTTTCGGAGTCCCGCTCCGGTCAAAAAGAGCGGAGCCGCTTCATACAAAAAATGCTCTGGCGCAGCGAACGGGAGGCGCAAAAATTAATCGGTGATACGAACGTGAAGACGGTGCGGTATAAAGTTCAACTCACCGCAGGAAATCCGGAGAAAATTTCCAAAACACTGCAGATGATAGATACTATCCGGAAATTGCAATTCAGTGCAACGTCGCTGGATGCCTACCTCCGGTGCGGATTGAAATTTTATTACTCCTCTGTTTTACGCCTGCGCGAGAAGCCGGAAGTGGATGAGGAAATCGACAACCGGGATATCGGCGAAGTTGTGCATCGGATTCTCCATGAAGTTTTCCGCCCGATGATAGGCACGCACATGACGCTGTCGGCGCTTGCTGCAGTCGAGTTGAATCCTATAATAGAAGAGCGGTTCCGCCAATACTTCGGCGCTGCGCGGGGAGCAAGGGAATTCCTGATGCAGGGTCAGGTTTTTAAACAAGTGCAGGCGTTTATCGAGCGCTATCAGATTCCTTTAATAGAACAGGATCAAGTAGTAATTCTCGGCGCCGAAGATGAATTGCAGGCATCCATCAGGGATGTATCTTTCAGAGTGCGCACAGACCGTATTGAAAAACGCGGTGATAAAATTGTAATACTCGATTATAAAATTTCCAATTCCGCCGAACGTTACTGCATCAAGTTCTCAAAATTGCAGACGGAAGACCGGACAACATGGCCGGAAGCAATAGGATCTCTCCAGCTTCCGCTTTACATTATGATTTATTCAACGCTGCGAAATATCCCGCCGGAAAAAATCTCCGCCGCCTATTTACTGCTGGGCAAACGCACGATCGATCCGGACATCGAATACCCGCTTTATATTGATGACGAAGAAGCCCGCCAATGGCAGGGAACGATGGAAGACATTATTTTCTCGCTCGTCAGCGAAATCCGTAATCCCGCCGTGGATTTTTCCCCGACAACCGATTTTATAAAACAATGTCCCGGTTGTCCGTATATGGTAATGTGTGGAACGCAGTGGACGGGGAAAGGAGAATGGTGAATGCAGGGTTGTGAATTGCGGAAAAAAATTGTTCGTGGTTCAAGGTCATGCTATTACCCATCCAATAGTGGAAAAAGAATTGAATTGCTATGGGGAAAAATATACTCTGCAATGTTCAATAAATACTCCAGATGGAAGGAATCCCTGTATTTTTTCTGTCTGGATAATAGAAAACGGAAAACTACAGCCAAGACTTGTTACTGCGTATCCGGGCTGAGATCAAATCTTTGTACGAGATTTAATTTTTTGATTTACAGGTTATTGTTTCGACGGGTTATAGACCAAGAACATTGCCGCATATATGACGACGCCCGCAAAAAATGAAGCGGATCGACAACAACACAGACGGGTCTTCCTTTGGATGCCTTATTACACAGGTTTTCCTGAGTTCTTAAGGCTGCAGCAAATAGATAGAAATCTTAAATCATGGTATTTCTATACCTCTGAACAGCCGAGTTATGAAGGAGTTGCATTCCTGAGTCGATAAGGGATCCTGCAGCCAGCAAAATTTTTATACACCTTTTCCAACCTGCACATCCTACCGTTAAAGCACGTGCTGAGAAACAAGCAATAAGAACCAAGAACGTTGAACCTTGGACCGAAGCACTTCAGCACATCTTTTTCCTTCGTTAAAATCCGCGTTTTTTTCATTATTCACTTGACTTTCACCCCTATTTCTCTAAATTACTATATGCCGGTGGGGAAAAGTGGGGAATTAGGGGAAAAGAAATTTGATTCGATTTTTGAAAGTTAATTTTAGATAATATGTCATCCTTTAAGGGCAGATATAACTATTCCGTAGACGAAAAAGGGCGCATTGCGCTTCCTGCGAAGCTTCGGAAAAATGTCGCTTCCAGCGCCAAAGGAAACTTTGTCATCACTCGCGGATTTGAAAAATGTCTCTATGTCTATCCGCAGGACGAATGGAATACGCTCGAACAAAACGTCCGCAATCTTTCTTTTCTTGATGCCAAACAACGCAATTTTAACCGGACTCTTTTCCAATGGGCAGCCGACTCTCAATTGGACAGCCAGTCCCGCATTACGGTGCAACAGGAGTTGCTGGACTATGCCGGAATCAAGAATGAAGTGATTGTACTCGGTGTGCTCGATCGCATTGAAATCTGGAGTCCGTCTGTATACGACGAATTTCAAAAAATACAACCGGTAACATACGAAACTGTCGCTGAACAAGTTTTTAAGCAGCAGTAGAAAGTGTAAACTTGTGCTTAGCGCTCAACAACTTTCATACTCCCGTTCTTCTGCAGGAGGCAGTGAATTGTCTGCTTTCTTCAGGAAACGGGATTTTTGTTGACGGCACGCTCGGCGGCGGAGGGCATGCAGAAGCGATTCTGCAAAGACTGCAGCCTCAAAGTTCTTTGATTTGTTTTGATGCGGACGCCGATGCTATCCGGCATGCTTCGCAGCGTTTGGCAGTGTTCGGGGATCGCGTGAGCGTTCTTCATGCGAATTTTCGAACGATCAAACATGTTCTGAGCGAGAAAAAAATAGAATGTATCGCCGGATTGCTTCTCGACCTTGGTGTTTCGTCATACCAGCTCGATGAGCCGTCCAAAGGGTTCAGTTTTCAAACGGATGAACGGCTCGATATGAGGATGGATCGAGACGAACCGCTGGACGCTTTTGCAGTGGTCAACGGATACGGCGAAAAAGAACTTGCCGACGTTATTTGGAAGTTCGGCGAAGAACGGCAGTCCAGGAGAATAGCACGAGCTTTAGTTTGGAATCGGGAGCGGATGCCCATCGCATCAACTGCGGATCTTGCGAAAATTGTAAGCGGTGCTGCCGGAGGAAAATTCCGAACTAAAACGCTGGCAAGGGTTTTTCAGGCGATCCGGATTGAGGTCAACCGGGAATTGGAAAATCTTCAGAAGGTTTTAGAAGACGGTATCACGCTCTTACGGCCCGGCGGGCGTCTGGTTGTGATCTCATATCACTCGCTCGAAGACCGGATTGTCAAACAGACATTCAAATCTGCGGCGGAGGGAAAAAACGATCTCCCGTTTCTCTTGAATCCGATGCTGCCTCATCAGGAACCGGCGGTGACTCTGGTTATGAAAAAACCGGTCATCGCATCGGAGGAAGAAATTCGGAAAAATCCGCGGGCGCGCAGTGCAAAAATGCGCGCAATTGAAAAGCGATAAAACATGGAACGAGGAAATAATATATCTGGAATCGGAGCGCTTGTCAATCGTGCGATGGGGCAGGAGGAAACGCCGGATTCTGGCTTTTCATCGCCGGCTCCGAGAGAAATGCGTGTCTACAACTCCGTTCTGCCTGAACTGGAAAAATCCTATACTATTCCGAATAGGCCGGTTCAAGCAGCGCCGAAAAACCGCAAAGCGCTCAAACGTAAAATTTCTCCATTCAATATCGTCGTGGCGCTGCTTGCGGTAGCGGTGGTAAGCGTCTTTTATATCAGCAACATTTTGACGGTCGGCCGGCTGCTGACGACTATCAACCGGATGCAGATGAAGCATCAACAAATTCTGAATGAGCAGGAAATGCTGAAGGCGCAGATAGACAAATTGTCCGGCCTTGACCGGGTAGCTCCGCTTGCTCATGACCGGATTGGATTGATCAACCCGAAACAGGCTCCTGTCTGGATTCATATCGATCCCCGGCGCGTGGAGCAGGCAGAAGAAATTTTGCGCAGTCATGAGGAATCGACGCAGGGACGATGATGACCGAGAAGGAAGAAAACTATAACGGCGGCACGGAAGGAAATCGGCAGCGTTGGCGAAAACGGTTTTTCTTCGTCAAGCTGGTTTTCTTTGCATTCTTTGCCGTCATTACGGCGAAATTGATTCAGTACCAGATTCTTGAATCAGAGAAGTTCCAGGCGCTGGCCCGCAAACAGTACGAGCAGAAATTTATTCTTCCGGCAACGCGCGGCAATATCTATGACCGGAACGGAAATGTCCTGGTTTCCAATACCATATTGGTTTCTTTTGCGGCGGATCCGAAAATTATAGGTGATAACGCAGACGCCGTTGCTGAAGCGTTCGGCCGCATTCTCGGCAAATCGAAATCGGCATACCTGTCCAAGCTGAATGAATCACAGGAAAAAAGATTTGTGTGGCTGGAACGGCGTGTTTCCCCCGATGTTGCGCAGCGTATCGAAGCGGCAAAATTGGCCGGTGTCGTTGCGATCAACGAACCGGAGCGTCTATACCATTATGACGAGCTTGCTTCAGCTCTCATCGGTTTTACCGATATCGATAACAGCGGCATTGCCGGTTTGGAGTACGAATACAACGACGAGATGAAAGGCGCCGACGGATCGGTGATGATGCAGCGGGACGGCATTGGGCGCGTCCATCCATCTGCAGATTATCCGCGCCGCGAACCGGTCAACGGGAACGCTCTCGTGCTGGCGATGGATCTGACGTATCAATCGATTGTTGATGAGGAGTTGAAACGGGGCGTCGACGCAAATAAAGCAGACGGCGGTCTTGCCGTCATGCTGAATCCGAAGACAGGAGAAATTCTGGCGCTTTCAGTCTATCCAAATGTCAATCCGAACAATGTCGGGAAATTCAATATTGCCCTTGCCCGCGACCGAGTCGTAACCGACGTGTTTGAGCCGGGATCGGTGTTCAAAATTGTAACTGCATCAGCAGCGTATGAAAATCATATTGTAACGCCGGATCAGCCGTTTAACGCCGAGCACGGGAAAATGAAAATTGCGCTGAACGGAAAAAAATTTCGCATTATCAGCGATACACACGAGTACGACCGATTGACTTTTCAGCAAGCTATCGAGCTTTCCAGCAATATTGTCTGTGCAAAGGTCGGGAAGCTGATCGGTGGAGAAATTTTTTATCGAGAAGCGAGGGATTTTGGTTTCGGAATTATCAGCGGCATCGATCTTCCGGGCGAAGTGCGCGGCATTCTCCGCAAGCCGAACGAATGGTCGGGCACGTCGCTGCAAACGATGGCGTATGGATACGAGGTCGGCGTTACGCCGCTCCAGATCGCTTGCGCCTATGCAGCAGTTGCCAATAAGGGTGTTTTGATGAAGCCGTATGCCGTTGCACAGGTTAAGAATGCGGCCGGAACTGTAGTCCGGGAAAATAAACCGGAGCCGATCCGGAGGATCCTTTCGCAAAACACAGTCGACTTGCTGACGCAGGCGTTTGAAGGTGTTGTCGAGCGCGGCACGGGCAAGGAAGTCCGGACGCAAGGCGTTCGCATCGGCGGCAAGACCGGAACGTCCCGCAAATGGTCGGAAGGAAAATATTTGGAGAATAATTACACCGCATCGTTTGTCGGTTTTTTCCCGCTGGACGATCCGCAGGCCGTACTTTTGGTTATGATGGATAATCCCCGAATGCGCGGATATTACGGAGGCATAACGAGCGGCCCGGTTTTCCGCGCCATTGCGGAACGAGTTATTGCGACATCGTATAAATATTCTCCCGCACTTGCTGCACGGACTGAACAGGAATCCACCTCGCGTATCGTTCCTGATGTCCGCATGCTGCAGCCCTCGGTTGCGGAAAAAATGCTGACCGGCTGCGGTTTGCAATGCCGGACATTCGGAAAAGGCGCAATCGTGGCGCGCCAGATGCCGGAGCCGGGGAAAAAAGTTGAAAAAGGTGAATCGATTGCACTTGTTTTGAATGAAGAAGCTTTGCCGATGAAAGACGGTTCAATTATCGTTCCCGATGTGCTGGGTATGAGCGTGCGGCGGGCTATGAATCGTCTGGTGATCGATGACTTCGATGTAAAGCTGCAGGGTTCCGGAGTCGTTACCGGTCAAACGCCTGCGCCGGGTCAAAATGTTTCTGTCGGTTCGAACATTGTTTTGGTGTGTGCGCCTCGCGGTCTTTCATTGCGCGCTCAAAAGACAGCTTCACCAGCGGTGAATTGAGAATATGAATTTGGCAAAACTTCTTGAAGGTGTGAGTGTTTCAAAACTGTTCCAGACGATGTTCGGACAGATGGCTGTGACGCAGGATATTATGCTTGCAGGTTTGCAGTACGATTCCCGCAAGGTGCACCAGAACGACTGCTTCGTTGCGATCAAAGGCTCATCCAGCGACGGCCACCGGTTTTTGCAGACAGCAATTGCCAACGGCGCTAAAGCAGTCGTTGTCGAAGACGATCAGGCGATTCCCGATCCTTTGTGTATGCACACCGGCGTGATTAAAATTGTCGTTCCCGATACGCGCAGGGCGCTGGCACAGATGGCTGCAAATTACTACGGGCATCCGTCCCGGAATATGAAAGTGGCCGGTGTGACCGGAACGAATGGAAAAACGACAACAACACATTTATTGAAATCTATTTTCGAAAGCGCAGGAGAGAAAACCGGATTGATCGGAACCATCGAATACCGCATCGGCGAAAGAGTCGTTCCGGCAACCCATACGACTCCCGAGTCTCTTGAACTGCAGCAGTTCTTTGCGGAAATGGCCAAAGAAGGATGCACGGCGGTTTCCATGGAAGTCTCATCGCATGCACTGCACCAGTCCCGCGTTTCCGGAATCGATTTCGATGCGGCAGTGTTTTCGAATTTAACGCAGGATCATCTGGATTATCACGGGACAATGGAAAAATATTTTGAGGCAAAGAAAATATTTTTCAATATGCTGAAACCGGATGCATGTGCGGTGTTTAATGCCGATGATCCGTACGGATCGCGGTTGGTAGAGTCGTCAACCGCGCGAAAGATATCGTACGGCATCGAACAGGAAGCGGATGTCCGGGCCGGGCGTGTGGACTTGAGCATCAACGGCACGTCGATGGAAGTTTTCTACGGCGGCGGGAAATTGACAATCACGTCGCCGCTTATCGGACGCTTCAATGCATACAATATTCTTTCTGCCGCCGCCGCGGCTATCGGACTTGGAATCTCCGAAGAGAAAATCCAGGAAGGAATTTCCCGTGTTGCGAATGTACGGGGACGTTTTGAACGTATTGCATCGCCGAAAGGGTGGACGGCAATTGTCGATTATGCGCATACTCCCGATGCGCTGGAAAACTGCCTGCGAGCGATTCATGACGTTCTTCCGGCAAAAAATCGCGGCGCCGTTATTACGGTTTTTGGAGCAGGAGGAGACAGGGATAAAACAAAACGTTCTCTCATGGGCGAAGTTGCCGGGCGGCTGAGCGATCTTGTGATTGTGACATCGGACAATCCGCGGACAGAGGACCCGGAAACGATTGTCGATGAGGTTTTACGCGGCATCACACAGCATGCAAGCGTTCTGCGCGAAATGGACCGAGCTCTTGCAATCGAACGCGCACTGAGCGCGGCGCATGCAGGAGATGTCGTTCTTATTGCCGGAAAAGGACATGAAGACTATCAGATTATAGGAAAAGAAAAACGGCATTTCAGCGATCGGGAAGTAATTGAGAAATTTTTATGAAACTGACAAAGAAAGATATCCTGAGTATTCCGCATATTCAAGCGTCCGGTTTTGACTTTCCCGGGCCTCTTGATGTAACGGGCGTGTCGATAGATTCGCGCACGGTTAATCCCGGAGAATTATTCGTTGCGATTCGCGGTGATCAATTCGACGGGCATAATTTTATTTCAAAGGCAGTCGAGCAGAAAGCATCCGCGCTTGTCGTAGAGAAGCGCTGGGCTTCCGGAAACATTACCATGCTGGTCAGTCTGAATCTTCCGATCCTCGTCGTCGAAAATACCGTTCATGCACTCGGACGGCTGGCAACAATTTACCGGAGGCGATTCGATATTCCCGTTCTCGCGGTCGCAGGCTCGAACGGCAAAACAACGACGAAGGAAATGATCGAGAACGTTTTATCCGCAAAGTACAATGTCCTTTGCACGCAGGGGAATTTGAACAATCATATCGGTGTTCCGCAAACGCTGTTCCGCCTCGAGAAAAAACACGAGGTTGTCGTGATCGAAATCGGAACCAACCATCCGGGCGAGATAACATATTTGTGTAATGTTGCAGAACCGACGCATGGAATGATTACCAATATCGGGCGCGAGCATCTGGAGTTTTTTGGCACCATCGAAGGCGCGGCCAAAGCGGAAGGGGAATTGCCCCTCTGGATTGCTGCTCATGACGGAGTCTTCTTGATCAATGCAGATGATGCGCGCATCGTTCGGCTTGCAAAAAAAATGAAGAAAGCGGTGACGTACGGATTTTCAGCGCGTGCCGCGAAAGTAAAAGGATCCGGGCTGAACATGAACGAGCAGGCATGCGCTTCGTTCTTTATAAAGGCAGGAACCCAAAAAAAATTCTCAGTACAGCTTGCCGTGCCGAGCGAACACAATGCGAAAAATGCGCTTGCCGCGGCGGCGGCGGGACTAGTCTTCAAAGTGACGCCTGCAGATATTCAAAGAACGCTCGGACAATTTTCTTCGGTCGGCAGGCGGATGCAGCTGCTCACAATGAACGGTGTAACGATCATCAACGATACGTACAATGCAAATCCGGAGTCGATGATAGCTGCTTTGAAAACACTCAGAGCGACACGAACAACAGGGAAACGAATTGCGGTGTTTGGCGATATGCGCGAGCTCGGTCCGGACGCGCCGGAAATGCACCGTCAGATTGGGGAATCGGCCGGAACGTACGGCGTCGATATTTTGCTGACGTACGGCAGTCTGGCTGCACATATTTCCGATGCTGCGGTTGTCGCCGCAAAAACACACTTTGAACAAAAATCAGCATTGATCGAATATACCCTGCGGACGATCGCCCCGGGGGATATCGTCCTTGTGAAAGGGTCCCGAGGAATGAAAATGGAAGATATAGTTGCAGCAATCAACGAACGATTTTCACAGACGATGGTATAAGCGTATGCTCTATTATCTCTTTGCCTATCTGCATAAAACGTTCAACGTACCGGGATTCGGCGTTTTTCGGTACATCACATTCCGTGCCGGCGCAGCGGCGTTTACCGCGCTGATCATTTCATTTTGGCTCGGACCGAAAATTATTAAAATGCTTCGCAGCCGGCAGATTGGGGAATCGGCAAAATTGGAAGCCCCCAAAAATCACCTGACCAAAGCCGGCACGCCGACCATGGGAGGGTTTATCGTGCTGGCTTCCATTGTCATTCCGGCTCTTTTGTGGACGGATCTTAAAAATATGTATGTCGTTCTGATTCTTTTCGTCACCATAGCCCTCGGTGCTGTAGGCTTTCTGGACGATTATTTGAAAGTGATCAAGAAAAAACCGAAAGGGCTTATAGGACGGTATAAAATTGCCGGGCAAATTTTTGTCGGGCTTGTTGTCGGCGGCATGATCTATTTCTTTCCGCAATGGATTGATCCCGATTTATGGCGACTGAAATCGAGCACGACAGTTCCTTTTTATAAATACACGGAATTCGATTTCGGTCTCCTCTATATTCCAATGGTCATCTTTGTCATTACGGCGACCTCGAATGCCGTTAATCTCACGGACGGCCTGGATGGTCTTGCTATCGGGAACGTTGGCATTGTCAGCTTGACACTTGCGATTATGTCGTACGTTTCGGGGCATTCCATATGGAGCCAGTACCTGACTATTCCATATCTGCGGGGAAACGGAGAACTTGCCATTTATTGTTCCGCTATTGTCGGTGCGTCACTTGGATTCCTCTGGTTCAATTCGTATCCAGCCCAGGTGTTTATGGGAGATACGGGATCGCTGGCGCTCGGCGGTATTATCGGTGCTCTCTGTGTGCTTATTAAAAAAGAATTCCTTCTGCCGACACTCGGCGGTGTTTTTCTTATGGAAACCGTATCTGTGATCATCCAGCGTATGTATTTCAAGTATACAAAAAAAAAATACGGCGAAGGAAGACGAGTTTTCAAAATGGCGCCTATCCATCATCACTTTGAAATGAAGGGATGGTCTGAGCCGAAGATTGTAATCCGGTTTTATATTATCGCCGTTATTCTGATGATTCTGAGCTTGTCGACATTTAAGGTTCGTTAAAAAAATGGATCAAACGTCGCTGTTACATAAAAAAGTTTCGGTTATCGGCGCTGCACGGAGCGGCATTGCCGCTGCACGCTTGCTGCAGGCGCATGGCGCCGATGTCCTTATCAGCGATACATCTCCTGCTGAGAAACTGCAAACTTCCATCGTGGAACTGAAAGCTGCTGGAATTGCATTCGAAACCGGAAAACATACTGAGCGTGTCTATGACTGTGCATTGATGGTCATTAGTCCCGGTGTGCCGAACAATGCGCCGGTTGTTCTGGAGGCTCAGAAACGGGGAAAGGAAATTGTGAGTGAACTCGAAGCAGGGAGCTGGTTCTGCCGTGCACCTATCGTTGCAATTACGGGCAGCAATGGAAAAACGACCACAACCACATTAATAGGAGAGATACTCGAAAACGCAAAAAAGAAACATGTTGTTGCCGGCAATATCGGAACGGCTTTCTCGTCTCTCGTTTCCGGTCTGACTGATACAGATATTGCAGTTCTTGAAGTAAGCAGCTTTCAACTCGATCATATTTCGACATTCCGTCCGCGGATTTCAGCGCTGCTCAACATTACACCCGACCATATGGACCGTTATGATCACTCGATGGAAAAATACGCGGCGTCAAAAGCGCGTGTCTTCGAGAATCAGGCCGGAGACGATGTCGTTCTTTACAATGCAGACGATGAATGGACGGAAAAAGTAATCGGGAACGCACGCTGCCGAAAAATCTGTTTCACCGTAAAAACGATCCTCTCTGAAGGGGCGTTTCTGGAGAAGGGAATGCTGGTCACTGTTCTTAACGGTGAACGGGTGGAAATTATACCGAGCAAAAATATTTTTATAAAAGGGACACACAACCTTTATAACGCGATGGCGTCGGTGCTTGCCGGGCAGCTGCTCGGGGTGGATGCAGCGTCCATTCGCTCGACGCT
>Ga0182017_10003435_pt1 | contig 11830 bp, 10 predicted proteins | sample 712E3DmetaG_FD_120492 | JGI IMG/M metagenome (GOLD analysis project Ga0182017, IMG submission 120492) | Permafrost microbial communities from Stordalen Mire, Sweden - 712E3D metaG | ecosystem: Environmental > Terrestrial > Soil > Wetlands > Permafrost | place: Sweden: Stordalen | collected... | reverse complement strand
TATTGCCTTGCGCTTGATTCGATATAGAATCCGACCTAATCTCCTTTGGCTCTGATGCAGCCAATTCAAGTCCACCGATAATAAAAAACAAAAAAAGGTGTATTTTTATCATAATTTTGTCCCTTCGGCAGCGACCGCTGAACAAGTATATAAGTTCCGATATTGTAACACGGAAAATGTCGGCACTTTATCGGGATTCCTTTTGTAAGCTTCCGACATGAAACATCAAAATCCTTTTTCTTCGTGTTTCAACGAATCGAAAGACCTAAAATCGCGTTACCACAGCACTCCCGGCGCCATTGGAGATGTTACAATTTTATGTTTATAGAATTATGGAATTGGGAGAATAGAATAAAAATAAGTGTATGGGATATTAAATGCAACAGATAAAATGAGAATAAAGAATTCAGGAGACAGAAGACAGGAGACACAAGCAATGTTGTATTTTGGAGCTTATATCTGAATAGTCCTTAAGCGAAGGGAGTTAGAGACAACGCTGACGGAGCTCAATGCCATCGCAGCTGCCGCAAAAATGGGATTGAGAAAACCAAAAGCCGCAAGCGGAATTCCGATTGCATTATAAATAAATGCCCAAAATAAATTTTGCCTGATGGTGCGCATAGTCCGCCGGGATAAAACAATAGCGCGGACTACGCCGCGAAGATCTGATTTCATGATGGTAATATCAGCAGTCTCCATAGCGATGTCGGTACCGGAACTCATTGCAATGCTCACATCAGCCTGCGCCAGCGCAGGTGCATCGTTGATGCCGTCCCCTACCATGGCAACAATTTTTCCTTCCGCTTGAAGAGCTTTGATCTTCAATGCTTTTTGTTCGGGCAAGAGCCCGGAAAAAATGCGTCCAATGCCTGCCTGACCGGCAATAACCTGAGCCGTCTGTGCCGTGTCGCCGGTCAGCATGACCGTCTCAATGCCTGCTTTTTTTAGATTTGCAACCGCTTCTTTCGACTCCGGAAGAATCGTGTCCGCAACGGCTGCTACACCGCATAATTTTTTATTTACTGCAACAAAGACAGATGTTTTTCCATCGTCTGCGATCTTCCGGATAAATTCAGCGGCAGAACCGATATCGATTCCTTCCTGCATCATAAGTTGTTCATTCCCCACTGCAACAGGTTCTCCATGAATCGTTCCGACAACGCCGAATCCGGTTCGGGACTGAAACGCATCCGTTTCTAAAGATGAAAGAGAACGATCCATAGCAGCCGCCGTAATTGCCCGCGCAAGCGGATGTTCAGATGTCCGCTCCAAAGATGCGGCATAGGTCAGCATTTTTCCCTGATCCGCTCCCGCTGCGGTGAATAATTCGGTTACGGAAGGCTTTCCGCGCGTGATGGTTCCGGTTTTATCGAATGCAACAACCTGAAGGTTTTGCGCACGCTCAAGGCTTTCGGCATTTTTAATTAAAATTCCGAGCGAAGCTCCCCTGCCGGTTCCGACCATAATTGCTGTCGGCGTTGCAAGTCCCAGTGCGCACGGACATGCAATCACCAGTACGGTAATGGCATTGATCATCGCCGGAGTAAATCCGGATCCGCCGATAAAAAACCACCCGGCAAAAGTTAAAAACGCAATGACCATGACGATCGGAACAAAGACAGAAGCAATCTTGTCGGCAAGATGCTGGATCGGGGCTTTGGAACCTTGAGCTTCTTCAACGGATTTTACAATATGCGCTATGACCGTCCCCGCTCCGACTGCGTCGGCGCGGAATTCAAAACTTCCCGTCTCGTTGATTGTACCGCCGATGACCGGATCACCCGCTTGTTTTTCCACCGGCATACTTTCTCCGCTGATCATCGATTCATCCAACGACGAATGACCGCGTGTTATCGTACCGTCCGCCGGCAGCCGTTCACCCGGCCGGACGACAATCGTGTCCCCGATTCTTATATTCTTCATCGGGATATCGATCACTGCATTATTTCGCATCACGTGCGCAATTTTCGGCTGTGCCGCTAAAAGTCCTTTAATCGCTTCGGAAGATTTCTGTTTTGCTCTCGCTTCCAGCATCTTTCCCATTATCATCAAGACAATAATCATCGCAGCGGAATCGAAATACACGCTGCGTACTGGAAGATGGATCCATTCCCTGAACAATACGGCAAAAGTGCTGTAGAAATAAGCCGCTCCGGTTCCCATAGAGATAAGCGTATTCATGTCTGCCGCAAAATGTTGAGCCTGCTGCCATGCCGGCTTAAAAAAACGTCTGCCTGCGATGATCATGACCGGCGTAGTCAGCAGAAACAGAATTTTATTGAGCGTTTCCATCTGCATCGGAACGGCGGACATGAACCAATCCGTCATGCTGAGCATGCTCAGAAGCATCACAGGCAAGGCGAACAAGAGACTCGCGGCCAATTCTTTCTTGAGCTGTCGATACGATTTTTCCTGCCGGGAATATACGCCGAGAGGTTCGGCCGGATCAGACCGGAATTCCGTGCTCTCTTCCGGTACAACCAGCGTATACCCCGCCTCTTCTACCGCCGCTGCAAGCGCCGGCAATCCGGTCTTTAAAGAATCAAAAGAAAGCGATACGGCTTCAGTTGCAAGGTTGACATTCGCAATTTCCACGCCATCCACTTTTTTCAAAGCTTTTTCAACTCTCGCAACGCAGCTTGCGCAGGTCATTCCTTCAACCGGAAGCGTCAGCAACTCATTCTGTGTTCCGTTCGATTTCATTGAACGGAGGCCAGTTTATATCCGGCTTCTTCAATTTTTCCTTCGATGACTTTTTTATCTATCTTCTCTTCATCGTACCATACGCGTGCAGATCCAATTTCGACCGTTTCAACTTCTAAGCCATCGATGCCTTCTAATGCTTTTTTAACGTGCATTGCACAATGACCGCAGCTCATTCCGTCGATTTTTAATTCATGTTTTTTCATACAATGTCCTTTCATTTATACCATTTTTCCCCGGCTGCTTTGCCAGGGAGTCGCAGCAAAAATTCAACGCGCCTTTCATATTTCCTCTTCTAAGCTTAAGAACGGATAATTCATCGCCCCGGTTCCATCCGAAGCGATAACATCAGGATTACGGCATCTTTTTCCAGGCTTCATGCGTCATACACTTCGATTCACTTCGCAAAAATCATCCGTATCAGCAGCCGGCAAAAATAATTTCGATTCTTCTCTCATACACGCAGTCATTTTTTTTCAATCGCAACTTTTCGATTCTCACCGCTGTTCTAATATAGCTTGTCCATGAGAAAATTGCCACAATCGGCTGTAAAGGCGATCTCGTTTCAGGCGTTTACCTCTTAAAAAAACCGTGCGGCGCGGGAAGAGTATAGAATATTTGATGTAAGAATCGATAATACATAATGAAATAGAACATTATCCCTTTCTCCATGCGCTAAAGAGTTGCGGATTATGCAAAAAAGCCGGATAAATCTCTCGCAGAAACCGGTCACACCGGAAAACAGATTTCTGTAAAGAAAACATGGAATCAGCAAACTCCAAACGGCGAACAAGGGACAATGGACATCCAGCAGATATCGAAACCAATGACTCTTAACGATTTACTATTTAATATTTTTTAAGTATTATCCCATTACAATTTATCTCTATTCTACGAACCTGATTGAAGAAAGGGTGTCCGCATGGAACAAACTCCTTTACAATTACCTCCAGCCCCTGCGCTTGGGAAAACTATCAGCGATGTATTCGCTTCGCCATCGGAAGCTTTTCAATCCATAAAAAACACGCAGCCATCAGCGAAGTTGTGGCTCGTACCCATGCTGCTGATGGCTGCGATCGTCATCAGTTCTACAATATTTCTTTTCACAAACGATGCATTAAAAACAGAATTCAAGGAGACCCAAAGCCGTATCTACCAGCAGAAAGTAGAGCAAGGCAAAATGACTCAGACGCAAGCGGAGCAAGCCGAATCGGCCATGGATTCAATGGGGGGACTGCTTATCGTAATCGGCATCATCGGCGGCATGATTGCCGTCGCCGCATACTATTTCGGAGCAGCGCTCGTTCTTTGGCTGGTCAATAAATCGCTCTTCAAAGCCTCGTACGGTTATATGAAATATCTCGAGCTGTACGGCATATCGACATGGATTGGCGTCCTTGGCGGCGTCATAACGGTCGTTATGATGCTGGCATTAGGCACGATGACGGCAACTCCAAGCGCTGCACTTGCTGTTCTTGGAAATTACGATTCGACAAACACAATGCACAAAATTCTCTCTGCATTCAATGTGTTCAGTATCTGGGAAACTGCCGTTATCGGAATCGGACTCAGTAAGTTTTCCGAAAAATCGTATGGATCCGGTATTGCCTCGGCGTTCATTCTCCTGGCATTATGGACAGCACTCTCAATCGGTTTCGGATTTGCCCGCTGAACCGGCGGGTTTAAAAAAGTTAAAGCCTTCCTGCAGATGACGCTGGAAGGCTTTTTTGCGTTAAGCCGGATACTAAGTTTTTAAGGTTTTCACAGGAAACCTGATGGTGATGGTTGTTCCATGTCCCATTTCGCTTTCGATATCGATCGTACCGTGATGATCGTCGATTACCTTCTTGACAATGGCCATGCCGAGTCCGGTCCCGTGTTTTTTCCCGTAGGTCATAAACGGCTCAAAGATTTTCTTCTTCACTTCATCCGGCATACCGGTTCCGGTATCCTTAAAATCGATGCGCACATAATCGCCGTCGAGGGCGGTCGTCAGAGTAAGCATTCCCCCTTGCGGCATTGCATCGCGAGCATTACTTGCGATATTATAGAACACGCGAACGATCTTGTCCTGATCCATCGTTACGATGCCTTCGAAATTCGGATTTTTCACAAGCTTGACATTGTTCTTTTCGAGATCTTTTTCTATAAAACTCAACACGTCGTCCATGACCGTTTTGAATTCCATGTCCTGGAAATTTGATGCGCTCACGCCGCGTGTAAAATCCAAAATTTCCTGGGTCATATTGACGAAGCGATCCACCTGCCGGATCATTTCATCGGCAAGCTTGTTCGCTTCTTCATTTCCCGATTTTTTCTTCATCACCTGAGCATACACGCGCAAGGTTCCCATTGGGTTCTTGATATCGTGAATGATCACGCTCGCCATCCTGCCCACAGCAGAGAGCCGTTCATTTTGCACCATTTCCTGCGCCAATCGCGCATTCTCGATAGCTACGGATGCATGAGCCGAAAAGGCGTCTATAAAATTCACATCCTCCGCATCAAAAGCCCCTTCCTTTTTATTCAGGAGCTGGAAAACGCCGATAAGTTTTCCATCTTTATTTTTCATCGGCATGCAAAGCATATTGCGCGTCCGGTAACCGGACTGCTTGTCGATCTCCGGATTGAACCTCGGATCGGCATACGTATCGGGGATGAGAATTGTTTCTCCTTTTTCTGCTACGAACCCGGAAAGACCTTTGCCGACCGGCAGCCGGATTTCGATCATATTGGAGCCTTGCAAAATTTTTGACCATAACTCTTTTTTTACATCATCGACAAGATATAACGTTCCGCGGTCAGCGCCAATACTTTTCGTCGCCGCATCAAGAATCAGACCCAGGAGTTTATCCAGATCGAGCGTTGAGTTGATACTCTTGCTTGCGTCAATCAAATTTTGAAGTTTCTGATATCGGCTTTCAATGGCAATCCGCTGCTCTTCCAGCCGCAGTACGATATTATCGTCTGTCTTTCGAATTCGCGCGCTTAATTCCCTGAATAAATTCGATGCAATTCTCTGATTCCGGCGGAAAATATTTTCGAATGAAATGTGGTCAAACGAAATAAGACTCGTGTCTTCGATGGCCGTTACTCTTGCAGATCTGCTCTTTCCGTCCAGCGAAGCCAGTTCTCCGAATAATTCTCCGGATTGAAGAATATCGAGCGTTGTCTCATCGCCGTAATTAGTCAAGCGGGAAATCCGGACTGCCCCGGCGGTAATCAGATAAACGCGCTCACCTGATGTGTTTGTATCAAAAATAATTTTCCCGGCGGAATACTGCTCTTCCTCAAATGTTGTCAAAAGGCTGACAAGCTCTTCTTCAGCAAGGCCTTGAAATAATTCGGTTGAAAGCAGATTCTTTATTCGTTTATTATCCACCGGCACTTTTCCTTGTTCAATGACCTTTGAGAGACCGTTCCTTCGAGACCGTATGCAAAATAATAACAAGATTCATGAACTTAAGCAAGAGACATGGACGAGAACTCGAGGCTTGAGTATAGAAGCCGCGAATTTGTCTCAGAATGAGATACGAATTTCCATAAAACCGACTTTTCGTCCGCGTCTCGAACGACTGAAGGATTGATTTCGATACTGTTCTCAGCCGGTGCGGTTTTTCAGCCAGTGCGGTTTTTCAGCCGGTAAGGTTTTCAACCGGCACGGTTTTCAACCGTTCAAGAATCCCTGTTCCAGCATCTTTCGCATCGCGTCAAACGACCGGGATCGATGGCTTATTTTATTTTTCTCTTGAGCCGTCAATTCCGCATAAGTGCGGGAAAAACCGTCCGGTATAAAGAGCGGATCGTATCCAAAGCCGTTTGTTCCGCGCGGTTGTTCACCGAGAAAACCGGAACAGATTCCCTCGGTCAATTTTTCCATGCCGTCGGAAACAATAGCCAGCACTGATCGAAATTGTGCCCGCCTTCTTCGCGGTGGAACACCGCGCATTTCTTCTAAAAGCTTAATATTATTGGACTCGTCTGTCGCTCCGGCGCCTGAATAGCGGGCCGAAAAGACGCCGGGTCGTCCGTTGAGATAAAACACCTCAAGTCCGGAATCGTCCGCCAACACGGTCAAATTCGTTGTCTGATGAACAATGCGGGCTTTTTGAAGTGCATTATCGTTAAAAGTGTATCCGTCTTCACGCAGTTCAATACTGTCCGGCATGTCTTCAAGTGTCATCACTTCGAACGGAAGTCCGGTAAAGAATGTTTGAAGTTCCTTCGCTTTATATTTATTATGCGTTGCAAGTACGAGTTTCATAGTTTCAAAGTTCAACGTGCTGCCGTGCTGCCGTGCTGCTGTTAATTTGTTAATTGGTTTTTTTGTTATTTAGTTATCAGGTTATTCTGTTCACTGTTCACAGTCGAGCGGCTAAGTTCTAATTTGAATTACGCTGCCGCGTAATAACATTATCAGGCCTCCGGCTACCCAATCAATTCTTTTATTGCTTTTTCAATCCGATCCACACCGATTACTTCAATCTCGCCATTCGTTTTCAATCCCTTCAAATTATTTTGCGGCACGACGATCTTCTTAAATCCGAGTTTTGCAGCCTCCTGCACCCTCCGTTCGACCTGACTGATAGTTCGAATTTCGCCGCCGAGACCTATCTCACCGATTGCGATGGAGGAAGAATCGACAGGAACGTCGCGCAGACTGGAAGCAATGGAAACCGCTATGCCAAGATCGACCGCAGGTTCATCGATTTTCAATCCTCCGGCAATATTGACAAAAACATCCTGCTGGCCGAGATTCATGCCCATCCTTTTTTCCAGTACAGCCAGAAGAAGTGCAAGACGGCGGAAATCGAAACCGGTACTATTGCGCTGCGGCAGGCCGTAATTCGTCGCGGTAACGAGAGCCTGAACTTCCACAAGAATGGGACGCGAGCCCTCGATGCTTGCGACAACGGTCGAACCGGAAATTCCGTAATGACGTTCGGAAAGGAATACTTCCGACGGATTTTTAACTTCCCGCAATCCTTCCTCCCGCATTTCAAAAATACCGATTTCATTCGTCGACCCGAAACGGTTTTTTAATGCGCGCAGGATGCGATACGAATAATGCGCTTCTCCTTCGAATTGTAGAACCGTATCGACCATATGCTCTATCACCCGGGGACCGGCAATCACACCCTCTTTGGTTACATGACCGATGATAAACACAGGAATATTTTTCGTCTTCGCCGCCCGAAGGAGAAGTGCAGTCGATTCGCGCACCTGACTGACGCTTCCCGGAGCGCTTTCCAGTCCGGGACGGTACATTGTCTGTATCGAATCTACAACCACGATGTCGGGTGTTCCGCGTTCAATAACATCGAGAATTAAATCCAAATTCGTTTCAGCTAAAAGAAGAATATGTTTTGCATCCCCGCCCTTCAGACGATCGGCGCGAAGCTTCACCTGCCTGACCGACTCTTCACCGCTGACGTAGAGAATGGTTTGCGCCGTCAATCGGAGAGCAGCCTGCATCATCAAAGTCGATTTCCCGATGCCGGGATCGCCGCCGAGTAAAATAAGAGAACCGGGAACAAGTCCTCCGCCAAGCACTCGGTCGAATTCTTCCATCCCTATACGAGTGCGCGGAACATCCTGTCCTTCAATCTCCTCAAGAACGACTGGATCGAGTTTTGAAGCGGTTCCCGATTTACGCGTTGCCTTGAGCGGACTCGTTGCTTCTTCTATAAAAGTGTTCCACTCCGAGCAGTTAGGGCATCTGCCGATCCAGCGCGGAGACACATACCCGCACGATTGGCACACATATTTTGTCATAAACTTTGACATCGTATTCAATATACAAAGGCGGTTACAGCAATTCAATGACACTGCAGAGACAAGAAACCCCGGCCGTGTATGACCGGGGTTTTCTCTTTTTCAATTTATACCGACAGATTACAATTTTGCCCAGCGTTCTTTTGCATGCTTTACATTTTTGTTCATCGGATATTCTTTCACGACTTTTTCGTACGCCGCTTTCGCTTTCTTTTTATTCCCCAGCCTCTCGTACGTCTGGCCGATCATAAACTGTGCATCGCCCTTTTTATCCGATCCCTTGATAGCAATAACGTCCTGAAATTTCTTCAGGGCATCGCTGTATTTTTTCAATGCAAATTCCGATTCACCAATCCAGTAGATGCAATTATCTCTTAAATCCTCTGTAATTCCTTTGCCCATTGCATCCTGAAATTCCTGCTTTGCGCTTGCATATTTTCTTTTATTAAAAGTCTTCAGTGCATCTTCATACACGTCAAGAGCCGCAGATGGGCTTCCCACCGTCATCGGCGTTCCGCTCGGAGCGGCGACAGGAACCGCCTGCGCAGCAACGGCATGATCAGCGCGATCTTTTTCAGCCGCAAGCTTAGCCTCAAGATCGCTCATGAGTGAAGCCAGGCTCCGGTTATCTTCTTCAAGCTTTACAATTTTTTGTTTTAAGCCCGTATTTTCTGTGCGTAGATCTTGAATTTGTTTTTCGTACTGCGAAAGATCGGGCTGGGGTGCCGCAGATACAACCGGATGTTCTGTTTTTTGTTCGGGTTCCGGCGCACCGATAAAACTCGTTAATGCCTGATCCGAATTGCTCGGTTCGGTTTCTGTCTTTGCAGGCTGCGCGGCATTTTGCGCTGCCGGTGCAGTTTGAACTTTCGGCTGCTCCGCCGGTGTGCCCTTCTCTGCCGGTCGAACTGCTTGACTTTGATCCTGTGTCGTTTCTTCCGTTCCTCCACAACCGACAAGAATAAAAGCGAACAGTGCAACGGCTATAAACCAATGTTGTCTCATCATCGTACATTGTCCTTTTTGTTTATTGAGACTCATATTGCCTCCAACAAATTGCATCGGATTATCGGATTTGTATTATATGATTTGTCTTGACTTGTGGTAAATTATTAAACCCCTGCGTGAAAGTCAAGTGCCATCTCCTCTAATTTCAATGAAATTATCCCCTTGTTCCCTAACCTTGTTATTTTTAAAAGGTTAGAATTATGGCTCATAGAGGAAAACGGACTCACTCAGCACGGCTTTTACATCGACATGGCTGTTTTCCATTCGCCAAACAGCCATGCGGAACGGATTCGTGGAACAGGCATCATAAACGGACATGCCGCTCTGTTTCTTTCTCATCTTTCATCCGTTTCGGAAGCCGTTCCAGGCAAATACATGCATCTGAAATCAAGGAATCCATTCATGCCGTACAAAACGATTCAAAGTCCCGTCAGATTCTTGAAAAACGGCGATATCGCATGAGACACCTGACCAAATTGCCCCTCTTAACTTGTAACTCTATCGAGGTTTCGATATATTTATATAATGAAAAAAATTCAAGAGTGCATACTCCTCACAAGTCTTATAGTGGGGATTTTTTTTATTTTCGGCTGCAGCAGTTCGCAGCCTAAAAATCCGGAATCGCTGCCTGTTGTGCATTCTGTCCCGCCAGCAGACGAGACGGGTCGAGATCGAGCATTGCAGCATTTCATCACCGGTGCCGCTCTCGATGCAAAGCAAGCCTATGCAGACGCAATTCCCGAATATCAGGCGGCGCTAACCACGGACAGCGCTGCTGCTCTCTATTATGTCCTTTCCAAAGATTACTCGCAGCTTAATAAATTTCTGCAAGCCGCAGAAGCGGGCAAAAAAGCCGTCCAGCTCGATTCGATGAACATCATGTATCGGGAAAATCTTGCATCTATCTATGTCAATACATACAAAATGGATTTGGCGATCCAGCAATACGAACAGATCGTCCGAATAGACTCGTCATCAATGGGCAGCTGGTATACACTGGGACGTTTGTACCAGCCGGGCAAACCGCTTCGAGCATTAGAAATCTACGAGAAGATACTCAACCGCGACGGAGATCAGCCGGACATCCTTTATCGCTGCGGTGTGCTGTATACATCGCTGGGACGGTTCGATCAGGCAGCGGAAAAATTCAAGCATATGCTCAATCTGGATCCGGGCAACAAACAGTATCAGAAACAACTTGCAGATGCATACACAAAAGCCGGCAGGCTCAGTGAGGCAAAAAAGATTCTTGAATCGATGCTCGATGCGGATCGGAGTGATCCCGAAATCATCGCGGCGCTGGCAGACATTTATCTGGATCAAAAGGAGTACGCGGAAGCGATCAAACTGTATCAGAAACTTCTTGCACAGGGAGCAACGAATCCGGAAGTGAAACTGCGTATAGGTATCGGCATGTTCGGACTTATTGAACACGATTCCACTATGGCGACCAAAGCACAGAATATTTTTGAAGAAATGACGACGGTTTTGACCGGTGACTGGCGGCCGCATTGGTACCTGGGCATGCTTGCCTTGAATGTAAAAAAGGATTCTCTTGCTGCTTATCAATTCAAGATTGTAACAACCCTCGCAGAATGGAATGCAACCGCATGGTGGCTGCTTGGATCGACGCTTTTTTCTCAAAATAAATTTCAAGAAGTCCTGGAAGAAATGCAGAAAGCGGAAAAATCCAACCCTAAGGATTTTCGCATCTACCTCCTGCAAGGATTAGTGTACTCCCGTTTGGAGCAGCCGGATAAAACGATCGAACGCCTTGAAATTGCGCACCGGCTGAATCCAAATGACATCAATACGCTCGGCACACTCGCGTTGACGTACGATAATGAGCATCGGTATGAGATGTCCGACAGCCTGTACGAACAAGCGCTTCGTGTGGATCCGAAATCCGCTCTTCTTTTAAACAACTACAGCTACAGCCTCTCGGAGCGGGGCTTACAATTGGACAGAGCTCTGGAGATGTCCCGCATCGCCGTCGCAACTGAACCGGAAAATTCCGCGTATCTCGATACGTATGGCTGGATTTGTTTCAGGCTCGGGCATTACCAGCAAGCCCGGCAATACATCGAAAAAGCAATTGCGGCAGGAACCGCCGGCGCCGTCTTATATGAACACATTGGAGATGTTTACTTTCAACTGGGAGACAAAATAAAAGCCGTCACAATATGGAAAAAAGCGCTTGGAATGGATATCAAAAACGAAACTCTCCGAAAAAAAATTGAAAGAGGATCACTTTAAAAATGAGAAAAGACCTGGTTTTTTTCTTCCTTCTCGCTGCTCTTGCCGGCTGCACATCACAGAAAAGTCTCCGAACGGTTGTCCGATC
>Ga0182017_10003432_pt1 | contig 11831 bp, 12 predicted proteins | sample 712E3DmetaG_FD_120492 | JGI IMG/M metagenome (GOLD analysis project Ga0182017, IMG submission 120492) | Permafrost microbial communities from Stordalen Mire, Sweden - 712E3D metaG | ecosystem: Environmental > Terrestrial > Soil > Wetlands > Permafrost | place: Sweden: Stordalen | collected... | reverse complement strand
TCAATTCCTGTTGTATAATGAAATTTACCTGTTTTAATGCCGGATTCAATTTCATTCCTGTCTTCTGTCCCAAACACGTTTTGCCTTTCCCTCGCTCCTCGCAATTGACTTTGGTTCTTTCAAGCTGACTTTTATGTGAAGCCCTATTGCAGAATAGAGCTTGTCTTCAATTGATTTTTCAAAAAATTCCAGATCCATAAGTTTCTCATGGAAAATATCTTCAGAAACCTCCACCCAGACTCCGATCTGGTCCATAAAGTTTTCTTTTACGAGCACTATAAGATAATGCGGCTCAAGGTCCTTTATCTTCATCAGCACTTCTTCTATCTGTGAAGGAAATACGTTTACGCCTTTAATGATGAGCATATCATCGGTCCTGCCCATCGGTTTTGCCATTTTAATAAAAGTTTTTCCGCAAGGGCATCCGTCTTTGTAGAGATAAGAGATATCTTTGGTCCTGTATCTTATTACAGGAAAAGCTTTTTTTGTAAGTGTTGTAAAGACAAGTTCGCCTTTTGAACCGGTTGGGAGCGATTTTCCACTGTCAGGATCGACTATCTCTGCAAGAAAATGGTCCTCATTTATATGCAGCCCGTCCTGGACAAGGCATTCACAGGAAACACCGGGACCCATCACTTCACTTAAACCATAGCTGTTTAAGGCTTTCATATGAAGCCTTTTTTCAATCTCGACACGCATGGGTTCTGTCCAGGGCTCAGCTCCTAAAAAACCAAGCCTTAAATGAAGCTTGGAAAAGTCTATGCCAAGCTTTGCGGCGACTTCAGCAATATAGAGCGTATATGATGGCGTGTTGGCAAGCACTGTTGATTTAAAATCTGCCATTATCTTTAACTGCCTTTCAGTGTTTCCGCCGGATATCGGTATAACAAGCGCCCCCAGTTTCTCGGCAGCAATCTGAAAACCAAATCCCCCGGTAAACAGGCTAAAAGTGTGGGAAACCTGGACAATGTCGTCTTTTCTGACCCCTACATCATACATTGCCCTGGCGAGGCAACTGGCCCATATGTCCATGTCTTGTCTTGTATAACCGACAACGGTGGGATTGCCTGTGGTTCCTGAGGAAGCATGGACCCTTATGACCTGGCTTAAAGGGGTACAGAAAAGGCCGAATGGATAGTTGTCGCGCAAATCGTCTTTTGTGGTAAACGGCAGTTTATTTATATCGGAAATATCGTTTATTTTTTCAGGATTTACTCCCGCATCATCAATTTTTTTCCTGTAGATTGCATTGTTATCATAACAGTATCTTACAGTGTCTTTTAGATTATTAAGTTGTATGGAAATTATCTTATCCCTGCTTGCAGTGGAAACCTCAGGATCCCAGAAATCCTTTTTTGCAGTTTGAGAGCTCATCTTTTAAATCACATCGCCCTTTCTTTTGTCAATAACCCTTTTTGCTTTGCCTTCGCTTCTCTTGATTGTTTTTGGTTCTTTTAATTTTACATCAATGCTGACGCCTGTGGCAGCATGCAGCTTGCTTTCAATTGCAGATTCAAATTTTTCCAGATCATTTATTTTTTCCGCAAAAACATCTTCAGATACCTCAACCCATAACTCTATTGTGTCAAGATAGTTTACCCTGTCAACGACTATCATGTAGTGGGGCTCTATCTCCTTGACTTTCAATAAAACTTCTTCGATTTGTGACGGGAACAGGTTAACGCCCCTTATTATAAGCATATCATCTGTTCGCCCGGCAGGTTTTTTCATCCTGCTGTGCGTCCTGCCGCAGTCACATTGCGAGTCATCCAGCATTGAAAGATCCCTTGTCCTGTATCTTATAAGGGGCATGGCTTCCTTTGTAAGGGATGTAAATACTATCTCGCCAAGACTGCCTGAAGGCAAGCGTTTGTTGTTTGCAGGATTTACAATTTCAACCATAAAATGGTCCTCGGCAACATGAAGGCCTTTTTTTACACTGCACTCGCATGATACTCCGGGACCTATTATCTCGCTTAAGCCGTATATATCAATGGCATCTATAAAAAGTCTTGCCTCGATTTCTTTTCGCATTTCTTCAGTCCATGGTTCTGCACCGAATATCCCGATTCTCAGGGGCATTTTGGCAAAATCTATGCCGAATTCACTTCCCACTTCTGCTATGTAAAGCGCATAAGAAGGAGTGCAGCACAATACGGTGGAGCCGTAATCTTTCATTATTTTTATCTGCCTCTCTGTAAGTCCTCCCGACACGGGGATAACCGCAGCGCCAAGCAGTTCGGCACCATAGTGAAGACCTAAGCCTCCGGTAAACAATCCGTATCCATAGCTGTTCTGAATTATATCATTTTTCCTGACACCGGTGCTGTAAAGGTCCCTTGCAATAAGATTGCCCCAGAGAGCTATGTCATTTTTGGTATAGCTTACAACAGTTGGATTGCCGGTTGTCCCTGAAGACGAGTGAATCCTCACGATATCGCTCATCTGCCGGGCAAAGAGCCCGAAAGGATAATTATCGCGGAGGTCTTCCTTCGTTGTAAAAGGTATCTTTTCAATATCGTCAGGGTCATCAAATTTATATGGGTCAATACCGGCATCATCAAGCCTTTTTTTATAAAAACTTACATTTTCATAGACGTTTATAAGAGTACTTTTCAGCCTCTTTGTCTGCAGCGCCCTAAGTTCTTCCCTGGGCATGGTCTCATACTTTTCTTCCCAGTAAATTCCGCTCATAAAATTGACCTCCTGAAAACTTTTCTGGTAGTTTTAAAAATATATTACATTTTAAGCAATAATTCAAAACTACCAGAAAACAGACTTATTCAATTATAAAGTTTTTCTATATTGCACAACCCACCGGTTTTTTCGTCTTCTTTAAAAAAATTTAAGATCTGTAAACCGTAACAACAACCTGCATTTATAAACAAACTGCATTCTATAAACAAACTGTAATTTTAAGCAAACAGCGCTATTTTAAGTTACTGCTTCCTCTTTCTTAAATGCATTGTCTATGGTCTCTTTTGGCATCGGCTTTGTGCAAAGAGTCACTATTAGTGTAACAATAAATGCGAGCGGAAACGCTATGACAATTGAATCCATGCTTTTCCACGGCGCACCCAGAAGGCTTGTTTTTCCTGTCAGTGAAGTTACAATTCCAATTATTTTTGAATTTGCTTCATGCACAAAGAACATCCAGAATACGCTTGTTACAATACCTGTTATCATGCCGGCAAGTGCCCCGGCTTTGTTTGCTCTCTTCCAGAAAAGACCAAGTATATACATTGGTAAAAATGTTGCGGCGCATAGTCCAAAGAATAATGACGTTGCCCTTGCAACTATACTTATTGGCAGAAAATACCCAAGTATAAAACTTACAGCTACTCCAATCAATATTCCTATCCTTGTTGAGATTATGCCTTTAGTGGACTTTTCTTCCTTGTAATCAGCTGAGTATCTGGTCCTGGAAAATACATCTCTTCCAAATGAAGTCCCCATTGCATGCAATTGGCCGCTGCTGGTTGACATGGCTGCTGCAAGCAGAGTAATCATAAACAGATATACAAACCAGGGCGGCATCGCCGCATTAATGAATGCGGGAATAATCAGATCCACATTACCTTTTTCAACAACATTTACAGCAATTTTACCTGTTTCCCTGAAGAAATAAACATTTGACAAGCCTCCAACAACAAAAGCTACGCCTGTCATCATCAAAATAAAAATTCCCCCGATTAAAACTCCTCTGTTTAACTCTTTATTGCTTTTAACCATCATAAATCTTACAGCGAGCTGAGGCTGTGCAAGCACTCCGATTCCAACACCCAGTATTATTGCAGAAACCACGGTCCACCATATGGGAGAGCCAAGTACCGGCATTGTCGTCCATCCCTGCGCTCCACCTTTGGTTAGCGCTTCAGGCATCTTTGACGCAAGGTCCGTTAATGCTTTATGCGCGCTTACAAAACCGCCTAATTTCACATAGGTCAATATCAGCAGGGCCCCCATTCCGCCCAGCATGATCGTTCCCTGCAGGGTATCAGTATACATGACACCCTTTATGCCTCCCATAAATACATAAACTGCAATTATTACAGTGTATATCACAAGAGCCCAAACGAATTTCATCTTCAAGGACTCTTCAATAAACCTCGCAGCACCAATAAGTACCGCACCGGTGTACATCGGCATAAAGATAAATACTACTATTCCGCCAATTCTCTGAATTGCTCTTGAGCCATACCTTTTGCCCAAAAGTTCCGGAAATGTATGAGCATCCAGATTGTGGCCAATGAGTCGAGTCTTTTTTCCAAAAAATATAAAGGCAACAAATATTCCAAGCAATATGTTTAAGAAAGCCAGCCAGAGAAGCCCCATTCCGAGATTCGCCGCCTGCCCTCCGAAACCAACTATGGCAGATGTGGAAATAAAAGTTGCACCATATGAAATGGCCATTACATAGGGATGCGTTTTTCTCCCGCCTACCATAAAATCAGACGCATTTTTAGTGTGCCTCCAACCGAGATAGCCCAGTAAAATTGTCGCCACCAGATAAATAACCAGGATAATCACAAAAATAGTTATGTTCACTTCACTCTCCTTTCAAACTAATTCAGGATGCGCCAAAGAAAATTAGAACATCCATTTTTTTAATTCTTACAGACTCTTAAAAATTGCGGCAGACGGTCCATTGCTCCTGCCATTTTTGCTACTTATCTTTATTCCACATGATTGCACCATAGATGATGCAGACAATTGTTATAAGAATACAGAACAAGTAAGCAAGAAAAACCGAAACACCTGCAAATCCCAGCATTTATCCCTCCTTTCCATTTATTATAAAAAATATATTTAAGTACTTTTTTACTTAAGCTGTTTTATAAACAGTTTAAGTGCATCAAATTTAACGAAAAAATCAGTCAGGCCGCGCATAATACCTTTAAAAATATTTATGCCGGCTTATGTCCTAATTACAAATCACCACATTATTTTTTTTAAGTATACTTTCTGTCTTTGAAATTTCGCTGACGCTTAAGATAAGCCTGGTTTGAGCAATCACATAAACATAATCGATATTTATTTTTTCATTTGCCAGAATATCAAGGATCTTATAAAGTTCACCGGGTTTATCCTCGACTTTGATGCAAATGGCCTCAGCAATATGTGTGGTAAATCCGGCTTCTTTCAGTTTCTGTCTTGCGGTGTCTGTATCGGAAACAACCAATCTCAAAATCCCGTAATCCCTTGCTTCTGTTGTCGAAAACCCCTGCAGATTTATATTGGCATCCCTTAAAATCCTTGCAACTTCGGCAAGCCTCCCTGTTTGATTTTCAAGAAAAACTGTCAATTGCTTTACAGGCATATCTCCTCCTGTCCAAACCTTTTATAAAAATTGTATTTTATGGTCTAAATTAAAATGCTTATCCTTAAAATAGAAACGTTAAAACCTTAATACTTAAATTAAATCAAATCATCCAAGGCTAAAAACCTTAACCTGCCCATGATCTGTGAAATTATTTTTATAATCATATAAAAAGTTTTTTACCTGCCATAAATGCTTCCAGGTTCAGTTCAACAGCTTTTGCGGGAGCACTTTCTTTTATTGCGCCCGTCCAATGTTCCTGTTTAATGGGAAGTAAGTTAGAAAATACGCCAAGCATCACTATGTTTGATACCTTTATCTGGTTAAACCTTTTTGCTATTTCAACGGCATCTATAAAAAGGCTTTTTTCCGTTATTTCCTTAACCCTTGATTCAATATCTGCAGGATAAGGCATATCCCTGGAAGACACTGAAGATGGGTATATCTCGTAGTTGTTTACAAGTATAAACCCATTTTTTTCCAATTTCATTATATACCTGAGTGCCTCCAGCTTTTCAAGCGCTATTATAAAATCGGCTTTATTTATTGTTGGAGAAAATACTTTTTTACCGAATCTGACGCTCCCTTCGACACTGCCCCCTCGCTGTGACATCCCGTGGACTTCTGAGACTTTTACATCATATCCCGCGTTTATAGCAGCGCGCGCCAAAACAGTACCCGCAAGAATTATGCCCTGCCCGCCGACTCCGGCAAAAAGGACAGAGGTGATTTCCCCTTTTTTCAAAGAACTTTCAGAGTTTTCTGATACAATTCTAAAAACCTTTTTATAATTGTTGTTAATATTGTCGATTTTATTCATAAAATGTTTTATTTTTTATTTTTTATTTTTAAGAAATATGTTTTTTAAGGAAATCAATTTTTTATCTTAAGTTTATTGCTTTATATTTACAGATATCGACACAGACTTCACAGTTTGTGCAGGTCTGGCTGTTTATTACATGAAAACCATTGCGAAGCTCTATTGCAGGACACCCGAATTTCATGCAAATGCCGCACTCCTTGCAGGTATTCCTGTCAATATAAACTGCTTTGGTGTCATTTTTCTTTTCAAGCAATGCACATATCCTTCTGCAAACCACCACAGAAAGTTCATTTCTCGCAAGTTCTTCTTTTAAGATTCTCTCAAGTTTTTTCATATCGTAAGGGTCCACTACCTTTACATGCTTTACGCCAGCAGCTCTTGCAATAGCTTCAGGCTTTATTTCAACAGCAGTATCACCCATCAGAGTTTTTCCGACTCCGGGATGCACCTGGTGTCCCGTCATTGCAGTGGTGCCGTTATCAAGTATTATAATAAGCCCTGTACCATTGTTGTAGACATTATCAATAAGAGGTGTTATCCCTGAATGGAAAAAAGTAGAGTCTCCAATAACAGAAACCACCTTGTTCTTTAATCCGGGATCAGCTTTCTCCATTCCCAGCGCTTGTCCCACTCCTGCCCCCATGCATAATGTACTGTCAATACAGTTTAGCGGCGGCAAAACGGCAAGTGAATAGCATCCGATATCACCCATGACTGCAACTTTTAATTTTTTTAAAACGTGAAATACGCAGCGGTGCGCACAACCGGCACATAGAACAGGAGGTCTCGGCGGCAGATCACAAAGCTCTTTGGGCCCGGCAAAAAAATCAGTGCCAAAAAGTATGCTACGTACTTTTTCCATATGTGCAAGGCTCAGCTCGCCATATTCGGGAAAATATTCTTTTCCGGCAACCTGTATACCAGGGCAGAGAAGTTTAACCTGATCTTCAAGAAAAGGCTCAAGCTCTTCTATAACTAAAATAAGCCTTTTATCCTGGGCAAATTTCTTAATAGTATTTTCAGGCAATGGATTAGTCATCTTTAGTTTCAATATGGGCAGGTTTTCAAAGACTTCCCTCGCATACTGATATGAGACACCGGAAGTGATAATCCCAATACCTAAGCCAGAAAAGTCCTTTAACGGTTTTGCCGGTATGTAAATATCATAATATCCAGGGTCTTCAGAATACTCCTTTAGCTTTTTATATCTTTCTATCATGGATTGGTGCCTTATCCTTGCATGAGAAGGGATCATGACATATTTGCAGGAATCTTTGACATATTTTTTACCGGGCAGCTCCGTTTTTTGCCCGATTTTTACAATAGAGCGTGAATGGGATATCCTTGTCGTGGTCCTTACAAGGACAGGGGTGTCAAAAGCCTCACTTATATTATAAGCAGCTTTTACCAGATCCAGCGCTTCCTGGCTGTCGGTAGGTTCCAGCATCGGGACTTTTGCAAATCTTGAATAAAACCTGTTATCCTGCTCATTCTGGGAGCTGTGCATATGGGGGTCATCAGCAGAAACGACAATAAGGCCTGCCCCCACGCCGGTATAAGACAGGGTCATGAAAGGGTCTGCGGCAACATTTAATCCCACATGTTTCATGGCCACAAGAGTGCGCGCACCGGCCATACTCGCACCGGATGCAACTTCCATTGCAACCTTTTCATTTACTGACCACTGGCAGTAGATATCCTTATATTTTGCAATATTTTCAAGTATCTCTGTCGAAGGGGTCCCCGGATACGCAGAAGCAAAACTTATACCTGCTTCATAGGCGCCCCTGGCTATGGCTTCATTTCCTGTTAAAAGCTTCAGATTTTCTTTTGTGCTCAATTTTTAAGTTAAGTCAGATGATTATTAATAGGGTTTAACAAATTAAGCTATCAGTATATATAAGAATATTTAAATGTAAAGAAACCGGTAAATCAGGGGCGGCAGCAAATAAATCAAAACCGGTCAGGTATTTATTATAAAATTTATTCATAAGATTCTACTATTTCTTTATATTTTTTATGTATAAGAGCCCTGTCAAACTCCAGGAATTCTTTCAGCATTTTTTCTTTTTCTTCGAGTGTAAAATAATCCATGCAAGGCCGGAAGAAATCATTATCTTCTTTCTTAATGTGCCCCGGATATAATTCAACCAGCTGTTTTAAATTTTCATAAATCTCAAATGCATATATCTGCTTTTCAGCCTCACCGTCACTGTTAAAATATTTGTTCCTGGTATTTACAAGCTTTACCGTCAATTCCCTTGCGGTCTTGTGCTCATTTATCAATTCTGCAAGGATTTTATTATGCTCATCAGATAATTTTTTAGTTTTTAACTCCCTGAATAATATATCCTCTTCCTTGCCATGATGGCACCTGTCCGCATAAGTTTTTATAAAATCAATACAGTCGTCCACAAATTCAACATCTGCAAGCTTGTCTTCCTGAATCCTGCCTGCCTGTTTTATAATCACAGAAATAAGCCTTTCAATTAATCTGTGCTCTGTCATCAATAATCCGATTGGCAGCATGCCTTCCTCCCAGTCATATTTATAATTTTAACATTTGTGGATAATTATATAATTCAATTTATTTTGTTGCGAATTTAATATAATATATTCAGTTGAGATGCAAAAGGCAAAAAAAATACATATAAGGAAAAGCCAGGGTTTTAAGATAATAGTTTTCGCTGTTATTGTGCTTTCAGCTGTCCAGATATGGTTTCTTTATAAAAACTACAAGGAAATAGTGACAAAGCTTCCTGATAGTCTCTACGCGTCGCCATTAAATTTTCCCGTTTCTGAGCTGACGGTCAATTCAAAATACCAGCCTCCCGAAACAAGCCAGGAGAACGGCCAAAGCGCAGTAACCACTGGTGAGACCATTTCACTTGAAAAAGCCCTTGAAACTGCCCAGACAACCACCGTTGAAACTACCGGGACAACAACTCCTGAAAGTGCCGGAGAGGTTATTTTAACCGATGTACAGAAAAAGATCGTTTTAAGGCTGATGGCGCTGCTTGGGGAGGATATCCAGTATGGCTACAAGATTTTTAAGGAAACCGGTTATCCAAATGAAAATACCTGGATATCAACCGATGTCATAGCAGTAGTCTTAAAAGATACAGGATATGACCTGATGGAGTTGATAAATAAGGATATGCTAGACCATAAGGAAGACTATCCCCTGGATATTAAAAATAGAAAAGACCCCATTAAATATATAGACTTCAGGGATGTGTTTTTCCAGGAACAGTTCTTTAAAAGAAATGCGCTTGAGCTTGAAAAAAAATTCATTCCGGGCAATAAAGAAAACATGATACAGTGGCAGCCGGGGGATATAGTATATTTTCAATTTGACCCTGAAAACCCATATCAGGACCTGGGTGGTTTTATTTCCTCCAGAAATAATGACCAAGGTGTTCCGCTCGTGATAATGATCTCAAAAGAGTTTGGAAAAGTGGTGGAGGTCGACAAACTCCAGGAATACATAATAGTCGGGCATTACAGATACCCTAATCCTTACGCAGGAGAATAAAGCGCGTACCGGGGCCTTGCCCACAGCATCTTTCATTTGGCTCCCCGGCTATGTACGATCTTTATCCTGGTAAGAGTATAAGGGTCCCGGAGTTCTCAGTAAAAATAGGCAATAATCAAAGAGGTCAATACTCGTTTAGGATTTTTTAGAACTTGAAAGGGTTAAAATTTGTCTTATAATCAAAATAGTCCACTTTTTCCCTTCTTTTAAGTCCGCCGACAATTTGGTAAGTCAGGGGCGTAAGTATGACCTCAAGGCCGACTTTGAAAACATAATTGGAAACTATGATAAGAAAAACAAGCTTCCATTCATAAACCCAGGAAAAAGCAATAAGGACAAAAAGGAGGGTATCAATTCCTTCACCGAACACTGTTGAGCCTATTGTCCTGACCCACAGCATCCTTCCCTTGGTAAGTATCTTCACTTTGGCAAGTACGAAAGAGTTTAAGAATTCCCCGCAAAAATATGCAACCAGCGAAGCGGTCACTATGCGAGGTGTCTGACCGAGGATTTTTATATAAGCTTCCTGAAACTCCCATCCTGGCGCAGGCTTTGCAACGCTTATGATGCCGAGAACCAGGGACATAAGAAGAGCCGAAAAAAAGCCTATCCAGATAACCCTTCTTCCCCTGCTATATCCATATACTTCAGTCAGGATATCGCCGAATATGTAAGACAGCGGGAATAATATGGTCCCGCCATCAAAAGTAAATCTCCATATTGCTACGATTTTTGTAGATGCTATATTAGAGATTAAAAGGACTGCAACAAAAAGGCCCGTAATAAGGTCGAGGTATCTGTATTGGGATTGGTTTGGCATATCAGTCATACTATTTTTATAATTATTAGCGCACCATTTAAATATTCACCTAAGATTCATCATGAAATATCTTCAGCCAGTAAGCATAAAGCTGCCTGTCGATCTTTTTGTAGTCCTTGTACCTTATTGAAATTATCTGCCTGAATCTTTTACTGTGCCTCATTTCTATCAAATGGACGATCTCATGAAAAATAACATATTCTATCAGGTATTCAGGCAGAAAGCCCATAACCCGGTTGATTGTCATTTTTCTTTTTGAAGTTATGCTTGCCCATCTTGTCTTCATTTTCCTGAAAACAATTTCTTTCAAAGACAATTCCATTTCTGCAGTAAGCCTGGCGGATATTTCATAGGCCAGGGCTTTAAACTCTGACTCTTTCCTGAAAACCAGGTTACTTTTTTCAGAAATATCCAGGCATTCCTGCAGATATGTTTTCTTTTTAACTATCCAGTTTTTATATTTATCCAGGAGGATCTCTGCGTCATATCCATGCGGAACAATCAGGTTTAACGCGCCTGCCCTGTATTCAATCCTGGGGTTTCTGATTTTCCTGTAGGTTACCTTATATGTAAGGCTTCTGGGATCCATGAAAAATACCATTCCTCTTTTTAAGAAAAAAATTACTTAAGTTTTTAAATTTAACAAAATAAAAATAAATAAGCAAACCGCCATTTATGATTTTTAAAATTGTTTATTTTTATATTTTTCATTTTCTGTTATATTTTTATTGTATAAACCATAAGCATAAGGAACTATTTAAGTTTTAGTTTTCAAGGAGCTTTTTATCAATGACTTGCAAATGCAAACCTTAAATTGTTCAAATTGATTTTAAATAATTTTTTTATACGGAGGTTTAAGAATTGGCAAAAAGCAAAAAATTTGACAAGACCATAGTTTATTATGTCCTGGGGGGCGCTGCGCTTGGATCGATTGCCGGTTATATAGTAAAAAAAGTCGGAGTAAAAAATATAGTAAATGTCCTCAAGGCAAAAAAGATAATCCCTGAAAACATCCTCAATACAATTTCAGAGTTTACCAATGCCAGAGCTAAAGACAAGCTCGACTATCTTGAAGAAGATATGGAAGAGGAAAACAGATACTGACAAAATTTAAAAAAAGCCTGCAGGAAAATATACTGGTACTTAGCGTTTAAACCTTCCAGTTTCCATTTATCTGTCTTTCATTAATCCGGTTGACAGCTTTATATTATTTTTTCCTTGGCATATTTTTCATTACGACGAAATAATAGATTATCGCTCCGACACCGCCGGCTAGCACTATTATAAGTATCCAGAGGACTTTGGAATTGTCGGCGGGGCTGGGGAAATCCAT